>MDTD01035846.1_pt1 | contig 16678 bp, 18 predicted proteins | sample 811221 | NCBI WGS metagenome assembly MDTD01 (sample SAMN05326646, study PRJNA326480) | marine metagenome | isolation source: seawater | place: Pacific Ocean: South West | collected 2011 | reverse complement strand
GATGGCGGGAAAACCAAGGGAGCCGGCCGCGGTCACCCCCCGTAGAAAACGGCGTCGCGACGATATGACGGATGGAGACTGTGAAGGCATGATTCCCGGAGTCAGGCGTTGGAGAGGCCTGATTTCAAGGGGAAACTGCCGAAGTCATTTCATGGAGATGCCCTCGGAGTTGGTATTGCATAGGAATCCTGCGCAACTAAAAGGGTTCGTGACCGTTTATTCCTCCATGAAGGCAGCACATGTATTATGGATCTCCATCCTTGCGGCAGGACTCAGCCTCGCCCAGGGCCCTCGGCCTGACGACCTTGGAGCGAGCCCGCAACCTGTCGGGGAAGCCGGGGTGGCCTGGTATACGACATGGGAGACCGCCCTCGAAGAGGCAGAGCGATCAAACCGTCCCATCTTTTTCATGGCTGCGGCGGCGACCTGCAGCGGGATCTCGGGCGTATTCTGACCAGGTTACACCGCCACGCAGAACAGTTTGTTCTCGCAAAAAGAATTCATTGAGGCTTCCCGATCATTTGTGTGCGTCCGCCTGGAGTCCTACGAAAGTGAAGAGCATCAGAAAATGGTTAGGTCTTTCCTTGACGGCCGCTTCGAAAACACTGCCTTCTGCCTGCTTGCCCCGGATGGGGAAACAAGGCTTTCCGGAACGGGGCGGAGCCCCTCTCAGGGTCTACGTCAGGGACGGGGAAACCGGGGACCCGGAAGGGGGCGCAGGGAAAGCGGCGTGGTGGAGGCGATGAACGAGGTCGCGAAAAAATTCCGGCCCAGGGGCTCCGGGGAAGGAGCACTGGTGCAGGATTTTCACAGTTTTCGCCAAGGACTCAATGTTGCCTCCGGAGACCAGCGGCTGCTGGTTTTCGTGGTTGCAGCCAAGGAAGACCGGGAGGGAATTCGCATGGGACTGCGGAGCTTGATGAGCGACAAGGAGATCGTTGGGAAATTCCACGCGGACTTCGCCGATGAAAAGTCCGACTCAAAATGGCGAAGCGCCGTCAAAGGAGAACGGGGATCAACTGGAATTTTCGTTATCCGGGCAGATGCCTTCGGCCAAACTGGAACCGTTGTAGATCAACTCCCGGTTGACGCGAAACCAGAGGATTTCAAGAAGGCTCTTCTCGAGGCCAACACCTCCTTCGCTGAAACGGAAAAGCGTAAGGTTTACAGTGAGCATGTTGCCGCAGGTCGCCGCGCGAGGGTCCATTTTGAGAATGGAATGCCTTACGGGGAAGATCGTGACGGAGATGGAGTAATCGACCACCGGGGAGGCCGCGGAGGCCGGGGCGCTGGGCCAGACGCCGGTGAGCGCCGTGGACCTCCATCTGGCCGCCGAGGAGGCCCCCCACGAGGAGATCGCCGTCCGGGCCAGCCTCCGCAACGGCCACGTATTCGTCCCGGAGGAACCGATTAAGGGACCTCGCAGCCCGTCAGTAAAACCCCTGGGAGCCTCCCTCAGGCACCCGGCCATGTATCCGAGAGCCTGTAACCTCCAGGCCATGGATCATCTGTCTGAAGGGTATGAGTTGTCGTTCCAGTGATCCACGCCCGGCCTGAGATCGTTGGTAAAATGGCGGGGATATCACCTACGGTCGAGACCGCATCAATGGTGCAAAGAAATTCCGACCCGATCAGGGAGCGGGCGCAATAGGTGTCCTGCAAGGTCATGAGTCCCTTCCGGTGGAGGACGGCCATGCGGGCTGAGCAGCCCGTCCCAGTTGGGCAGCGGTCGATTTTACCAGGCCGGATCGCGACGGCGTTGGAACCTTTCAGGATATGACCCTCCCTGAGCAGCGGCCCGGCAAATTGACAGAACGAGAGATGCTGCCACCCAGGGTTACCCGGGTGATGAAACCCTAGCTGCTCGTTTGCAGCGATGACTATTCTCATCCCCAGTTCCGTGAGCTCTCTCGCCTCACCGGGTTCCAGCCGGAACCCAAGGGTCTCCGAATCAGCGATCACGAAGCTGTCCCCGCCGTAGGCTGTATCCACTTCGAGCGTTCCCAGCCCCGGCACTTCAAGCGGCACCTGCAGGTGAGCGGCAAAGGAAGGCACATTGGTAATGGTAACCCGTTCGACCCGGCCTTGGCGACAACGAGCGCGAACCCGGACCAAGCCCCCGGGTGCCTCCAGAACGATCTGAGTCTCCGGCTCCTGCATCGGAAGAATTCCCTGTTCCAGCAGGACTGTCGCAACACAGATGGAGTTTGACCCGGACATTGGCGGGGTGTCGGCAGGCTCCATGATGAGAAACCCCATGTCGGCTTCAGGGTGGTGGGCCGGGACAAGAAGATTGACGTGGCGAAAAACCCCACCCCTCGGTTCATTGAGGACGAAGTCGCGGAGTGACCGGTCACGCTCAAGGAAGTTACGCTGTTCCCAGAGGGTCTTCCCCGGAGGAGGATCGACCCCACCCACGATAACATCACCCACTTCTCCCTCCGTGTGGCAGTTGATGATCTCGATAGTTTCCGGAACAGACATCTTCCGACAGGGAGTGGCGAGAAATGATGCGACGCTAAGGGCCGGGGCGGATATCAGGATCTGAATCGGTGGACGCCTTGCCGGGGGTTTGCTCAAACCCTCCGGTGGGCCAGAGCTCCAGGCGGCGGATGAAGCATTCGGCCCACTCGTTCTGGATGCCGATAAACCCGGCCGCCGGGCTCGCCTCTCGGCCTTCGTTCACGAGAATCCCATTGAGCAGGATCCGATAGGACGTGCCGTCGCAGATGACTTCCATGCGGTTCCATTCCCCCACCGGGTTGTCAACATCCCGGCGGCCGCGAAACCCCTTCACGTCCTTCCAGTCCGGATCCCGGTCCTTCCACCGGATGCTGGCCACAGATTTTCCTGTTGGAGGGAAGGTGACAGGTGTGCCTCCTTTTTTCCAACGGTGGCCCCCGGTGGTCTTCTCGACCTCACAGGTCAGGCTGGTGGGGATCAGTTTGCCTTCCTTCGTCTTGCCCCGGAGAACATTGATATCCCCCATCGAACCTTCCAGCATCTGGGCTTGAATACAGGAGATCCAGGCACCCCCGAAGGAACCATCAGGGCCGTGGCTGTGCAGCAATAACCCGCAATCACGCGCGCGATCGGCACGCTTCGACCAGGTCTTCTGCCCCCATTTGTATTCAAGGACGAGGTGATAATCGCGGTAGGCCTCCCTCGTCCGGAAGTAGCCAAATCCCTTTCCAGTTACCTGAAGTACTCCTTTGTTGATGACCGCAACCTCCTCCCTCCTGGTGCTGACAGAGTTTTTCTCACTCAGGTGAAAAATCCAGTTCTGGAAGGAAGGGTCGGCCAGAAGATCTATTTTACGATCAGGTGCCGTAGCGGCAGGAAGTGAAAATGCTGTTATCAGCAGTGTGGCAATGGTGGTGAGAGGAATGCAGAGAGACATGATGGATGGATAGTTAGGGCCACGGTCGAGATGAGGGCACCAAAGATCTAGGGAAGTAACGGAGACAGGGCAAGCGTGAGGCTCTGCACGCGGAAGATTCCCCCTGACAAGATGCAGGCAGTCCTTTAGCAAGGAACCATGAACCTACCAAACGCCTTCGTCGTAGTGGCGGCCGCGCTGATCTCCTGCATGGCCGTGGCTGAAGAGCGCCATCTCTTCATTCTGTCGGGCCAGAGCAACATGCAGGGCCTGAATGAGAAGACCTCCGTCCTTCCGGAATTGAAGAAGCTGCTCCCCGGCGCGGATATTCAACACGTCAAATACGCCCGCGGAGGACAACCCATCCGGAAGTGGGTGAAAACGTGGGACCAAATCGCCCGCAGGCACAAGCTTGGGCAACAGTTCAGGGACCCGTCGGAATTTTATGACATCGTCCTCAAACAGGCCAGGTCGAAGATCGCCGAGGGGAAGTTCAATAGCGTCACCTTTCTATGGATGCAGGGTGAGCGGGATGCCAAGACGGGGCTTGCCGCGGCTTACGAGGAAAGCATGAGGACCCTCATTACGAGCCTGCGAACAGACCTCGGAATTCCGACGATGAACTTCGTGATCGGCCGCCTTTGTGACCACCTCAATCATGACCAGTGGAATGCGGTGCGCGATGCGCAGGTCAAGGTGGCTAACGATGACCCACGAGGGGCATGGGCCGACACGGATGACACCAATGACAAGGAACGGGATGGCCGGAAATGGAACGATCTCCACTACACGAAGGAGGGCTATGATCTTTTCGGCCGACGCCTTGCCCGTCAGGCAGTGAGACTCATTAAAGGCGAGAAGCCCGACACCGGAGGAAGGCCGGAATAGGCCGATGCCAGATGAAACCCGCAACAGGCGACTGGGTGCTTCCTTCCGCCAGACAAGCCGCGAGACGGTTGTTATCCTAGTAGCCTGGCTGGCGTTTCTTTCGTGGACCGGGCTGGTATGCGGCCTCGCGGGCCGTCTGGAGGCTGGCAAGACTGTGGAGACCCTCTACGGGATGCCTCGCTGGGCCTTCTTCGGAGTGGTGCTGCCATGGATTGCCGCCTGCGGCTTCACCTTCTGGTTCTCGATATTCGGGATGAAGGACACACCCCTGGACCCGGACAGGAGTGCCCCTTCGGCGGATTCCGGCCCTGAGCTGCCATGAGAAGCCCTTATCTGGCCGCTACCGAAACGGGCAGCTCGAGTTCGGCCCTGATTTGCTTCCTTGGTTACATGGGAGTGGTTTTCATCATTGCCTGGCTGGCCGGACAATCCCGGAAGGGGAAGTCTTTCGTGGGGGAATATTATCTGGGAGGGCGCAACCTTGGGATGTGGGCCTTTGCCCTGACCTACGCAGCCACGGCGGCCAGTGGCGGAAGTTTCATGGGATTCCCAGCTCTGATCTACACGCATGGCTGGTCACTGGCATGGTGGATCTGCGGCTATATGGTCGTTCCCCTGGTAGCCCTCAGCCTCATTGCAAAGCGCATCAACCAGGTAGGCCGAATAGCGGGAGCAATTACCATTCCAGAGCTCCTCCGGAAGCGCTTTTGCAATAACGGAGTTGGTAATGTTGCCACGGTTCTGGTGGTGCTCTTCACCTTCTTCTACATCCTCGCCCAGTTCAAGGCGGGGGCCGCCATCATGGCTTCGCTGTTTAGGGACATTCCCCTCTACCAGACGTTGGTGACGGCTGTTGAGCGGACCATTGAGGGTTGGTTCTGGATCGGCAGCACGGATGGGGATTATCTGGTATGCCTGTGTTTTTTCGCGCTCGCGGTAATTGCCTACACGGCTTATGGAGGATTCCGGGCAGTGGTCTGGACCGACGTCATGCAGGGTCTTGTCATGCTGGTCGGAGTCCTGATCCTGCTGGGCCTTACTCTTTCTCAGGTAGGCGGCCTCGACAATGCGACCCGCCAGCTGCAAAAGCAGACGCCTCCTGAATTTGGAACCGCAATCTTCCTTGGCACCCCGCAAAGCAAGGGAAGCTCTATCCCGAAGGGAACGTGGCTTGCCTCGGAGAAAGGAGAAATCGTGAGAGTCAGAGAAGCCGGAATCATCTCACAAACGATGACGCCGCTCGAAGTCCTGATTGTGACTTCCACTGACGAATCAGAGCGGCTTGCCGGTGAAGTAAGACGGGATGTCATTGCCCGGATCATAGAGCGTGAACCGTATAAGCATGGGGCTGGACAGGCGGGCGTCTACCTGACCGCCCCGGGGCCGCACCGGACCAAGCCGGAGGGTTTTCTGCCGGTGATGCTGGCGCTAAGCTTCTTCGCCTTCTGGAATTTTTCGGGGGCAGGCCAGCCCAGTTACATGATACGGCAGATGGCTTTCCGGAACACGGTAGTGCTACGGCGTTCAGTTCTCTTCGTGGGCGTGTTCTTTACCCTCATCTACCTTCCTCTCATCTTCATCTTTACGAGTGCACGGGTTCTCCTGCCCGGCATGGAGATTGACCCGGACCGGATCATGCCTGAGATCGCAAGCCTCGTGACCAGCAACGCCGGAATTCCGTGGCTGGCAGGAATCCTGGTAGCCGCTCCCTTTGCCGCCGTTATGTCAAGCGTGGACAGCTTTCTTCTCCTTGTTTCCTCCGGGGTGGTCCGGGATATTTACCAGCAGAATTCAAAGCGGGAGGTCCCGGAAAAAACGCTCGCAAGGCTGAGCTACATGACAACCCTGTGTGTCGGCATTTTAGCTGTCATCTTTGTCCTGAATCCTCCCGAATTTCTCCAAACCCTGATTGTTTTCGCCTCGGGTGGTTTAGGAGCGTGTTTTCTTGTCCCGGTCGTTCTTGCACTCTACTGGCGGAGAATGACGGCCCGTGCAGCGGTGGCCGGGATGATGATCGGGGGGCTCCTGATGCTGCTTCTCTATCTCATCGGGTGGAAAGTGAATGGAGAGTTCAGTGCCTTCAGCCCCCTGCAAATCCATCCGTTCATCTGGGCCTCCGTGGCTAATCTGCTGTTCATTGTCGTCATCAGCTTCACCGGCCGCAAGCCAGACAGGGAAATCGTGGAGCGTTACTTTGGTGTCTGATCGCCAGCCGCTCATGAATTTCGAGTCGCGCACCTTATCTCAATTGCTAACCTGCGCCCTCAAGAATGAGCGCTGAAGAAAAAATCAACGAACTGAATCTCGAATTGCCCAACGCTCCAAAGCCGATGGGCGTCTATAAGCCTATCGTCTTTGATGGCCATCTTGCCTATCTCTCCGGTCATGGCCCCCTGAGACCCGACGGCACTCTGGTGACAGGCAGGATCGGGGAGAATATGGACCTGCAGGATGGTTATGATGCTGCCCGCCAGACCGGACTTGCCATGCTTTCCACCCTTCGTAGTGCTCTCGGCAGCCTCGACCGAGTCAAGCGGGTGGTTAAAACGCTTGGATTTGTGAATTCTGCGAACGACTTTCTTGATCAGCCCAAGGTCATCAACGGGTGCAGTGAACTGTTTGCCGACGTCTTCGGAATGGACAACGGCGTGGGGGCCCGAAGCGCTCTGCCTTCCAACACGCTCCCCGGAGGAATTGCCGTTGAGATCGAGATGATCGTGGAGACCTATCCCGAATGAAGGCGCTCTCCGCGCGGGGGGTGAGTCACCTCGAAAATGTTTCTTCGCCCGCCCTGCTGGTTTGGCCCGAGCAGGTGCAGGCCAATATCGACCACATGGTCAAATTGTGTGGAGGGGCACAACGACTGCGGCCCCACGTCAAGACCCACAAGATGGACGCGGTAGTGCGGCTCCAGATGACAGCAGGGATCACCCGCTTCAAGGCTTCAACAATCGCGGAGTTGGAAATGTGCCTCGCAGCTGGGGTCAGGGACGTCCTTCTGGCCTACCCGGTGGTCGGGCCTAATCGGGATCGACTCGTCAAGTTAGCCAGATCCTATCCGGATGCGCGAATGGCTTTCATCGCGGACAGCACCATTGATTTTCCAGCAATCAGCACACTCTGCATTGCTGCGAACGTGGAGCTGGGAGTGTTTGTCGACTGGGATTGCGGAATGACCCGCACGGGTACGAGCTCGGTGAGCAAAGCGCTCGAGCTGGCAAAGACCGCCTCAACGACCTCCGGACTACATTTTGCCGGAGTCCATGTCTACGATGGTCATATACGTCACTCTAAAGTGCCCTCGCGAAGGGGAGAGTGGTCAGCGGCAATGGCTTCCGTGGAGGTAGTGCTTGATTCTCTCGCAGAGCACGGAATCGCAGTTGGGGAGGTGGTTGGAGGAGGGTCTCCCACTTTCGGATTTCACGCCGGGGACCGGGGCTGGCACTGCAGTCCGGGAACTGTCCTGTTCTGGGACCACGGCTACGGAAGTGCCTTTCCGGATCTCCCCTTCGAGACCGCAGCAATGGTTCTCACTCGTATCGTCAGCAAACCAGGAACCAATCGTCTTTGCCTCGACCTCGGGCACAAGGCCATTGCTTCGGAGGGTCCCCTCGACGGCCGGGTCCATCTGCCGGGGCTGGAGTCTGCAAGAGTCGTGGGCCACAGCGAGGAACATCTTGTGCTCGAGATTGCAGAGAAGGAGAGCTACGCGGTCGGCGATACTCTCCTCGGCGTGCCTCACCACATCTGTCCCACGGTCGCGCTCCATGAGGAAGCTATTCTCGTACGCGATGGGGCCGTGACCGGCGAGAGCTGGAAGGTAACCGCTCGCAACCGAAAGTTGACGGTTTAACAGCCTCGCAATGAAACTCATTTTCGACGCCCATCTCGATCTTTCGCTTTGTGCCATCGATTATAACCGGGATCTGCGAAGGGAACTCGATGAAATCCGGGAAGAGGAAAAGGGTCTCAATGACCTTGGCGGCCGCGGCGCTGGAGTCGTGTGCTTCCCGGAAATGCGACGGGGGGGAATTGGCCTTTGTGTGGCAACCCTCCTCGGCGGCTGCATGAAGCCGGGAGCGGCAGCATCGGGATGGAACTCTCCCGAGATCGCCTGGGGCCAGACGCAGGGACAGCTCGCATGGTATCACGCCATGGAGGAGCTGGGGGAACTAGAGAAAATTGATAACCAAGCCTCGCTGCGACGGGCTGTGGAACGGTGGAGGGAGGGAAGAACAGATGGCTCGATCGGCTACGTCCTGAGCTTGGAGGGGGCGGATTCCATCCGAACGCCAAGTCATCTGGAACAGTCCTGGGAGCAGGGCCTGAGAGCTCTGGGCCCCGCCCACTACGGATTGGGTCGCTACGCCCCGGGTCATGACCAGAAAGGGCCCCTTCCTGGACAAGGGCGCGAATTGCTGCGCGAGATGGACCGGCTCGGCATGATTCTCGATGCCTCGCATCTGTGCGATGAGGCCTTCCATGATGCGCTCGACCTCTACACCGGACCGGTATGGGCTAGCCACTCGAACTGTCGCGCCATTGTAGACGATCCCAGACAGATCTCAGACGAGCAGATAATTCGACTGATCGACAGAGGCGCGGTGATCGGAGGAGCCCTCGATGCGTGGATGATGGTGACGGGTTGGCAGAGGGGAATCACCACTCCCTGGGAAGCCGGGTTACGGCTTGAGCATCTGCTGGACCACACGGATCATATCTGCCAGCTAGCCGGCAATGCTGATCATGCAGGGATCGGATCCGACCTCGATGGCGCATTTGGAATGGAACAGACCCCTCAGGACGTTCAGTCCATTTCCGCCCTGCAGCATCTGGGAGACCTGCTTGAGAAACGGGGCTACGCCTCTGAGGACATCGACAAGATCCTGCACGGTAACTTCATCCGTTTTCTGGCCAAGAGCCTCCCGGCCTAGTCACGACTTAAAGTGACCCCGCCGCCATACCGGGTGAAATCTCTGCATGACGAATCCGCGAGAGGAGCTTCTCGAACATCTACCACGCGAGTTTCCCTGGAAGATACTCCTCGATCAGATCCTCGTAGAAGGGCCGCAGAGCGGCAACGTCCACCCGCTTGCTGCACTTGGTATACAAATCATATGGGTTGAAGGCATCAACCCACCTGAACATCGCGCGATCATGGTCACTCATGAGGTACTGGTATTCCCCCTCCTTGTGAAGCGGGTAACAGGAATGATAGCGAATCATATAAAGGGCTTCCTCAGGGAGGTGATTTTTGACTACATGGTAGAGATATTCGTCGTGACCCCAGGACATGATTACGCGGCCAAGGCCACACCCCTCCTCATAAATCCCAAGAGGGGTTGAATACTCCGGACGCCGTGAATCCGGATTCTCCGAGAAATATTCGTGGTACACGATTTTCTCTGAAAAACGGCACCCGAGGGGAAAGGTGTCACCCACAACAGCCCACTGAGGCTCTCCAAAGAGACAGAGGATCTTCCCCAGATCGTGGATCAGCCCGGTCAGGATGAACCAGCGGGGTTGTCCATCATGACGGATCGCCTCGGCCGTTTGCATGAGGTGCTCAATCTGAGGCAGGTCGATATCCGGATCACTGTCGTCGACCAGGGTATTAAGAAATTCCAGCGCCTCCCATACGGTCATCTGTCGCTTGTCGAGAGGGAGGTATTCCGCTCGCTTCTGCTGCACAAAATCCATGGTCTGGTTCCGATGGTTGAGACGATAGAATTCCCGAACGCCGGGCCGCGCCTCTGCGTCGTAGGCACGAAATTCCCGATCCTCATTCTCATGCTCGGGATAACGCCTGAGAAGGTCGTCCTCCCACTCATCGAGGTCCCGAAGGAGTAGCGTCTCTGGGGTCTGGGCAGGGTCCATGGTCCCGGGCAGCGTAGCCCCTGTTTTTCAAATGACGAGAATTCGGGACGAAAAGGAGGCTTTTCCGACCAGCTTGAAAAAATTTGGAAACGAGGGGGGGATTTCCCGGTGAGGAGAGCAGAGACCCCACTGTCCTCTCACCACCCGAACCCCCCAGCTTTCTCGATGAAAACAGCACTGTTCATAACCACTCTGGCAATTCTGGCCTTTCTTTCCTCCTGCTCCAGTTCGACCCATCGCACCTCGCTCGTGAAAACCGACGTGGTCAACGGCAAGAGCTTTTCTACCGGGAAACAACAGGCTCGCTACTCCTACTGGTCAGATAGAACCGCCAGCATTCCCCTGCGAGTTACCATCGATCTGAGTGAGCAGACCGCCTACTTCTACCGCGGGGAGGAAAAAGTTGGGCAGTCGAGGGTGGCAACCGGCAAAGTAGGACACTCCACCCCAACAGGATCCTTCACGATTTCCGAAAAGGTAGTGGCCAAGCGCTCAACTCTCTACGGCCGGATCTACGATGCCGACGGCAATCTCAAGGTCGCCGATGCGGATACCCGGCGCCATGCGGTGCCCAGAGGCGGGAAATTCGTCGGGTGCCCGATGCCTTACTGGATGCGCCTGACTGGCTCAGGCATCGGGATGCATGTTGGACCAATCCCAAATCCTGGTTCCCCTGCCTCTCACGGCTGTGTTCGGATGCCGCGTGAAATGGCCCGGAGCCTCTTCGAAAAAGCTCCGGTCGGCACAAGGGTTACCATCGTGCACTGAAGCGACAATGAAGGGTCAGCCAAGAGCTCCTTCTGTTCATTCCCCTTCGAGGCATCCTATTACTCCCTCGGCCATGCGAGATGCCCCGGGTCTTTCACCGGGATACTCCAGAGCTTGTGCCCGGCTGTTACATAAAGCGTTCGGAGATCCTTCCCCCCAAAAGTGCAGTTAGTCACCATATCCGCTGGGACCGGGATAGTCTGCAGAAGCTGTCCCTCAGGGGAGAAGACATACACCCCGGCGCCGTATTTAATGCTGGTTTCTACCGGGGGCTTGGGAAAATTAAATCCTGCGGTCGCATAGATACGGCCCATTGAATCCAAGGCCAGACCGTCGGGACCACGATCACTACCCCAGTCGAAGAGAAGTTTACGGCTGGCAGGAACCACCGAGCCGTCTGCCCGGAGGTCGAAACGCCAAAGTTTACGGTTTCCGCCGAGTCCCTCAGCCGGGCCATCGTTCACGTTATCCGCCACGAAAAGGAACTTATCATCTGCAGAGATCAGGATGCCGTTGGGTCGATGCACTTCATGGGTGATGATTCGAGAAAGTTTCCCGGGACCATCAATCCGGTAGACTCCTTCAATTTCCCGTCCCTGCTCGTCAAACTGTTCTACGTCATCCCGGTTACCATAGCGGGGATCCGTGAAGTAGATCCGCCCTCTGGAATCCACCGCAAGATCATTGGGAGAATTGAGTCTTTTCCCCTCGTAGTGACTGGCAAGGACCATGATCGTCCCATCCTTGCCGGTTCGCGTCACGCGGCGATTCCCCCCCTCCCCACCGCCCTCGCAGGCCATCAGGTTTCCCTTATGATCAAAGAGAAGCCCATTCGCCCGCCCCGAGGGAATACGGAAGACATGCATAACCCCCGAAGGGTCACGGCGCATGATACGGTTATTTGCAATGTCGGTGAAATAGACATTTCCAGAGGGATGCCACGCCGGCCCCTCCGTGAAAGCAACCGCGCCCTCAAGTTTAAGCTGTGCGACATCCGAGACCTGAGCCTCAAGAGCGGGCAGACATATGGAAAAAAAGGCAGTCAGAAGGCCATTAAATTTCATATCCGGACCCTATTGAGCAGGGTGGAGAACCGCAAGGCGTCGTGGGAGATTTTGAAGACGATGTGTGCGGAATGCCACACGTATTAGATCGCACAATGGCAGCCTTTGACGGAAACAGAACGGCAGCCGATCCTTTGCCATAACTGCGAGGAGTCTTTCTTCTCGTTGCCTTCGATTCTGCTTGAGGCGGCCCTGCTCGGAGTCGCGGGAGGGAGCCTGGGGATCATCCTCGCCTTCGTCGCGCGCCAAGGCCTCTATCTCTTCCCTGCCATAGGGAGCGCGATTCAAATTGAAATTGTCACCGAGGCGGTGATTTTCACTATCGTCTTTGCAACTGTTGTCGGCACGGTCAGTGGCCTTTACCCCGCTATCAGGGCCTCACGAATGAAGCCTACGGCAGCATTTCGCCCCAAGTAACCGCTGACAACCACTCATTGCAACCTCGGCGCCAGCGAGCTTAACTGTCCACTCCAGCCAAACCCGATACAATCAAGCCATGAAATCATTTTTCGCTCTCCTTCTCATCGTCTCAGCCCTCTCCCTCCCCCTGAGGGCTGCCGATCATCCCAACCTGATAGTGATCCTCGTCGATGATATGGGTTGGATGGACCTGTCCTGCCAGGGAAGTGACTACTACCGCACCCCTGCCATCGACCGCCTTGCTACCGAAGGCGTGCGCTTCACCAACGGCTACGCGGCCTGCGCCGTGTGCTCCCCGACGCGCGCCGCTCTCCAGACCGGCCGATACCCCCACAGGATAGGAGTAACTGACTGGATCCGGTCCCGTTTCCAAAGAGGCCGCATCGGCACCCCAGACCAAAATCCAACGCAATACGTTGGCGGTAAGAATCGCCAGTTCCTTTGTCCCCCGAATCCTTATTGGATGGAGCACGAGGAAATTTCCATTGCTGAGATACTGAAAGAGCAGGGCTACCGCAGTGGCTACATCGGCAAGTGGCACCTTGGCGATCCCGCGTGGTTTCCACCCGGGCAAGGGTATGACGAAAACAAGGGTGGCTGCGACTACGGGCAACCTCCCAGCTACTTCGACCCCTATAACCAGCCCAGGGGCCGGCACGAGACCCTCCGGCAGGGGATCCACAATCTGCCCGGCCGGAAGAAGGGTGAATACCTCACTCACCGCGAAGCTGATGAGGCAGAGGCCCTCATCCGAGGATGGCACAAGGAAAAGAAACCCTTCTTCCTGATGGTTGGCCACTACGCAGTCCATACCCCGATCCAGGCCCTTGCCGAGGTCGCTGCCAGATACCAGCGCGACCAGAAACCGAATAACGCCAAGTATGCGGCCATGGTCGAATCCATTGACGATTCCACCCGGCAAATCCTGGCCACGCTCAAGGAACTCGATATCGACGGGAACACCCTGATCATCTTTACCAGTGACAACGGCGGCCTGGACCGCAATGGCTCGCCAACCGACAACGCTCCCCTGCGGAGCGGCAAAGGCTACGCCTACGAGGGAGGGATTCGGGTGCCCTTCCTCGCGCGCTGGCCCGGAAGAATCCCCGCCGGAAAAATCAGCGACCTACCGGTATGCTCAATCGACATCTTCCCCACGGTCGTGGAAGCAGCGGGAGCCAAGCTCCCTGGTGACCGGGCCATCGACGGGCTCTCCCTGATGACTCACCTTGAGTCCGGGGGAATCACCAAGCTCAATCGGGACGAACTCCTCTGGCATTTTCCTCACTATCGGCATGCCCCGGGCCCATACAGCATCATTCGGCAGGGCGATCATAAGCTCATCAAGTTCTGGGGCGGCCCTTTTGAGCTCTATGATCTGAAGGAGGACCTCGGGGAGGCAAGGAATCTTGCCGCCGATATGCCCAAGAGAGTCAGCGAACTCGACACCCTCCTTATCAAGCGCCTCAAGGAAACCGAGGCCAAGCTTCCACGCGAAAACCCGGACTTCACCAAGAAGTAATACTCCTGCAAAAATCTCCGACTCCATGGCCGAATACGGACTAAAGACACCACCTGGACTTCTGATTGGAATACTTATCCCAATCATTGCGGCAATCCCGCCTTGGACCGGCCGATATTGCTACATTAACGTCAGTGGTAATTGCATTCAGGTGGATGCCTATGAGCTGTTTTTCTGGGCTCCATTTTTTACCTCGTTGGCGCTCCTGCTCATTGGCACAGTATTATCCAAAAAGGGTCACAGCGGTCTGCTCACAAGTACGAAGATCACTCTGCCAATGTCTCTTGTTTATGCCGTGCTGACCCACGTTATGTTCCTCATCTCCTTAGGCTCAATCTAGGCTTCGTGTCGAAGCACAACCCCTCGATTCCATTCTGAAGCGGGCATATTGTTTCTGACCCCCTACTTCAGGACTCTGGCCAGCCAGCTTCTCAATTCCCTCCGCACCGGAGAGGGCCTCAGAAGCCAGGCGTCACTGTGATTACGAAACCCGGTGCCACGGAAGGTGAAATTTCCCTTCACCCCGGCCTCAGCGAGGAATCTGGCCGTCTCCTTGAACTGGCTCCCTTCCGAACACACGAATTGCGGTCTGGGTCCAAGCCGCCGCAACCGCCCAAGAGCTGCGGCACGATCCGAACCGGGATACCCCCACCTGCGGACTCCGTCATAGTGGCTGTAGGGAACGAAGGCCTTCCAGAGGCTGGCAACCTGGTCGTCATGAAGCCCGATAAAGTTGCAGGCAATCGCGCCCCGCGAAAACCCACAGAGCACCAGGCGCTCCTGGTCACCACCAAACTCGGAACAGATGTGCTTCACCGCCTGACGACAGTAGTTGACTGTGGGCTGCGGATCATGCTCCGGTTTGCTCCCCCACCACCGGCGAACGTTGGCCCTTCCCTCCCCATCGAGATATGGCAAGCACAACCAGATGTAGCGCTCTCCCCCCGAGATTCCATAGCCCATGCGGCTTCCCTCCACTCGACCACTACTGACCTCCCGGTTTCGATCCCGATAGGGACCATTGCCAGCATACTCCACCAGCACCGGGTAACGCCGCCCTGGGAGCCAGTCCGAGGGGAGATAGAGTAGGTGGTAGACCCCAGTTCCCTCGTAGCCGGGCAGAACGGCCTTCACCCGCCTCCCTGCACCGGGCGGCTTCTCACTCAGGTCCGGCACGGCGAGGTCCGGCTTCACCGTCGAAATGTCCGGAAGCTCCGCCCAGACCGGGTTGGAAATGACCAGGCCGGCCATGATAATTATCCGCAGCACAAGGAACCTTAGAAGGCCCCCGGCCGAAGATCCAGCACTCTACCCTCCTCAATCGCGCCGATATCCTATTCAATGGAATCGCTTCATGCAGGAATTCCTTCCAGAACATCGCCCCCTGTTTTCCCTCGCTCCCATGCAGGACGTGACCGACCTGCCCTTTATGCGGGTCATGGAACGATTCGGCGGTCCCGACGTCTACGTCACAGAGTATTTCCGGGTTTATGCGAACTCACGGCTGAAACCCTATATCCTGCGCAGTATCGATGAAAACCCGACTGGCAAGCCCGTCTTCGCCCAGATGATCGGCCAGGATATTCCCTCCTTACTGCGCAGCGCCCAGGAACTGGAAGAGCACCCGGTGGCCGGAATTGATCTCAACCTTGGATGCCCTGCCCCGGTGGTTTGCCGCAAGGATGCCGGGGGCGGACTGCTACGCAAACCCGCAAAGGTAGACCGTATTCTCGGGGAACTACGCCAGACCATCAGGGGGCGCTTCACTGTCAAGACCCGGGTAGGCTACGAAACGCCCGATGAGTTTGACACCTTGTTGCAAGTATTTCAGCGGCACCAGATCGATGCCCTTGCCATTCATGGGCGAACGGTGAGGGAGCGCTACCAGACTCCGGTCCACCCGGGCTGCATCCGTAAGGCGGTCGAAACCCTTTCCTGTCCCGTGATCGCCAATGGAAATATCGTCGATGTGGACACCGCCCGGGCAGTAGAGGCCCAGACCGGGGCAGCAGGCCTCATGCTGGGTCGGGGAGCGATCCGCAATCCCTGGATCTTCGACCAGTTGCGGTCCACCTTCGGGGGCGGAAAGAGCCCCCACCCAACCGGAAAGGACCTTCTCTCCTACATTACACAACTCTGGGAGGAGACCGCCCGCGAACAGATCAAGGCCTACCGGGGTGACAGGCAGGTTCAGAAAATGAAGCGCTATCTCGCCTACATTACCCAGGGGCTCGATCCGGGATTCGACCATGAGATCCTGCGTGCCAGCGAGGAAGATGAGTTCTTTCGCATCTGCCGTCGTTACCTCTCCCACGACCATCCCCTTCCCGGGTTGCCCCAGGAAACCTCCCGCCGCTTCTGCGGCTTCTCGGACTTACTCTCCGGCGCCAGCTCCCGGGCCACGTTCCTCAATCTGCCCTCCTCATCATGATCATGCCCTCCCTCCGGTTTCTCCTTCTGCTCCTGCTCCCTGTTACCGTTCACGCCGCTCCCAAGGTTGAGAATGTCCTCTTTATCATCTCTGATGATCTCAAGGCCAGCGTACTTGGGTGCTACGGGGACAAGGTCTGCAAGACCCCCAATATCGACAAGCTGGCGGCCCGCGCGATGGTCTTCGACCGGGCCTACTGCCAGGGACTGGCCTGTGCCCCGTCCCGGACCTCCTTCATGCACAGCCGTTACCATGGGGCCAAGGGGCGGGTCAACCTGGGCCAGCACTTCAAGGCCAACGGCTTCTACAGCGCCCGGGTGGGCAAGATC
>MDTD01007074.1_pt1 | contig 16678 bp, 15 predicted proteins | sample 811221 | NCBI WGS metagenome assembly MDTD01 (sample SAMN05326646, study PRJNA326480) | marine metagenome | isolation source: seawater | place: Pacific Ocean: South West | collected 2011 | reverse complement strand
ATCAAGGATATTTCTCAAAAGGAGGCGCGCAGGGTGTTGGTGCGGCAACTATTAATGCAGTAGTTTCTTCAGCAATTTTAATACTTATCCTCAATTATATGATAACCGCGATGTTCTTCGGCGCATGAAAACACCAAAAATTAAGCTTAAAAATATTCATAAGCGCTTCGGTGACAAAGTAGTGCTAAATGGTGTAGATCTTGAAATCATGCCAGGCGAGTCGCTTGTAATAATTGGAGGCTCCGGCACGGGTAAGTCCGTCACTATTAAATGTATACTAGGGCTTTTAACACCTGATATTGGAGACATTGAAATAGACGGCCAATCCGTTCTGGATGTCAGTCCTGTGGAACGCAATATCATCAACGCAAGAATCGGCATGCTATTCCAACATGCAGCATTATTCGACAGCTTATCAGTTTGGGAGAACGTGGCCTTTGGTCTTATTGAAGGACAAGGAATGTTAGCAAGCACGGCTCGCGATATTGCGCTTGAGAAGATGTCAGCAGTGGGGTTGGCAGAAGATACCGCTGAGATGCGCCCATCGGATTTATCAGGCGGGATGCGCAAACGCGTCGGTCTTGCACGCGCTATTGCAATCAATCCCGAGATTATATTCTTTGATGAACCAACTACTGGCCTTGATCCCATTATGGGAGATATCATTAATGAGCTTATTGTTGAAACCACTCAAAATATTGGTGCTACTGGTTTATCAATTACACATGACATGTCGAGTGCAAGGAAAATTGCGGACCGCATAGCCATGCTATACAAAGGAAAAATCATCTGGCATGGAGCAGTCGAAGAAATTGAAAAAACCAAAAATGAGTTCCTCCGCCAATTTATCAATGGTAATTCTGAAGGACCAATAGATTTCGAAACTTCAATCACTTGATACATATTCCCCATTTTTGGCAAGAAATATGTAATGATGGCCAAAGTTAAAAATCGTTTCGTTTGTCAAAGCTGTGGATCTGTGCATCCTCGATGGGTTGGTCATTGTGATGAGTGCGACGCCTGGAATACCATCGTAGAGGAAATTCTTCCTGAATCCGCACCTGTTGGCGGAAAATTGCGGGCGCAATCGGTTTCAGATACTGGGACCCCTATTAATTTCGTGAATTTAGTGGGGAATTCGAAAAGTGCACCACGCCGGAAAACCGGCATCGAGGAATTTGACCGCGTAACTGGAAATGGTCTCGTCGATGGATCTGCTCTTTTGATTGGTGGTGATCCTGGAATTGGGAAATCAACGCTGTTATTGCAGGTTACAGCAGCGCTAGCTAAGAAAGCTCGTTGTATTTACATATCTGGCGAAGAAGCAGTCGATCAAATAAGACTGCGGGCTGCTAGACTTAATGTAGCTGCTGAGCCAGTAGAGCTAGCAACAGCTACAAATGTGGCCAATATTCTGGCAACACTCGACATTAATGATCGGCCAGATGTAGTCGTAATAGATTCAATACAAACAATGTACACTGCTAGCTTAGGGTCAGCGCCCGGAACAGTTGCGCAGATCCGAGCATCTGCACAAGAGCTGATCCGGCTCGCAAAAAGGCGCGGGTTTGCTTTGCTTTTAGTTGGCCACGTGACTAAAGAGGGCGCTATAGCCGGCCCCCGTGTTTTGGAACATATGGTTGACACCGTTCTTTATTTTGAAGGAGAGCGTGGCCATCAATTTCGTTTACTGCGGTCCGTCAAAAACCGTTTTGGCGCAACTGATGAAATAGGGGTTTTCGAAATGACCAGCCGAGGTCTCAGTGAGGTCTCTAACCCTTCAGCTTTGTTTTTGGCAGACCGTCAAGGTGAGGTCTCAGGCGCGTCGGTTTTTGCTGGCATTGAGGGATCGCGACCAATGTTGGTTGAAATTCAAGCGCTTGTTGCTCCGTCATCATTAGCAACGCCGCGGCGTGCTGTTGTAGGATGGGATTCTGCAAGGCTTTCAATGATACTGGCCGTCTTAGAGGCTCGTTGTGGCTTACAATTTGGCGGAAATGACGTTTATCTAAATGTAGTGGGAGGATTACGTATTAGCGAGCCGGCAGCCGACTTAGCAGTTGCCGCTGCTTTAATCTCATCGCTTATAGGGGAACCAATGTCTGAAAACATGATTGTATTCGGCGAAATAGGCCTTTCCGGTGAGGTGCGTCCAGTAAATCAGTCCGAAGCGCGAATTCGTGAAGCAACCAAACTGGGGTTTACAGCAGCATTAACGCCAGCGTTTTCAGAACGAGGGAAAAAAAACAAGAACGATCAAAAGCTGAAAGTGACAGGAATACGGCACTTGAGCAGCTTAATTCATGAGTTCGGCAACGACGCAGTTAAAAATAAATCGTTAGGAAAACAGCATGGGTGATATCGCCGTTACTGATATTGTCGTGATAATCGTTACAATATTGTCCACGCTGATTGGGCTCTCCCGTGGCTTGGCAAAAGAAATTTTATCTTTACTCGGGTGGGTTGGCGCAAGCTTGATTACTCTATTTTTATTTCCTTATGTGGAGCCACACGCCTACGCTTGGATAAGTAATATTTGGCTATCCCGGATCGCTACTGGAGCGGGACTATTTATTTTATCAATAGTTATTTTGTCGATCATCGGTAACTTTTTATCAGAGAAGGTTCAGAAAAGCTCTATGAGCGGCCTCGATCGAACGTTTGGAGTATTTTTTGGCATCGCGAGAGCTTGGCTGCTACTTGCCGTAATCTACATCGCGATTAGTATCTTTTTTGAAAAAGAAGAGCACATTCCTGCAGACGTTCGTGGGGCTAAGGCTGCACCGTTAGTTACACTCGGCGCTGATTTTATTTGGTCTTTGCTGCCCACTCGACTGCAACATAATGTAGGTAATGCAGCTAAATCGGTTACGGGCAAAACGGAAATAGACCTTTTACAAAAGGGAGTTCAAAGGCTCGGCAACACTCGGAACGATCGCGAGGTATTTGAAAAGCTTCTCAACCCAAGCCCCTCTGATCCTAGCAGACAAAAAGGGGTACAGGGGTATAATGAAAGTGAGCGCAAAAAACTTAACGAACTTATGAAGCGCGAAGTACAATAAGCTAGTCGAGATAAGACTCAAACCTGAAATGTATGACGATTAGCAAGAAGATTTTTCATCATACTGCCCCACATTCGGTAATAAAACGAAAAAATAGGTTCCACTTGTGAATCTAATGTCTCCTTTATGGATAATGTTTATTACACCAAAAAAATATGTCTCGAAAATCTGGTATAGTTGACGAACTTTTTTTATGCTCTGGATTTTGAAAACACAAAGAGCAAATGTAAGACCCTAGGGTGATATATTGTGACACACTTATGATGCCAAATAAGCGCCTGAAAGACCGTATTGCACTAATTACTGGTGCCAGCCGCGGCATTGGGTCGGCCATTGCAAAACGGTTTGCAAAGGAGGGGGCGCATACTATTTTGACAGCACGAACGGTAGGCGGTTTGGAAGACACGGACGATTCTATAAGAAGAAGCAATGGCACCGAGTCAACGTTGGTTCCACTTGATCTAACGGATGGCGATACAATTGATCAACTAGGCGCTGCGCTACATGAGCGTTTTGGCCGGATAGACATTGTTATTGGTAACGCTGGAATACTCGGTGAATTAACTCCAATGAACCACCTTGATCCGACCACATGGGATAATATCATTGCTCTTAATGTAACAGCAAATTATCGATTAATCCGTTCTTTGGACCCACTTTTAAAGGCCTCTGACTCTGGACGTGCAGTATTCGTGACGTCAAGGGCAGCAATTCATTTAAACCCTTTTTGGGGGGGTTATGCGGCCAGCAAAGCAGCATTAGAAGTGCTTGTAAAAACATATGCCAAAGAAGTTCAACACACTAATATCCGTGTAAATCTTGTAGATCCTGGTCCTCAGCAAACCGCAATGCGAGCCAAGGCATTTCCTGGAGAAAACCCAAACAAACTTCGTAAACCAGATGAAATGACTGGGGTTTTTGTTGATTTAGCTGAGTCAAAATTCGGGCAAAATGGAAAGACATTTGAGGCGTATCCTGAAATTTTTCCCAAATAAAATTAATTTATTTTTCAGCAATATATGGATTTTTACCTCGACGAAATTCCATCCGAATTGGCACACCACACAATCCAAAAGATTCGCGTAAGCCACTAATTAAATAACGTTTATAGGACTCAGCTATATTCTTTGGTCTCGATACCCAAATCGCAAAGGTTGGCGGACGGCTTTTAATCTGAGTTATATATCGAAGCTTCGTACGACGCCCGCTGGATGCCAAAGGCGGCGGATGAATTTCAACCATGCCCGCTAACCAGGTGTTCAGTTGTGCAGTAGTGACTCTGCGATTCCAAATTTGATAAATTGAAAAAACCGCCTTCATTAACTCCCTTATTCCACTTCCCGTAAGGGCCGACAACGTTACAATTGGAACCCCCCGAACCTGGGTAAGAGAACTTTCAAGGCGTTGCTCCAACATTTGTTTCGTATTTTTTGTTGATACTAATAAATCACATTTATTCACCGCAAATATTAAAGCTCTCCCTTCAGCTGCAACTTGGCGAGCAATTGTAATATCTTGCCGTTCAACCGGTCGTTGCCCGTCGAGTAAAACAACTACCACCTGAGCGTATCGAATAGCACGCAAAGTATCTAAGGCAGAAAGCTTCTCTAACTTGGCCTCTACTCTTGCCTTGCGACGAAGACCCGCAGTATCAATTAATTTCAACGAACGCCCTTGGTATTGCCACTCAATGCCAATTGAGTCCCGGGTTATTCCGGCCTCTGGCCCCGTGAGCATTCGGTCATTTTTTAATAATTGATTTACAAGTGTGGATTTACCGGTGTTAGGTCTTCCAACAATTGCTACTTGGAGTTGCGGCGGCGTGGCTGGTTTATTAGCTTTGCTGGCATTATCGAAAATTGGTTGAAGTGCTGTGTACAAAGCTGAAAGGCCTTCGCCATGCTCAGCAGAAATAGCTAGAGGATCGCCAAGCCCCAATTCAAACGCTTCTAGACGTCCAGAGTCACCTCCTCCACCCTCGCATTTGTTAGCAATCAATATTGTAGCTGCCGGTTGACCCCTAAGCCATTTAGCAAAAAATCGGTCTAGCGGATTTATCCCAGCTCGGGCATCTATTAGCATCAAAACGACGTCACATTCCGCAACTGCCCGCTTAGTTTGCTGCTCCATTCTTCCCGCCAGGTTTTTTAATGCAATGCCATCGAACCCAGCAGTATCTATAATACGAAAGTTTAGATCTCCCAGGGATCCATTCCCTTCACGTCGATCACGGGTGACACCAGCCGCGTCGTCTACTATTGCTAAGCGCTTGCCCACAAGTCTATTAAAAAGCGTTGATTTCCCTGTATTTGGACGGCCAACAATAGCCACGGTAATACTCATCCGTGCACACTCCTCAGGTGCAAAATATATAGTAAACAACCCTACCGAAAAGCAATCAATTCTGCATTGTTAGTGAAGAAATAAAGTGTTCCGTCTGCTACTACTGGCGCAATTGAAATTCCACCAGGCAGTTCAACCCGTCCTAACGGTACACCCGTATATGGCGAAATCGATAAGGCTTCGCCATGGCTGCCAGTCACAACTAAACGATCACTTACCAAGACTGGCCCCGACCACTTAATGGGACCTTCTTTATCCTGTGGATCCTCAAATTTTGGCAATGGTCGAACCCACCTTATCCGACCGCCACGACGCGTTAAACAGTAAAGCTCAGCTTGATTGCTAAGAAGGTAGATAAAATCACCGGCGACCCAGGGTGTCTCTACTCCACCAATGCTCCTCTCCCAAATTCGGGCTCCCGATCGCTGGTCAATTGCCACTAAACGACCAGAATGGCTTATAGCATGGACTAACCCACGGTTAATGACAGGACTACCGCGCACATGCGCAAGCGTCGCAAGAGCATCGATTCTGCGAGCCGGAGATAATGCATCGGACCAAGCAACGCGACCATTTTCAGCCCGAATTGCAAAGATTTCTCCAGATGAATAGGGAACAATCACCGTGTTACCTTCGACTGCTGGCGCTGCACCACCCAACAAACCAGCAATCTCTGCGAGACCTGCATGGGTCCACAATCGTTCACCACTCGCAGCATTAAGCGCAACTAAATGATTATCGATGGTCACAACAAAGACACGACCACCTGCAACCGCTGGAGGCGCGCGCATTGGTCCCTGCAATTTCTTCATCCATTTGAGCTTGCCCGTTTTCTCTTCCAAGGCGTATACACGGCCATATCCTGTGCTCAAAAATACAGTGTCACTTCCGAAAGCCAGGCCACCACCAAATGCCTCTTCATCTCCCGCCGGCACTTTTGGTCGAAAATACCAAATAGAGTTGCCCGTCTCCGCGTCAAATGCAGTGACGTTTGATTCTAGATCAGTAACAAAAACCTTATCCCCAACTACAATGGGTGATGCTAGCAATCGTCGATCTTTCCCTGAACCCTCACCCGCATCTGCAATCCACCGGCGCGACACTGACTTATTGATCTTAAGATGGTGCATAGCATGGGAGGGGGTCCCGCCGGACTGAGACCAATCTCGGTTCAAACGCGGGGGAGGTAGGAGCACCCGCAAGTCTGAGACACGGGGGTCAGCTGTCCGATCACGTTCATGAAGCATAATTGGGATGCGTTCACCAGGCAGGGGAGGCGTGGGTTTCTTGCCAATAAGACTATCAAACGTGTCACACCCAGTTAATATTATTAACGTTATGATAATCGAACTAAATTTTGAAAAAAAATTATGTGTGCCGAAGCGATCTGTTTTGCTACTCATCGATTGCTTGCAGCATTTCGCTAGCCCTCTGCCTCAATCCTGTAGGAGTGCTGGGATCATCGGTCAGCATTTTGAAATATTCTCTAGCAGTTTTTGTATCTCTTTGACGTAATGCCAAAACTGCTGCCATTTCGCGTGCAGAAAACCGCCAAGGATTATCGTCTGAGAGTAATTTACGTAATTCAGTAGATAATTCTGACGTATCACCATCATCAACCCTCTGCATTATCGCATAAAGTCGCGCTAAATCTCGATATAACGTATTTACCTCATCATCGTCGGCTATCGCGTCATAAATTTCACTAGCAGAAGCACTATCCCCAGCCTGTACCTTAAGACCGGCAGCTCGAAATTTTGCTAAAATTGCATAACCTTTAGTGCCACTTTCAGCTAGTCCGGCAAGTGCGCGTGTGGCTTCTTCGGGTTTTTTGGAGTCGATGAGCCTAAGAGCAGCAATAAATTCAGTGCTAGATTGCGCGCGCTGTTCGAAATCATATTTTTGCCATTGAACATATCCGACTGCTAAAAGTAATAGTGCCACAGCGCAAGATACAAACCAATTGCCGTACTTTTGCCACAACTGTGAATACTTATCCTTTCGGACTTCCTCGTCAACCTCTTCAAAAATGTCTGACAAATCATTCCTCCACTCGGAGCTGCTGCCAATAAGATATTCTGCGCGTCATGCCAAATGCCTCGCAATGAAACTTATGATCACTTATATTGTATAAGGTTTAGTGATTCTTTTTCTACAAGTTTAATCTATAGTCTATTTTTTCAACTTGCTAAAACTCCAACAGCTTGATACCAGCACTTGCATAAAATAGAGCTTCCGTGAATAATTAGAGGGGGGATTCAAACATTATAGTTTATCTCCTTTCGAAAAAAGTACTTGAAAGGTGGGCGTCTTATAAGTTGCTAGACAAATCGTGTTCGGATAAGACCAGGCTAAGCCAATCCAAAAGGGGCTATAGAAGGAGTTCAATAGCGGCAGCCCTGGCTGCTTCCCTTCTTGCTGTTGCATGCGGCACAGAAACCTCCGTATACCTTCTGGGAGCTGGTATGGCTAATTTCATCCAATCTGATCGCTTACCTCAAGATTACCTGGCTGAATTGGTTACAGGTAAAGAATGCAGCACATTAAAGGCTATGCGAGATAAGGGGCCACTTTGTCGCGAAAGCTTCAACCCACAGATCTACGAAAAACCGATTTATTGCTATCGAACCTTGGGAAAAGTTGCATGTTATGCGCAACCAGACCCCTATGGGCCTACTACTACACGAGTACAATAATATTCCATTTAAAATGCTACTAGATTTTGCTTGTATTTTGCCTTCACTGTAGAGTGAAACGATTCGCAGAAAGTATAATATGAACCTGGGAACCCCAATTAGGTTGTCTGACCTTCGCAAACGTCGGCATCCCTATGTGTCATTCGATAAAAATGAGTTGCGGCAATTGCTAGGCGTCTACAGTCGCCGTGTTGCAGCCGGGGAATGGCGAGATTACGCAATAGATCTACAGAGAGGGTCAGCCACCTTCTCAATTTTCCGAAGCACCTACGACAGGCCGCTATTCTCGATCTTTAAATACCGGCGAGGTCGTAGGTCTTATTACACCGTTTTTGCAGGACCACAAAAACTGAAACACGGAAAAAACATAAATGAGGTATTATCCGTCTTTGATACCAAGCCATATCTGGTTTTCCGATCACGCTGAAAGAAAAAATAGCTCTTTCTCGAGCATAGAGAACATCGATATTTTGGTTTGAGGTTTTCCAACCGGGTTACTTTATGGCATTGGTCCTATTCATCACTGTAATTGAATGGACACAGACAAATAAAACTATACCTACTGCTTAACTTGTGGAAAAAATATCCTTTACCTTTCGTGAAATTTGCGAAATAGCTCTCAGTACTGGCCCAACAAAATAAAAACCAACTTTTTATCTTCGAGTCGCTACAGAGAAACCCAATGAATCCAATTATTTCGTTGCGCCCTTTATTCGTGGGGTCTGATTGCTTCTTTTAAAGTTTGTATTTTCCGCTTTGACAATGCTGTGGATAAGTCAATAAGTTCAGGCCGCAAACGGGGCTTTTCTAATGTTTTTTAGGGTTTTTTTTGGTATTTTAACAGATTCGATTATTGACGATTCTGCAAAGTGGAGCCATAACACAAAAGGGGCGTTTTGGTGGAGCGGCTCTCAACAGATTGTGGAACCATACAAGTGGAACCGCAATATCTAGTTCGTGAGTATAAGTTTTATTATTTATGTTGGAACGAGCCAGCAAGCGTAAAAACATAGCGAGAGAGGCCAGAATGGAGTGGACCGAAACACGTGTGGACCAGCTCAAACAATTGTGGGGCGATGGGCTAACGGCAAGTCAAATTGCCGAAAAGCTAGGCGGCGTTAGCCGCAACGCTGTAATAGGCAAAGCTCATAGGCTTGGTTTGTCCTCACGCCCGTCACCCATTAAACGTAAAATGATTCCTTTGGCTGCTGTCAGTGAACGCATGTGTCAGTGGCCAATCGGTGATCCTGGAGACCCCGAATTTCATTTTTGTGGAAAACCGGCATTACATGGTCGACCGTATTGTGAGGATCATTGCACTGCAGCGTACCGAAGGAAAAGTGAAAATTCCGCACACGCTGCTGCTAATCGTTAGTTTGGCCTGCTACTATACTTACACATTCACTCACAGGAGAGATTTATCCACGATCTGATTTGGGCCACACAAACAGGTAATTTGACGTGTTTACTGTTTTGTTCGCTTAAATAGCTCTTGATCGGAATTCGGCATCGAATTAAGGGTATCTTCAATAAGGCAAGCTGTTGCATCTGGATTACGTGCCATTACGCTTAGGTTTCGTCTCCATAATCGAGCACCAGGTACTCCGTGAAAAAGGCTCAGCATGTGCCTAGTAACTGCAATAAGAGAAATGCCCTCCTCGATTACGTGTGCAATGTAAGGGATCATGGATTGAGCGATTTGATGCCTAGTAAGATGTGCGCCATCTTCTCCGTAAAAACATTGGTCAACTTGGCTTAACATGAAACAATTCTGGTACGCTGCCCTACCAAACATGATCCCATCAACATAAGAGAGATGGACTTTACCTTGGTCGCAGTCAGTGATCCCTCCGTTTATTACGATATCAATATCTGAAAATCTTTTCTTCAATTCATATACAACAGGGTAGTTAAGCGGCGGCACCTCTCTATTTTGCCGTGGACTAAGTCCTTGAAGGAATGCTTTACGCGCATGAATAACAAACCGTTTGCATCCCGCCTGAGCAACGGTATCGATAAAATTCTCAAGAGCGGGACCCTCGGGCTGCTCATCTACGCCAATACGTGTTTTTACAGTGATAGGTATGCCGACTGCTCCAGTCATTGCATCAACACAATCTCCAACCAATTGGGGCTCCTTCATAAGACAAGCTCCAAACCTGCCTTCTTGGACTCTGCTGCTTGGGCATCCAACATTTAAATTAATTTCGCAATAACCGGCATCAGAACCGATGCGGGCACATTCAGAGAGCTCTTTAGGGCTTGAACCACCGAGTTGCAGCGCTACAGGCTGTTCCTCGGAATTAAACCTGAGTATCCGTCTGTAGTTGCCATGCAGAATTGCACCTGTCGTAATCATTTCCGTGTGCAATAAAAGATTCCGGCTAAATTGCCTCAAAAAGAACCGACAATGCCGATCAGTCCAATCCATCATTGGGGCAACTGACACCTTATGAAGTGTCCCACCATGCATTATCACTGTAGCTCCAAAGTAGGACCACAATCTAAGATAAATTCAACCATTCGAGTGCCTTACAAAAGCTATATGCGATAGGGTAAGATCTCTGGGCCGGAACCTAAATTTTCCTACACTGCTGTCCAACCCCCATCAATGACAAGAGCTGAGCCAGTCATTAATGCCGAGGCATCGGATGCTAAGAATACAACAGCACCCATAATATCTTCAACTTCTCCAATTCGTTTGAGTGCAATATTACCTATGACATAATTGTGAAACTCGGGATCTTCCAAAATTTCCTTTACCATAGCCGTTCTTATGAACGTTGGGCAAAGTGTATTCACCCTGATATTATGTTTTCCTAATTCCCAGGCCATTGCTTTTGTCGCTCCCTCAATTGCATGTTTGGTCGCGCAATAAACTGTTCGCTTGGGCCCCCCGACATGGCCCATTTGCGAAGAAATATTAATAATCGAACCTGGCAAGCCATCTTTAATCAAACCAGCCGCCATGCTCTGGGCAACAAAAAAGGCTGCTCTAAAGTTTAGGTTCGCAATTAAGTCAAAATCTCCCTCTGACACATCCAGCAGTTCTTGTGGCCGATTTCCTCCTGCGCTGTTGACCAGGATCTGGAACGGCCCCAATTCCATCATCATTTCTTTCACCGCTGACGTATCGGTAACATCGAGATAGATTGCTCTAGCGCTACCATTAGCCTCATGAATTTCGGAGGCTACTTTTTCCACTTCAGTGATTGTCCGCGCTGCTAAAAACAGATCAGCACCAGCTTCAGCAAGAGCTAGACTGGCAGCACGACCAATACCACGCCCTGCGCCCGTTACAAGTGCACGGCGTCCATCCAAACGGAAACTGGGCATTTTAGGCAAAGCTGTGCTCATAGTTTCGTTGCCACTCCGTAAGGTTCGATATTGGATCCACCATAACGTCTTATCCGCAGATTTGCCTGCTCAGCATGACCGGCAAAACCCTCCAAGGCACAAAGACGGGAACAATAACCTCCAATCATCGCAGAGGCCTCATCGGTTAATACCTTTTGGTAGGTGCACGTTTTCATAAATTTTCCGACCCAAAGGCCTCCCGTGTAGCGCGCCGCTCTTGCTGTCGGTAACGTATGGTTTGTGCCTATGACTTTGTCACCGTACGAAACATTAGTACGCACTCCCAAGAATAGTGCACCGTAATTCGTCATCTTCTCTGCAAAAAAATCGGGATCTTTTGTCATTACTTGCACGTGCTCGTATGCCAATTGATCTGCCTCAACAACCATCTCTTCTATTGTGTCACAAACAATTACCGAACCAAAGTCAGCCCATGCTCGTCCTGCCACCTCAGCGGTGGGCATTGTTTCAAGCTGCCGTTCAACCTCTTTCAAAGTGTCTAGAGCTAATGCGTTTGAATTTGTGAGTAACGTTGCCGGCGAGGTAGGCCCATGTTCTGCCTGGCCCAGCAAATCTACTGCACACACCTCCGGATCAGCGCTGTCATCTGCAATTACAAGTGTCTCTGTAGGGCCTGCAAGGAGATCAATTCCGACGCGGCCAAAAAGCTGTCGCTTTGCCTCGGCCACGTACATATTGCCTGGTCCAACTAGCATATCAACAGCATTTATACTTTCTGTACCCAAAGCCATAGCTGCGACTGCTTGAACACCACCAATTAAGAAAATTTCATTTGCCCCAGCCAAATGCATTGCTGCCACTTGCGCAGGATGAGGTTCCCCATTCTGAGGCGGGGCAGCAGCGACTATCCTGGTCACCCCCGCCACCTGCGCGGTAAGGACACTCATATGTGCAGACGCAACCATTGGATACTTACCACCAGGGACATAGCAACCCACCGCATTAATCGGGACATTTTTGTGCCCAAGTATCACGCCGGGAAGGGTCTCAACTTCCAGGTCCTGAAGACAATCTTTCTGAAGTTCTGCAAAATTACGGATTTGTGTCTGAGCAAATTTTATATCATCGAGATCATTGGCGGAAACCTTTGCAAGGGCAGCTGCAATATCATCCTCATCAAGAAAAAGTTTTTTTGGCGCAAGCCCATCGTACTTTAGAGATAATTCTCGAACCGCAATATCTCCGCGCGCCTCAATATCATTGATAATACCCTCAACAACCTCGCGCACCTCAGCGTCATCCTTTGCAATCGCGCTTTTATCTTTTCCTTTTTTGAGATGAATAACCATAACCCTTGAACCTCCACCAAAAAACATATCAGAATGTAACGAAATAGGAAAAAAACATAGAGGCTCTTTAAAAATCTGATCGCGCACTTTTTGTGAAGACGCGAACCAAAGGGCCTATCTTTTGAGTTTCTTTCTCATCAATGCGATTTTGTCAGAACCCGGTAATAACTTTTGGTATTCTACAAATGCGGACTTTGCGCGAGTTTGTTTACCAACACTTAAAGCGGTTTCAAATAGAGCGAACCACAAGTCTGGTGAGTCACGAACCGTGAGTGTCAATTTATTGATTAATTTATATGCCTCATTAGTCCTTTTTGAATCACGCAAAACCTGGGACATTGGGATTGCGAAACGTTCTCTTCTGTAAGAAGAACCGTTTAGAGCATTCTGATAAGATTGAATTGCCTTTTTGTTGTCACCTTGTTTCCGATAAACACCCCCCAACGCTGCATGCGCTTCACTATATTTTTCGTTAATGGATAATGCTTTATTAAGGCTTTCAACCGCTGGCTCCATTTGACCCAAGGCTTCATAGACTTGACCAAGATATAAAAATGTTCTGGCATTCCGTTTGTCTAACTTGTTTGCAAACATCAAGTCTGATAGAGCGTTTTCAAACTTTTTAGACAGTATAGAAACACGGGCACGACGAACGAACAAATCTGCATTAGATGGATCAAGTTCCAGGCCAGCCGTAAAATCCGCTTTCGCATCTTGGAGCTTGTTCATTTCATAGTTAACGATCCCTCGCCACTTCCAAGCCGTTAAAAACTCCTTATCTATTTTTAACGCTTTTGACAGGTACCTATGGGCCACTTCATACTGTTTCTGATACCCATAAACCATTCCCATCCCATAAAAAGCTTCTTTATATGATGGATTTACGCGAAGTGTTTTTCTAAAAAATGCTTCAGCCGCCGCATAGTCTCTTTTTGTATTTTTAAGCTCCACCCATCCAAGATTATAAAGCGCCAGATCAAAACGTGGATCAATATTGAGAGCCGCATTGAAGGAAGCCTTAGCCAAATCTAGCTTTTTTTCGTCTGAAAAAATTATACCCTTCCACAAATGGGCCCATTTGGATTCTTTATTGAGTTTCAGAGCTTTATCAAAAAGTTCGACTGCCCTATCCCTCTGTCCACTTCCATATTCAACCACTCCAAGGCGCATTATTGCGAAATCGTTATCCGGATCTAATAACATTGCTTTTGAAAGTGCTTTTTTTGCTCGCTCATTTTCACGCAATGCTGTGTAAATCTGACCTTGTAAAATGTAAGCTTCAGGTTTTTGCGGAGCCTGTTGCTCCAAAAGTATGGACTTAGCGATAGCTCTATGGGCCGCATCAAGCTCACTAGCGGTATACGGGCGGTCAAGGTTGAGAAGTCTTCGAACTTCCGCCATACCGTCGATATATGCATCCAAGTACAAATAATCAGAGTTGTTGGGGCTTAGCTCAAGAGCCTTTCCAATAAATTCTTTACCAATATTTATATTATTTTCATCGTAGTAAACCCGTACACCGACTTCTGCATATTTTTGGGCAGTAGCGCGTTTTTCCCATAACTCCTTAAGATAAATTGCACCTTCGCCACCACCCACAATCGCTGTTGCAAGTAGAGCAATTAAAGAAGTTAATCGAACACACAAAGAACGAACTTTCTGGAACCTACGGCGTTCTTGTTCCTCAACGACCTCTGGCGCAAAATGATTTTCAAGCCGTCGTAATGAACGGGCTTGTACCGTTAGCAACTCTTGTATTGTTTGTTCGGAGGATTGCTCATCTGTTTCTGATGATTTCATCAAAACGTCTCGATCTTGTTTGCACTAATTTTTCCGGAACTTGAGAGGATGAATTCGCTACCCTTGCTACAATGGAGGTTCGATCCTTTGGATAACCCTTCGCGTGCTGATGTCCATGCGATTTTTCAAGACGCCGGATCACGTTTACGCCAGCCCTTGCATTGTACCCTGCTTTGGCGGCGAGCTCCGCACCACGCCGATCAGCTTCTCCCTCCAAGTCAGCACTAAAACCATTTTCCATGTAGCCCATCATATTCCCAAGGACTCCCCCCAAGCCAGGGAAAGCATTACCAGCAACGTCTTTCACAAGGTCAGTGCCCTGCTTTGATTTAACAGCATTCAATCCATGGTCCAACTCTACATGAGCCACTTCGTGGGCGAGGACAAAAGCTAATTCGTCTTCATTCTGAACAAAGTCTAACATTCCTGTTGAAATGAAAACGAAATTACCGGGTGCAGAAAACGCGTTGATAACGCTCTTATCGCGCAAAATAATAACCAGCGGCTCTTTATGATTGCCGGCATAGTTACTTGCTGCTAGCAATGTCAAAACGATGCTCCGAACATATTTTGTACGCAAATCGCTTTGCGGCAGGGTAGCGTAACGCCCCAACACATGCGCTGAAAGCTTCCTGCCCAAGTAATATCTCCCCATCGGACCGAGAATAGTGTTGTGGTGGGCGTCAAAAACTTTTCCAACCGTTTTTCCTAAGTTTAAGCCACCCCCACGGTTTTTGTCCTGTCCATCTGGCGTGTCACTCTTTGGATTAATGTTGCCGAACAGATTTTTGATAGTTTGGCTTGGACTTTGACTTTGCTCTTGAGATTGTGCACCGTTCTGACCAGGCTTTTGACTATTAAGTGAGTCAAGGAAACCTCCGAGAGATTGGGCTTTCATTTCACTAGCGCCCACACTCAGGGCTATGGATATTAAAGCTTGGAGAACTATTTTTTGTCGCCATCGTTTCATCTGAATTCTCCCAACCGACCATTTTTGCGAAATACTTGGAACTTTTCGATATCTAGATTTTTTTGGTTTTCCTCAATTAATTTATCAACTTTTTCATAATTAGCCCGCGCACCTTTTGCTTTTCCCGCTACGCCACGCATAGCAGTCATGTCTCCTTTTTCATCCTCCGAAAAATTTCTTTTGGCTTGGCTCGCAGACAGAGCGTTGACCCTTTGTTTTACCTTTTCAGGGGTCTGGGTTTTCATCAACTGTTTTGTTACAAAACACGATGCTGGGCTATATCCATTTGCAAACTGTAGCCAAGAGGCCCGCGTGTACGATTCAGGTGGGACTGGCCTAATTTCCCTTTCTTCCTGCTCAGCAGAATCTTCTTCCTCTCTTTCAAGCGTTTCTTTAGAAGACGCATCAGATGCTGGCAGTGTAAATAACTTCTTTAACCCGGTAACATTTAAGCTCTCACCAAATTTTAAGGTCTTAATTTTCTCAGAAAATACCGAAGGTTTTGTATGAATGAAGATATTTTCGCATGCAACGAACACTGTATCACCAACGTTCAATCGTTCGAAACCCAATGCCACGTTCGTGAACATGACAAGCGATAATGATAGAAGCAAAGCAGGTTTTTTTAATTTAACTCTAAAATGCATGATTGAAGTACACCAATGTTTGAAGGAGGTTAATATTGGTTTAACCACACCTCTATTTTTAAAATAATACTTTATGCCTTTAGCGGTTGGTGAAAATATTTGTAACACCGAGCCCGTTGATACTTCAATGCTGCCCTGGCCCCTATTTAGCAGTTTGCCATAAACGCTTTTTTCTAGCATATATTTAGAGCTAAAACTACATTGCGCACGTTTCTCGCACTTTTGAATGTTCAGAACAAACAAAAAGCTTGATTAGCGAAGTTAAAGTTTAACTTGCTAAACCTTGTTAGATATCGTGCGATCGCTAACCCAATAACTTTGCCGCGTCCACTGGCTCCCGCGAACTGGCATCACCTTCGTAAAACGGCATAACTCGTGAATTTGCGAGCGGAGCTAATAAACTACCCGGGAAAATCTCTATCGAGTTATTCAAGTCAGAGACAGCCGAGTTGTAAAACCTACGAGCAGCCGCGATTTGAGCCTCAACTTCATT
>MDTD01170309.1_pt1 | contig 16680 bp, 26 predicted proteins | sample 811221 | NCBI WGS metagenome assembly MDTD01 (sample SAMN05326646, study PRJNA326480) | marine metagenome | isolation source: seawater | place: Pacific Ocean: South West | collected 2011 | reverse complement strand
TTATTTAATTGAGGATTTTAAAATCAGAGAATACATAAAAAAAAATGTTATTAATTCTGGTGTATCGAAAGTTATGATTGAGAGAACATCGAAAAAATGTTTTGTAACCATTTATACATCAAGACCAGGATTTGTAATTGGAAAAAAAGGTAGTGACATTGAAAAAATTAAAAATAAATTATCTGCCTTGACAAGTAATGAGGTAAATTTAAATATAAAAGAAGTAAAAAAACCAGAGACTAATAGTTATTTAGTAGCTGAAAATATTGCCCAACAATTAGTAAAGAGAGTTTCATACAGGAGAGCAATGAAAAGATCGATGCAATCCGCGCTAAGATTGGGAGCGAAAGGCATAAAGGTGTCTATTAGTGGAAGATTAGGTGGAAATGAAATTGCAAGAACAGAATGGCTTAGAGATGGAAGTATTCCGTCGCATACACTTAGAGCTGATATAGATTATGCAGAAGCAGAAGCATTAACTACTTATGGAATTATTGGAATTAAAGTATGGATTTATAAAGGTGAAATTTTTTCAAAAGAATTTAGTCAAGAAACTAACAAAAAATAATTATGCTACAACCAACAAGAACAAAATATAGAAAAGCTCACAAAGGAAGAATTCACGGAAAAGCTTCGAGATGTAATTATATGAATTATGGAGCATTTGGACTAAAAGCAATGTCTCCTGACAGGGTTATTTCAAAGCAAATAGAGGCTGCAAGAGTAGCATTAACTAGACATATGAAAAGGCAAGGAAGAGTTTGGACCAGAGTTTTTCCAAATATACCAGTATCAAAAAAACCAACTGAAGTAAGAATGGGAAAAGGGAAAGGTTCACCAGAGTTTTGGGCCTGTAGAGTAAAACCTGGCAGAATATTATTTGAAGTAGATGGAGTTAATGAAGAAATAGCTAGAGAGGCACTGTATAAAGCATCAGCAAAATTACCAATTAAGACTAAATTTATAAAAAGGTTTACTTAATGAAAAAAAAAGAGACAAAAAAAATGACAAAGGATCAAGCGATCAAAGATATTGATAAATTAAAAAAAGATTTATTCAATATGAGGTTTCAAAAAATAAATGGCCAATTAACAAGTCCATCAAAGATTAATTTAACAAAAAAAAACATAGCAAGATTAAAAACATTTATAGATAGGAAAACTAATGCCTAAAAAAATATTAAATGGAATTGTTGTTGGTGATAAAGAAAATAAAACTATTAAGGTTATGGTGGAAAGAAAGTATCAACATCCACTATTTAAAAAAGTAGTGAAGAGTAAGAAAAAATACAGTGCTCATGATGAAGAAAACAAATTTAAGATTGGTGATAAAGTTTCAATAAAAGAATGTAAGCCATATTCTAAAAATAAAAAATTTGAGGTCCTACAGGAGAAAAAATGATACAAATTCAGACAGAGTTACAAGTTGCTGACAATACCGGTGCTAAAAGAATAGAATGTATAAAAGTTCTTGGTGGTTCTAAAAGAAGGTACGCAAGTATAGGCGATACAATAGTTATAGCTGTTAAAGAGGCGATGCCAAAAGGAAAAGTAAAAAAAGGTTCAGTTCACAAAGCTGTAGTGGTTAGGGTAAAAAAGGGAATTCATAGAGAGGACGGTTCTAAAGTAAAATTTGATAATAACGCAGCTGTCTTAGTTGATGATAAAGGAGAACCGGTAGGCACTAGAATCTTTGGTCCTGTAACAAGAGAATTAAGGAACAGAGGTCAAATGAAAATTATTTCTTTAGCGCCAGAGGTATTATAATGATTATTAAAAAAGGAAGTAAAGTCAAAATATTATCTGGAAAAGATAAAAATAAAGACGGTGAAGTGATTGAATTAGATAGATCAAAATATAGAGCAAAAGTGAAAGGATTAAATATAATCAAGAAACACGTAAAAACAACCAAAGAAAAAAAAGGTGGTATTTTTGAAAAAGAAAATTTTATTCATTTATCAAATTTATCAATTATTGCTGAAACCAAAAAAGTAAAGGAAAAAGTTAAAAAATGACACCAAGATTAAAAGAATTATATAAAAAAGAAATACAGCCAGATTTAAAAAATAAATTTGGGCTTAAAAATATTTTTATGACACCAAAGGTAGTTAAAGTTGTTTTAAACATGGGGCTTGGAATTGATGGAAATGATAACAAAATTTTAAAATCTTGTGAAGAGGATATGTCAAAAATAACAGGTCAAAAACCTGTTATAACAAAATTTAAAAAATCAATTTCAAATTTTAAAACTAGAAAAAATTCTAATGCAGGTTTAAAAGTAACTTTAAGAAAAGATAAAATGTATGAATTTATTGATAGACTAGTTAATATCGCTTTACCTAGAATTAAGGATTTTAGAGGTTTATCAACAAAAAGCTTTGATAAGTTTGGCAACTATACTTTCGGTGTAAAAGAACACATTATATTTCCCGAAGTAAATTTTGACAAAGTAGAAAAAATTAGGGGCTTAGATATTACTATAATTATTTCATCACAGAATATAGAACATAGTTTAGAGTTATTAAAAAAATTAAATTTTCCATTTAAAACAGACAGGAGTAATTAATATGGCAAAATTAAGTGCGATAAATAAAAATAACAAAAGAAAAAAATTGGCAGAGAGATTTTATTTAAAAAGAAAAAAATTAAAAAAAATCATTATGAACAAAAAACTATCTTTAGAAGAAAGATTTAAAGCACAACAGAAACTTTCAAAAATGCCCAGAAATTCTGCAAAAAATAGGGTTATGAATAGATGTCAAATAACAGGAAGACCTCATGGTGTTTACAGAAAACTAAAGATTTCACGAATTGCATTGAGAAAATTAAGTTTAGAAGGAAAAATACCAGGAATGATTAAGTCAAGCTGGTAGAAAGGATATAATATGAGTTTAAGTGACCCAATTGGAGATATGATTGCAAGGATAAAAAATGCTCAAATAAGAGGACAAAAAAAAGTAAGTCTTCCATCATCGAAATTTAAAATAAAAATAGCAGAAGTTTTAAAAGAAGAGGGATTTATATTAGATTTTAAAAATGATAAAAATGAGAGCAAATCATTGCTAACAATTGAATTGAAATATAATCTAGGAAACCCAGTAATAAATGTAATTGAAAGAGTTTCTAAACCCGGGAGAAGAATTTTTTCAAGTGCTGAAAGTCTTCCTAAAATTAATAATGGTCTTGGAATAGCAATAATATCAACACCGAAAGGCGTTATGACAGACATCAACGCTAGAAAACAAAAAGTTGGTGGAGAAATAATTTGTAAGGTTTTTTAATGTCTAAAATTGGAAAAATAAATATATCAATACCAGATAAAGTAAAAGTTGTTTTATCTGGAAATAGTATGAATGTTGAAGGACCTTTTGGTAAGAAGACTTTATTATTAGATATTGAAAATTTTGACTTAAAAATCAATGATGGAAAAGAAGTTTCAATTAAGCCAAAAAAAGTTGATCAAAACTCTAAAAGGCTGTGGGGAATGAATAGAAGTCTGATAAATAATGCCATTATTGGTGCAAATGAAGGTTATGAAAAAATATTGGAACTAGTGGGCGTAGGATATAGAGCTTCTTTAAAGGGTGAGAAGCTTAACTTACAACTTGGATTTAGTCACGATATAGATTTTGAAATACCAAAAGGTATAAAAATAATTGTCGAGAAGCAGACTACGGTTAAAATTACAGGAATTGATAAGCAAGAAGTAGGGATGGTAGCATCAAAAATTAAGTCATTTCGACCACCAGAGCCATATAAAGGGAAAGGCATAAAAGAAAAAGGACAATACATATTAAGAAAAGAGGGAAAGAAAAAATAATGAAACTGACATCAACAATAAGAAGAAAGTACAGAATTAGAAACAAGTTGAAAAAAGTATCTGGGGTAAACCGGCTTAGATTAACAATAAACCGTTCTACTAAAAATATTTCTGCACAATTAATTGATGATACAAATAAAAAAACTGTTTTATCTGCGTCCTCAATGGAAAAAGTCTTTAAAGGTGTAAAAAAAAATAAATTAGAAATGTCGATAATTGTTGCTGAAAAACTTGCAAAAAAAGCCCAAGAAAAAAAAATTTCAAAAATATTTTTTGATAGAGGAATTTATAAATATCATGGACGTGTAAAAATTTTTGCTGAAACTTTAAGAAAAAATGGTATGGAGTTTTAATTATGGAAAAAAATGTTGATTTTATAGAAAAACTTGTACATATCAATCGAATTACAAAAGTTGTTAAAGGAGGAAGAAGATTTGGTTTTTCTGCCTTGGTTGTAGTTGGTAATCAAAATGGAAAAATAGGTATTGCTCATGCTAAAGCTAAGCAAGTACCCGATGCAATAAAAAAAGCAAACGAATTAGCAAGAAGGAAATTAATACAAATCCCTCTAAGAGAGGGTAGAACAATTCACCATGATATTTTTGGGAAAGATGGTGCAGGTAAAATTAAGTTAAGAGCAGCTCCTAAGGGTACCGGAATAATAGCAGGAGGACCGGTTAGAGCAGTGTGCGAAGTTTTAGGCATCAAGGATATTGTTGCAAAATCTTTAGGTACTGCAAATCCTCACAACGTTATAAGGGCATGTATGAAGGCTCTATTAAAACAAACTTCACCTAAACATATATCGCATATTAGAAATAAAAAAATTTCCGAAATAATTGAAAAAAGAGGATAATGTGAACCTTAATAGTTTAACCCCTTTAAAACAAAAAAAAATTCGTCCTGGCAGAGGAATAGGTTCTGGAAAAGGTAAAACATCAGGCAGAGGACATAAAGGTCAAAAGTCAAGAAGAGGTGTAGCTATTAAAAGTTTCGAAGGTGGACAAATGCCGTTGTATAGAAGACTACCGAAAAGAGGATTTAATGCTATACCAAAATATAAGATTGCTAAATTAAATTTAAAAACAATACAAGTATTTATTGAAAATAAAAAAATTAAGGAGTCGGACAGAATAGATATAAATTTACTTAAAAAGCTTAAAATTTTAAATAAGAAAACAAAAAAATTTAAAGTTTTAGGAAAAGGAGACTTAAAATTTAAGATTAATTTAGAAGTTGATTATATTTCAAAATCAGCAAAAGAAAAACTCTCAAAGACCGAAAGCGTTGTTAAGATTAAAAAATAAATGAGCTCAGCGTCACCATCGAATGATTTAAGAAATAGAATCTTATTTACAATATTTATCTTAGCTATTTATAGACTAGGAACATTTATTCCACTTCCAGGAATTGATCCAGAACAACTTCAAAACATGATGGAAGGAAATCAAAAAGGTCTATTAGGCATGTTTAATGTATTCGCAGGTGGAGCGATTAGCAGAATGGCGATTTTTGCTTTAGGAATAATGCCTTATATTTCATCCTCAATTATAGTTCAACTCCTAACTGGTGTATCTGAATATTTTAAAAACCTAAAAAATCAAGGAGAAATAGGTAGAAAAAAAATTACACAGATTACAAGATATGGAACTGTATTACTTGGAACTATTCAAGGGTATGGTTTAGCAGTAGGATTAGAATCATCTGCAAATTTAGTAATAAATCCTGGTATTTTTTTTAAAATATCAACAGTAACCACTATAGTTGCAGGCACAATCTTTTTGATGTGGTTAGGCGAACAAATCACACAAAGAGGTATAGGAAATGGTATTTCTTTAATAATTTTTTCTGGAATTGTAGCTGAAATACCTAGAGCTCTGGTAACAACTTTTGAGCTTGGTAAAACAGGAGCAATTTCTGGATTTATGATTTTTCTTATTCTTGTAATTCTAGTTGCAACGATTGTGTTTATTGTTTTTATGGAAAGAGCATTGAGAAAAATTCTCATTAATTATCCAAAAAGACAAATGGGAAACAAAATGTATGGAGGCGACTCATCACATTTACCTTTGAAAATAAATTCTGCAGGAGTTATTCCAGCAATATTTGCTTCTGCGTTATTATTACTCCCAGTAACGTTTTCAAATTTTAATATTTCAAAAAATGAGACATTTCTTGATATTTCTTCTTTTTTTACACAAGGACAACCTCTTTATATGTTGCTTTATGCATCAGGAATAATTTTTTTTACTTTCTTTTACACATCTATAGTTTTTAATCCAAATGAAACAGCTGAAAATTTAAGAAAGTATGGTGGATTTATTCCAGGAATAAGACCTGGCGAAAGTACAGCATTATACATAGACACCATTTTAACAAGATTAACTACTATTGGAGCGCTGTACCTTACTTTAGTTTGTCTAATGCCTGAATTCTTAATTGCAAATTATCCAATACCATTTTATTTGGGCGGTACATCTATTTTAATTGTTGTTGTAGTAGCTATAGACACAGTTACACAGATTCAGACAAGGCTTATGAGTTCGCAGTATGAACAGCTTATAAAAAAAACAAAATTTGGAAAATAATTAAGTGAACATAATTATATTTGGTCCTCCAGGCGCAGGAAAAGGAACTCAAGCCAAACATCTTGTAAAGAAACTTGAAAGTTATCAAATATCTACAGGCGATATGTTAAGAGATGAAATAGAAAAAGATACTTATATTGGTAAAAAAATTATAAATAATATGAACGATGGTAAATTTGTTGATGATGAAATAGTCAATAAACTTTTAGAAAAAATAATATTTGATGAAAATAAAATTAATAAATTAATTTTTGATGGTTACCCTAGGACAATAAATCAAGCTAAAAACCTAGATTTGTTATTAAAAAAATCCAATCAAAAAATTGACTTTGTTTTTTTTTTAAACGTTAATAAAGATTCAATCTTAAAAAGAATTGAGAGAAGGAAAGTTCTTGAAAAAAGATCAGATGATGATGATATGACAATTTTAAAAAGATATGATACCTACATGAAGGTTACAAGACCAGTTTTAGATTATTATTCAAAAAATAAAAATTTTCACGAAATCGATGGATCTATGGAAATCGTCAAAATTTCACAAAAAATCGAGGAAATACTTAAGGTTTAAAACATTGACATTACAACTTCTTCTTATATAAAAGGCTAAATTTTAATCACAATATATGGCTCGAATAGCAGGTGTTAACATACCACAGGGTAAAATCGTTCAAGTTGGGCTTACCTATATACACGGAATAGGTGACAGGTTTTCAAAACAAATTTGTAAAGACTTAGAAATCCCAAAATCAAAAAGAGTAAATGAACTTACTGACGATCAAATTTTAAAAATTAGAGAATATATAGATAAAAATTTTTCTGTTGAAGGTGATTTAAGAAGAGAAACCTCATTGAGTATAAAAAGATTAATTGATTTAGCTTGCTATAGAGGCTCGAGACATAAAAAAAAACTTCCAGTAAGAGGCCAAAGAACTCGTTGCAATGCTAGGACAAGAAAAGGCAAAGCGATTGCTATAGCAGGAAAGAAATTGACACCGTTAAAGAAATAATATGAAAAAAGAAATTGTTGAAAAAAAAGAAAATCAGAAATCAAGTGAAGTAAAGACTTTAAAAAAAAGTTCCTACTCAAAAAAAAGAAAGACAAAGAAAAATATTATGAATGGTAAAGCATATGTCTTGTCTACATTCAATAATACGATTATATCAATCTCTGATGTTGATGGAAATGTTGTGTCATGGTCTTCAGCAGGACAAAAAGGTTTTAAGGGATCTAGAAAATCAACTCCATACGCTGCTCAGGTCGCTGCGGATTCTGCTGCAGCTAAAGCTTTGGAGTATGGTATGAAAACTTTAACAGTAGAAATAAAAGGCCCAGGATCTGGAAGAGAAACAGCATTAAGAGCCTTGCAGGCTAGAGGTTTTAAAATTTTATCAATTAAAGATACAACGCCAATGCCACACAATGGCACTAGACCACCAAAGAAAAGGAGAGTTTAAATGGAAAGCACTGATGTAAATATTAAAAATTGGAAATCGCTTATTAAACCACCAAAACTTGATGTAAAATTGAGTGATGATAAATCATTTGCAAAAATCACAGCCGAGCCCCTTGAAAAAGGGTACGGACTTACATTAGGAAACTCACTTAGAAGAATTCTTTTATCTTCAATAAGAGGTGCAGCAGTAAAATCGATTCAAATTGATGGAGTACTTCATGAGTTTAGCTCAATTAAAGGAGTTAGAGAGGACGTTACTGATATTGTACTTAATGTTAAATCTTTAGCATTAAAAAACCATACTGAGGTAAACAAAAAACTTATACTTGATGCAAAAGGTCCTGGAGAAATAAAAGCTTCCAACATATCCCCAGTAACAGATATTGAAATTCTTAACCCAGAATTAGTCATTTGTAATTTAGATGAGAATACAAATTTTCATATGGAAATGAACGTAGGCACTGGCAAGGGTTACGTTTCAGCTGATATGAATAAACCAGAAGACCCACCATTAGGATTAATACCAATAGACTCCCTTTATAGTCCAGTAAAGAGAGTTTCTTATTCAGTAAGCACAGCGAGAGAAGGAAAAGCTTTAGATTATGATAAGTTAACAATGGAAGTAGAAACAAATGGCTCTATTTCTGCAGAAGATGCAGTTGCCTATGCAGCAAGAATTTTTCAAGATCAATTAGGTATGTTTGTAAATTTTGATGAACCGCAAGAAGTCATTGTAAGAGAGCAACCAACAGAACCAGAATTTAACAAAAATCTACTTAGAAAAGTAGACGAACTTGAGCTTTCAGTTAGATCAATGAACTGTTTGAAAAATGATAATATTATATATATAGGTGATTTAGTTCAGAAGTCAGAAGGTGAAATGCTAAGAACTCCTAATTTTGGAAGAAAGTCTTTAAATGAAATTAAAGAAGTTCTTACTGGAATGTCACTTTACTTAGGAATGGAAATACCAAATTGGCCTCCTGATAACATAGCTGAATTATCTAAAAAGCTGGAGGAATCAATATAATGCGCCATAAATTTGGTTATAAGAAATTAAATAGAACCTCTGAACATCGAAAAGCATTAATAAAAAATATGCTGAATTCTTTAATAAAATATGAACAAATAAAAACTACACTGCCTAAAGCAAAAGTTTTAAAACCAGAAGCAGACAAAATTATAACTTTAGGCAAGAAAGAAAATTTAAAAAATAAAAAAATACTAATTTCAAAGCTTCAAGACAAACAATCGGCCTCAAAAGTGGTAAAAACATTATCGAAAAGATATGAAAAAAGAAATGGTGGCTATACAAGAATTATAAAAGCTGGTTTTAGATATGGCGACAAGGCACCGGTAGCAATAATAGAGTTTGTTGATAGAGATGTAGAAGCTAAGAGAATAGATAAAAAGAAAACCGAAGTATCAAAAAATTCAGAAAAAACAAAAAAAGAAGAGAAGAAAGTAGCCACAGCATAAATTAGTTTGTCATTTTAATGATAAAAACTTTTAAAGTAGAACAACAGTTCTCCGAAATGAGAATTGATAGATTTATTAAAAAAATTATTAAAAATATTCCACAAGGTTTAATCGAAAAAAACTTAAGAAACGGTAAAATAAAGCTAAACGGAAAGAAAGTCAAAAGTTCTCAAAGGTTAAAAAAAAATGACCTATTAAATATTTTTAATTTTAATTTTCATGATAGCAATCCAAAGAAAAAAACTATATATAAACCATCAAAAAAAATAATTAAATCAAACGAAAAATTAATAATTGAAGATAATGATGATTTTGTTGTAATAAATAAAGATTCTGGAATTTCTGTTCAAGGTGGCACAAAATCAAAAAAAAATTTAATCGATATATTTAGAGATAGTAGTATATTTAAAAATAGCAAACCATATTCAGTTCATAGGTTAGATAAAGATACGTCTGGCATATTTCTTATTGCAAAAAATAGAAAAACTGCACAATTGTTAACAACGTTATTTAGGCTAAGAAAGGTTCATAAAACATATTTAGCAATATGTCATGGATCAATTGATAATAGAAAGGGAATATTAAAAAATATTCTAGTTCGATATGATGATAAAAAAAAAATAAATGAACAAGCGGTGACCTATTTTAAAGTTATTGATAAGAATTCATTCTGTTCATTTGTCGAAATGAAACCTATTACAGGACGCAAACATCAATTGAGAAAGCAAATGCTATTATTAGGTCATCCTATAGTAGGAGATAGCAAGTATAATTTAGATCGTAATAACTATTTGAATAAAAATAAACATTTAATGCTCCATTCAAATCAAATAAAATTTATGATAGATGGTAAAAAGTATACATTTAATGCTCCATTGCCATTATACTTTAATAAATATCTAAATGTTAAACGATTAAGGTTTTAAATTTTTTAAAAAGTTTTTAACAAGAATTTTTTCAAAATTTTTAAAATTTTGTTTTTTAATTTTATACAGATTAGTAATACCTCTATTTTTAATGCCACACGGTATAATTTTATCATATCTTGATAGATCGTTATTTATATTTATAGAGCAACCATGGTAGGCTATCCATTTTTTAATTTTAATGCCTATAGCAGCTACTTTTTCTATCTTTCCATTTTTTTTAACCCAAATACCAATATTTTCTTTATCTGCAAAAGATTTAATTTTATATTCTTTAAGGGTATCTATTACAATCTTTTCAATTATATTTATAAATTTTCTGATATCTTTTTTTCTTTTAGATAAATTTATTACAAAATAAAAAATTTTTTGACCTGGTCCATGCCATGTAATTTTTCCACCACGATTTGTTTTTATAACTTTTATTTTGTTATCTAATATTTCATTATTTTTAGATGAGACCCCAGCTGTGAAAGTATCAGGATGGCTTAATATCCATAATAATTCATCTGATTTATTAGAGCACACGGACTGAACTTTTTTTTCTAGATAGCTAATTGCTTTAGCATAATCTACAGGTTTTCTCGATATTTTGATCTTAATTCTCATTAAATATTTGTATTATATAAATTATGCATTATTAAGGCATATAATTTACTTGTAGAATTTTATGACTTTAGAAAAAAAAATAAAAGATAAAAAAGTTAATTTTGAATTTAATAAAGAATACATCAAGGTTGTAACAGAAAAAATCTCAAATAATGACGCTGTTTTTATCACAAATTCATTTAAAGAAATGCACCCATCTGACGCTGCTGATATTATTGAACATCTAAATGAAACAGATAGAGAAAATTTAATCAAACTTAATAATTTTAAGTTAGATCCACAAGTATTTGTTGAATTAAACGAGTCTATTCAAACAGAAATAATTAAATATTTATCAAAAGACACTATAGTAGATATTCTAAAAAATTTAGAGTCAGATGATGCAATTAAAATATTAGAAAATTTAAAGGAGAAAAATAAAAATGATATACTCGGCTCTTTGCCACCTAAAGATAGATTTGTTTTATTAGAAAGCTTAAGCTACCCAGAAGACTCTGCTGCGAGAATAATGCAAAGAGAGTTTACAGCAATACCTAGCAATTGGTCAGTAGGACAAACTATTGATTATTTAAGAGAAAATAAAGATTTACCAGAGGAATTTTTAGAAATATTTATTGTGGATAGTGAATTTAAACCAATAGGTACCGTTCCATCCTCAAAAGTACTAAGGACACCAAGAGAGACAAAAATGATTTCTATAATGAATGAGTCACAACTTTTAATTCCAGTAGATATGGACAGAGAAGAAGTTGGTCATTTGTTTGAAAATTATAATTTAAACTCTGCATGTGTAGTTGATAAAGGTAATAAACTTGTAGGTATGATAACAAGTGATGATGTTTTAACAGTTCTTAAAGAAGAGGCTGAAGAAGATGCATTAAGACTTGCTGGTGTTGGTGATGAAGAGATAACAGATGGAATATTTAAAAAAACTAAACGTAGATTTAATTGGTTGTTATTAAATTTATTTACAGCAATTATAGCGTCAATAGTGATAGGTTTTTTTCAAGAAGATATCGAAAAAGTTGTGGCTTTAGCTGTATTAATGCCAATTGTAGCATCAATGGGCGGTAATGCTGGAATGCAAACTTTAGCAGTAACTATTAGGAGTATTGCAACAAATGAATTAACAAAAAATAACTTTAGTCAAAATGTGATTAAAGAATTCTCTATAGGGATTTTGAACGGAATTATTTTTGCCATAATTAGTGCAATTGTGGTTCATATATGGTTCAATGATTTTACTTTATCTTTAATTATTTCTATATCTATGGTTTTAAATATGATTGTAGCTGGTCTTTTTGGAATTTTAGTACCAATAACTCTTAAAAAATTTAATATTGATCCAGCTATTGCGTCAAGTGTCTTTGTTACAACTATAACTGATGTAATTGGATTTTTATCTTTTTTAGGTGTTGGAGCTTTCTTTTTTTACAGTTAAAAATTGTCAATCAACCTTACGCTGTTCAAATAATAAGCTATAAAAATTTTAAAATTTTTTTTATTTATATTTTTTTTTAAATTATGTTTATTTCTTATTTCTAAATAATCGACTCGAGAACATATTCTAGATATTGTATTAGCAACCTTTTCAATTTCTTTTGCTTTGTTAAAATGTTTAAATATTTGTTTATGGTATTTAGAAAGAATATTTGAAATCAAAATACCCTTTTTAATATTTTTTTTTGTCAGCAGTTTATTTCTTGAAGAATATGCAAACGAGTTTTTAAATCTAATAGTTTTACAACTAATTATTTTCGTTTTAAATTTTTTGCTTAAATACTTTCTAATCAAATGTACTTGTTGAAAATCTTTTTCACCTAAAAACATAAATTTCGCTTTAATATTTTCTAAAAAAATGGAAATTACAGCTAAAACACCTTCAAAATGACCTGGCCTATATTTAGAACATAGTATTTTGTCGTTTTCTTTAAGCCTAATTTTCATCTGTTTTTTACTTTTGTAAACCTCTTTTATCGATGGAAGTAATACGTAATCAACTCTTAATTTTTTTAAGATTTTAAGATCATTACTTACATTTCTTGGATATTTTCTAAAATCTGTTTTTTTATTAAATTGAGCTGGATTTACAAATATACTTACAAGAGTTTTATAACATCTCTGTTTAGATGTTTTTATTAGAGATATATGTCCTTTATGTAGCGATCCCATTGTTGGTACAAAACCAACATTTGCCTTAAAATTAACTTGATTTATTAATTTATTAATACTTTTAAAAATTATCATTTATGATAGCCATTAAATAATACGATAATCAATGATTAAACAAGCCATAATACCATTAGCAGGCTTAGGCACAAGGCTTTTGCCCCTTACTAGTGTCTTTGCAAAGGAACTTCTTCCTATGAATGGTAAACCTAGCGTTGAATATATACTTGATGAATGTATTGATGCTGGAATTAAAGAAGTTGTATTCATTATATCAAATAAAAAAAAAATTATTAAAAAATACTTTAATAATGACTTTTTTTTTAGAAAAATAATAAAAAAAAAGAAAGATAAAAGATTAGTACATGAATATAAAAAAATTAAAAAGTACAAGAAAATGATCAAATTTGTTTATCAGAACAAACCTTTAGGTACAGGTGATGCAGTTTATAAAACAAAAAAATTCATAAAAGATAATTTTTTCTTAATGTTGTTGCCAGACGACTTAATAATAAAAAAAAATTGTTCAAAAGCGATGATATCAATTTATAAAAAAAATAAGTGTTCTGTTATGGCTAGTATGAAAGTTCAAAGAAAAACTGTAAATAGATGGGGTATATATATGAAAAAAAAAAATATAGATAAAAAAAATTTTTTCATAAAAGATGTTATTGAAAAGCCTAACATCAAAGATGCTCCTTCAAACAATGCAGTAATTGGTCGATACATTTTACCAAAAAAAATATTTGAAATTTTAAAAAATCAAAAAAAAGGAAAAGGTGGAGAGATTCATATTACAGATGCTATTAGAACATTAATAAAAAAAAACAATAAATTTATTGGACATAATTTTGATGGAAAATACTTAGACTGTGGAACAATGCATGGGTATATTAAATCATCATTGGAGATTGCTAAATCATGAAACTTTGTATGATAGGTACAGGTTATGTAGGTCTTGTAAGTGGAGTTTGTTTTGCTGATTTAGGCAACAACGTAATCTGTGTTGATAAAGACCAACAAAAAATTAATTCTCTTAAAAAAGGTAGCATTCCTATTTATGAGCCAGGTTTAGAGGAATTGGTTTTAAAAAATTATAAAAATAAGAGACTTAATTTTTCAACAGACCTGAATGATTCAATTAAAAAGTCTGACATAATTTTTATATGTGTTGGTACTCCGACTAAAAAAAGTGGTAGTAATGCTGACTTAAGCCAAGTTTATAATGTTGCAAAAGATATCAGCAAATCGATTAATAAATTTAAAATTATTATTACTAAATCAACAGTTCCAGTTACAACTGGTGATGAAATTGAAAAAATTATCAGAAAAAATAATAAAAAAAAAAATTTTTCAATAGTTTCAAATCCTGAATTTTTAAGGGAAGGGGAAGCAATTAGAGATTTTATTTATCCAGATAGAATTGTAGTTGGTACAAATGAAGTCAAATCAAATAAAATTCTTAAAACACTTTACTCACCATTAATTTCTAAAGGAGCTCAATATCTTAATACATCTAGAAGAGCAGCTGAACTAATCAAATATGCCTCAAATGCATTTTTAGCAACAAAAATAACATTTATAAATGAGCTAGCCAACCTATGTGAAAAAACCAATATTAATATTGAGGACATATCAATAGGTATGGGTCTTGATAAACGTATTGGTGGTCGTTTTTTACGAGCAGGACCAGCATATGGTGGGTCTTGCTTCCCAAAAGATACAAAAGCAATAATAAACACTGCAGAACGTTTTAAAACAAATCTTTCAGTTATCAAAAGTGTAATAAAATCAAATGAGAATAGATCAAATCTGTTATTAAATCGTATCAAGAAGTTATTAAAAAACAGAATTAAAAATAAAAATATTTGTTTCTTAGGGGTTACATTTAAAGCCAATACTGACGATATGAGAGATTCATCAAGTTTATCTATGATTCCAACGTTAAGTAAAAAAGGTGCAAAAGTTTGTTATTATGATCCTACAGGATCTAAAAGCGAATTTAAAAAATATAAAAACGTCACCTTTAAACAAAATATTAAAGATGCACTAAAAAAATCAGATCTAATAATTATTCATACTGAATGGAATGATTTTAAGTCAATTAATTTCAAAACCTATATACAAGGAAAGAAACCAATAATATTTGATATGAGAAATATTTACTCACCCGCAAAAATGAAACAACAAGGTTTTAAATATTTTGGTGTTGGTAGATAATTAATTAATTTAATTCAAATATAGCATCAACTTCAACAGCTACACCTAAAGGTAAACTATTTACACTTACAGCTGCTCGGGTATGCATTCCCGCATCACCGAAAATTTTCGATATTGTATCAGACGCACCATTAATTACTTTTGGTTGATCCGTAAATGCATCAATTGAATTTACAAAACCAGTTAATTTAATACATGATTTAATTTTTGATAGATCGCCATTAGTTGCTTTCTTTGACTGAGCCACTATACTTAATGCACATCTAATTGCAGCTTGATATCCTTCATCTAAACTCAAATCTTTTCCTACTTTACCTTTAATGAGTTTACCTTCTCTGTCTATTGAAATTTGTCCTGAAATATAAAGTAATTTTCCTACTATTTTTGTTGCAACGTAAGAACCTACTGGATCTGCTGCACTAGGTAGAATAATATTATTTTTTTTTATATTTTCTTCAAAATTCATTCTTTTTTAAATAAATCTTTTAATGTTTTTTTACTATCAAATTTTTTATATTTTTCCTTTATACCAGATTTTTCCAAATTTCTGTCAATTTTTTCTTTAATTAATTTACCCTGATTCTTGGGTATTTCAGCTATACATTTAGCATAATCGGTAGACAATTTATCTAATTTACTACAATCATTCTCTTCAGAAAATAAATGATTAAAAAAAGAAAAAAAAATAATAATGAGTAAAAATTTTTTCATTTCTTTTTCTTTTTTTTATTTCGATCGTATTCTCTTCTTTTTTCAATTAAAATTAAAGCTTCTTCCATAGTGAGTTCTGTAGGATCCTTTTCTTCAGGAATAGTCGCGTTTAATGATTTATATTTAATATATGGTCCATACTGACCTTTCATTATTCTTACTGGTTTTTTATCCTCAGGATGTTCACCTAAATTTTTAATTAACGATGATGAGATTCTACCTGGTTTTGCTTCAGCTATCAAAGTTATTGCCCTATTTAATCCTATTGTAAAAATATCCTCAACATTTTCTAACCTAGCTGATTTATTTTCGCATTTTAAGTATGGACCAAATCTTCCAGAATTTAAAAAGATTTCTTTTTGATTTTCAGGATTTAAACCAAGATTTTTTGGTAGAGAACATAAATACTTTGCTTTATCTAAGTCTATTGTGTCAATATCAATGCCTTTAGGTATAGATACATTTTTTAAATTATCGTCTTTTTGTTTTTTAAGTTTTTTCTTTTTTTTGGGTTTTTCTTTGATTTCGTCTTTATCGATTTCGTATTGTAGATACGGACCAAACCTTCCATTTTTTAAATATATATCCTTCCCATTTTCGTGCTTTCCTATTAATTTTGGCTCTGCCAAGTTTAATTGTTCAGCTGCTTTAGCTTTTGAAAGTGGTCTTGTAAATTTACATTCTGGATAGTTGGAACAACCTATA
>MDTD01170101.1_pt1 | contig 16680 bp, 13 predicted proteins | sample 811221 | NCBI WGS metagenome assembly MDTD01 (sample SAMN05326646, study PRJNA326480) | marine metagenome | isolation source: seawater | place: Pacific Ocean: South West | collected 2011 | reverse complement strand
TGTCCGGCGACGTCGTTGCACGTCGGTAATTCAACATGCTGCCCCCAACCGCCTCAGCATCATGATCAGGAACAACATGACGAAAAAGGATTCACGTATGAAAGGCTCTTTAGCCATCGTTCTCCTGGGTACGCTCCTTGTTGCAGGCACGAGCAATGCTTCGGATGTCATGCAGTTTCGTGGCCAAAGTGCACAGGGTTCCTACGACGAATCCGGCTTGCTCAAACAATGGCCTGAAGACGGTCTCAAACCGATGTGGGTCAACCCGGAACTGGGGGCAGGTTGGAGCAGTGTCACCAAAGTCAAAGACCGCCTGTATGTGAACTGTGAAGATGCAACGGATCGCAAAAAAGAACAGGTAATCTGCCTGGACCTGGATGGCAAGAAAATCTGGCAGACACAAACCGGTAACGCATGGGATAAATCCTATCCCGCTGCACGTTCAACCCCCACCTTCATCCCACAAGTCAAAACCGGTTCCCAAACCATTGACATGGTGGTCGTACTCACCGGTCAAGGTGAAGTCGCCTGCTTCAATGCCAAAGACGGTGCGCTGATCTGGAGCAAGGACATTGCCACCCCGTTCGGCGGTAAACCCGGACGCTGGGGCTATGCCGAATCACTGACTGCCCGTGACGGTTTGATCTTTGCAACACCCTGCGGCAACCAAGCCTCCGTCGTTGCCCTGCGCGCTTCCAATGGTGACATCGCCTGGCAGGCGCCTTCCAACGGTGATAACTGTGCCTACGTCTCGCCGATCCTTGATGGCAAGAAACTCATCCAACTCACATCGACCTACGTTTTCTGCATTGACACCGACAACGGCAAGATGCTCTGGAAGCACAGCTATGCCCAGGACGCAAGCGGGAAGTGGAAAGGCATCAACTGTAACACACCCCTGCTCAAAGACAATCAGCTTTTCGTCACCGCCGGATATAACCAGGGCGGTGTCATGTACGAAATCCTCCCAGCCAACAAGGGGCTAAAAGTCCTCTGGAAAACCGATGACCTTGACCCACACCACGGTGGTGCGGTGCAACTCAACGGCCGAATCTATGGCTCTAACTGGATCAACAACGGCAACGGCAACTGGCTGAGTGTCGATTGGAATACCGGCAAAACCATCTACGACACCAAGTGGGACAACCTCGGTAAAGGCTCAATCATCACCGCCGATGGCATGATCTATATCTACGAAGAAAAGCGTGGCACGATTGGCCTGGTCAAACCGACTGATCAATTCCAAGTCGTCAGCCAATTCCAGATTGATTTTGGCTCCAGAGAACACTGGTCCCATCCGGTCATCAGTGATGGCATCCTCTATGTCCGCCATGGTGATGCGCTCGCTGCGTATGACCTGAGAAGTAAGAAACGAACAGCCAGTAGAGAGTGACACAATGAACCCGCCCAATTCCGCCATACTATGCAAGTGTCAAATCTATCATCGTCTTGATGATGAAAAACTCACCCAAGTGATAACAGCCCTCAAGGATGCTGGGGTCCGCTTGCGGATCACGGAAGACCTCTGTCACGATGCGGTGCATCACCCGGAAAAATTCCGGGATGCAAACGTCTTCATCGGCTGTCATCATCGGACGCTTCAAGCACTCTGCGACTTTGCAGGTAAGTCCGATCAAGCGACGGTCTTTGACGTGAATCATGATGTCGAAAAACTGCTGGATACACTGACCGCGACACCCAGCGACCATCAAGACGCCTACTCGGAGGACACCGTCTGCCGCGATTGGATCGCCTGGTATCCCGTCATCGACAACAACCGATGCGTGGACTGTGGCAAGTGCGCAGACTTCTGCATGTTCGGTGTTTATGCCTTTGAGGAAAAGAAGGTCAAGGTCGTCAAGCCATCGGGTTGCAAGACCGACTGCCCGGCATGTGCGCGGATGTGCCCTGCCAACGCAATCATTTTCCCCAAGTCCACTGAAGCCAATATCAATGGCGCACTGGAGCTTGTCGTCAAACCCGACGCCAAGCAGAACGAATCATTACGAGCCAGACTCCAAGCCCGCAAAGCTTCAGCCCGACTCTTCAAGGAGGATGTGAAGTGAAGTGCGCGACCCTCACGGGAATTGCAACCGGCTGTTCGTTCAAGGTTCAGAAGAACCTTCTGCGCTTTGCCTTCAATGGACACAAAGCAGTCCGCTCATTTGAAAAACGGATCAAACAAAACAAGCCGTTCTTCCCGGCCTTCCTGATGCTCTCGGTCACCAACCGATGCAACCTTAAATGCAAGGGTTGCTGGGTCGAACAAACCAAACCCGCGCAGCAATTATCCCGTACACAAATCCAAGGCATCATCGACACCGCTGCCCGCTACAACTCGCGCTTCTTCGGTATCCTCGGCGGGGAACCCCTGTTGCACTCCGACTTGTATGATGTCTTTGAACAAAACTCCAAAGCGTTCTTCCTGCTCTTTACCAACGGCACGATTCTCGACGAATCCAACTGCAACAAGCTCGCCAAACTCGGCAATGTCAGCCCGCTGATCAGTATCGAAGGACTCGAAGACGAATCGCGCATCCGACGCGGGCGTGACGACACGTTCATGCGATCTGTCCGTGGCCTTGAAACCTTATCCAAAGCAGGTTTATTCACCGGTGCAGCAGCAAGTATCAACCAACGCAACTTCGATGAACTGGTCAGCCAGGACTACCTGCGGTTCCTCGAAGCCAAAGGGGCGCGATACATCTGGTACTACGTGTACCGCCCCAGTGGCGCCATGCCTGAAACGCAGAACGCACTGACCGAGCAGCAGATCATTGCATTAAGACAGTTCATTGTTGAACAGCGGACCCAATCCAAAATCATCATCGTTGACGCCTATTGGGATGCAAAAGGACATGCCGTCTGCCCCGGTGATATGGGCTTATCGCATCACATCGCTCCAAACGGCGCGGTGGAGTTCTGCCCCGTGGTTCAGTTCACCGGTCAATACATCAATGACGATGCAAGCAATCTTGAAAGTATCTTTCAGGACAATCCCCTGCTGCATCAGCTAAGAGCGTTCAGCAGCAAGGACGGGCGCAGCTGCGTGTACATGCAATCTCCCAGGGAGTTGGGCCGGTTTCTGCAAACGCATAACGCGTTGGATTCCTCAAACCGCGACGCCTTTGCCGAACTTCAAAGCTACCAATCCCTTCCCGGCCATGGCACGACCGGGAAGGAGATTCCCGAAAAGTCGTGGGCTTACCGCCTTGCCAAGAAGTATTACTTTTTCGGATTTGGTGCCTATGGTTAAGCAATGTGTCACAGAGCAGATGGTCCCCGGAGCGTTAAAACAACGGCTTGAAATCCGTAAGGCTGTTCGTGCGTACGTTGCAAAGCAAAAGCTCCAGCCCCCATTGCTTCTGGATTTCCTGCAGGAACATGCCCGCCAATGTCTGAGCAACCTGCAGTTGGATGATGCGCTTTTCAACTACACCCTGATCCAGTTGAATAATGCTTTGTGGGAAGATTATTTTGCACACATCCCAATTGATCAACGCCTGCTGCTTTTACCCGTCTGTTTGCGTGATCACAAACAATGCCACGCCCCCAGTGATGCGTTGGGTTTGATCTGTCAGCAATGTGGCATCTGCAACATACCCGACATTACAGCACAAGCCGAAGCGTTGGGGATGAGTGTGCTTGTTGCGGAGTCTTCATCGAGTGTCAGCCAATGGGTCAAGGACGGTGAGATACAAGGCATTATCGGCGTCTCCTGTCTGGACTCACTGGAAAAGGCATTCCCTTCCATGCTGCGTCATGCCGTCCCCGGCATTGCCATCCCGCTCAATGCTGATGGCTGTCAAGACACCGACTATGATCACGATGCATTGACAGATGCCATTCATATCGGGCAAGCCTCCCCCACCTATGCCAACCCAAGCCCGATGATCAAGCAACATATCGCCGAACTCTTCACACCTGCTCGTATCCAACCTTATCTCAATGCTTCAACACCTCACCTCAATCAATTCCAGGAACTGGTGATCAGCGCCCTCTGTGATGATGGCAAGCATTACCGCCCCATGATTACGCTTGGTCTGTACTGCTCCATCACGAATCAGCAAAACTTCCCGGAGTTTCTTGAGCCCATTGCCATCGCTGTGGAGTGTTTCCATAAGGCGTCACTGGTTCATGATGACATTGAAGATGATGACGATACCCGCTACGACAAACCGACCATGCACCAGCGCGTCGGCCTTCCCATAGCCTTGAATCTTGGGGATTTTCTGATTGGTGAAGGCTATCGCCTGCTCAGTCACCCCAGTATCCCGCAGGACATCCGCTCAGAACTGTATGCACAAGCTGCTCAAGCCCATTGTGAATTGGCGCTGGGACAGGCACAGGAGTTGGAGTGCTTGGGCAAAGCAACATCACTGGGCCAATGCCTGCAGACACACCAACTCAAAACCGCACCGGCTTTTCGTGTTGCCATGTATCTGGGGGCGATTGCGACTGGCAGATTCAACGAATATCAGCAAATACTCCATGCGCTAAGCGATGCGTTGGGAGTTGCCTATCAGTTGTATGATGATCTGGAAGACACAACGCCCAACCCTGCCTCAGCGGTGGACACCATCATGCAACTTGATGGACTAAGGCGAGAGGATGCCATCAAACGCATCTCCGATGTGTATGCGACCTATCAACGCAAGGCCTATGCTGCGTTGGAAGCGATCAACGAACCGGTTCTCAAAACATTCATGTACCGACTCTGTGGGAGGATTCTCAAAGATGTCTGACCGCATGAATTTTGGTTCCGCGTTTTTCCTTGCCTGTCGCAACGGTTTTGAATGTTTATCAGAAGAAGCTCAAAGCCAGATGCGTCAGTCGGTCATCAGTCATCAACACACAGACGGACTGTTCGTCGGTCGACATGACAGTGGTGATCTTTACTACACGTTCTTTGGTCTAATGCTATCCGCTGTCACCCATGCAAAAATCAACCTTGCTGCCTGTAAACAGTCAATCGCGCGTATTGATGTTTCCAGCCTGGATGTGGTGCATCGCTGTGTTTTGTTGCGTGTTCAAAGACTGCTCAAACTGTTAACGTTGCCCAAGGTCATGCGCTCAACAGCAGTGAAAAACCTCAACCTCAAAGCTGACCGACAAGAGCGAAAAATCATCGCATCACTAGCAACACTGCCTGCAGCAAGCTATCCGCAATCTGATCCGCAATCCCCCTACTCGCAGTTTTTACGGGTAACACTCCATGCTGACTTTGGCGTGACAATCCCGCATGTGGACCTGATGCGTTACCGCCTCGCATCGGGTCTCTACGCGAATTTGCCCGATGACACTGAATACGCGATCAATGCCACAGCATCCGCGATGTTTCTGATCGACAAAGCTCAGCGAGACATCACAGCCAAAGCACTTTGTAATCTGCAGGAACTGGACGGTTCATTCAAAGCTGTGCAACAGGCACCAACTGGCGATTTACTCACGACGGGAACAGCAACGTTTGCATTGAACCAAAGCCATCTTCAACCCAGCAGTTCCATCAAACCATATCTGCGGACCTGCATTCGAGATGATGGCCTTTTTGCTGCAACCGCCGATGATCCTACCGGTGATCTGGAATACACGGTCTATGCACTGATTGCGTTGGGAGGTTGTTCATGAACACTACCCTTCGTGAAATGCTACTAGCCAATCGTGGCTAAGATCAGTTCTTTGAAAGCAGTCTGTCGGACTCAGCAGTGTCGACAGCGGTCTCATGCGTGGCATTGGAGATTGCTGATGCCAAGGCCTATGCACATCCCATCCAGGCAGCAAAGGATTGGCTGCGTACTCATCAGAATGATGACGGTTTGTACGGCGATTCACCGAGTTCCCCCGCCAATCTCACTGCAACGTTCATGAGCTACATTGCGCTTTGCTCAGATGCCGTCAACAAAACAGTGCTTGAAAAAACGAAGCACTACCTGTTGTCACAGTTCGGTGATTTTTCGTTCCAATCCGTCAAAGCATGCTTTCTCAAAGCGTATGGGAAGGACCTGACCTTCTCCGTGCCGATCCTTGCAATGGCTACAGCAGCAGGCTTTTTTGCAGATGCGACTTCGGCGTGGCGCCAGATGCCTCAGTTCCCTTTTGAGTTGGCGTTGATGCCCGAACGCCTTTTCCATCTTCTGAATTTACCCGTGGTCAGCTACGCCATCCCTGCATTGGTTTGTGTCGGGATCGCCCAGAACACGCATGCACACACTGGGCTATTCAAGCTGTTTCGATCTGCCATCAAGCAACGTGCTTTGCGCGTCGTCACACGCAAACAACCCGAGAGTGGTGGCTTTCTGGAAGCAGCACCACTAACTGCGTTTTGCGCATTGTGTCTCTGCAAAGCTGGAATGGCGAATCATGCAGTAACGCAAAATGCCCTACGATTCCTATTGCAAACGCAACGTCCCAATGGTGCTTGGCCAATTGATCACGACCTGAGGCAGTGGGTCACCAGCTTGTCTTTGAGTGTTGTTTCTGAGAGCTTGTCCGACGAGGAAAAAGCTGCATATCGTCAACGCATCAAACAACAACAAACCACAGTCATCCATCCCTACACACGATCTCGCCCCGGTGGTTGGGGATGGACAACAAGATCAGGCAGTGTCCCGGATGCCGATGACACTGCTGCTGCAATCATCGCGATGCATGCCCTGGGTGAAACAGCAACGCCGTGTATCTGCGATGGGATTAACTGGTTATTGCGACTGCAAAATCGAGATGGTGGCATCCCGACATTCTGTCGTGGCTGGAGTAAATTGCCCTTCGATCAAAGTTGCCCCGACATTTCCGCCCATGTTTTCAGGGCTTTTTCGTTGTATGAGACGCAACTCACCCAATCATTGCAAAAGCAAGTGCGCAAAGCAAAAACGCGCATAGTGCAGTATCTTGAAAAAACACAGGCAACTGATGGCTCATTCACACCGCTATGGTTTGGAGATCAACTCGCTGCAGACAAACGCGCGCCGGTCTATGGCAGTGCCGTGGTACTCGAACATCTCTTCGGTGGTCAAGCATCCAACATCATCGAACGGACCAGACAATATCTCATAAACCAACAACACGCATCCGGTGGTTGGGGGTCATGGGATAACGACCATGATTATGTGATCTTTACCGCACGTTGTGTCCGCGCGTTAAAACCATTTGAAAACACCCGTGAAGCAGTCGCAAAAGGGATGGCATTTTTAGAACCCTATCTTGTTAATCCCGAGCTGATCCCTGACGAACCCATCGGTCTTTACTTTGCACACTTGTGGTATGACGAAAAAAGTTACACGCCAATATTCCTTGCTGGATGCTACGGAGGTTTATCATGCGTGTGAATATCCTGATCGGAATCTTACGCATCAGTTTCGTGCTCCTGGCAAGCATGGCAATGTGGTGTTATCTCACCTATCAAAGCCCAAGAGAAATAACGTATGCAAGTCCTATGCGCGACCAATCAGAGAACCGTGTTGTCAAGAAAAAAACAATTCAAATCGGCAAAGACTTCACCCGTTTCCAACCCGATTCCATCCTCAAACCGTTTGAAGGCAGTTGGCCCTGCTTTCGTGGTCAACAACGCGACAATGTCGTTAATAATGGTACAAAACTGGTACAAACATGGCATCAAGACGGCCCCAAGGTACTTTGGCGTCAATCTCTGGGTGAAGGCTACGCAGGCGCGATCATTGTTAATGAACGCGTCTATGTTCTGGACTACCTTGAAGACGAAGAAGCGGACGCGATTCGGTGTTTTGCATTACAAGATGGGACAGAACTCTGGCGACGGAGTTATCACAATCCACTCAGACGCAATCATGGCAAATCGCGCACCGTTCCAGCCTATGCCGAAAATGTCGTCGTCACGTTTGGACCAACCGCACAAGTCATGGCAGTTAATGCATGCACAGGCGACCTGCTATGGACTCTTGATGTCATCCAGCGTTTCGGTGGTGAGGTCCCGCAATGGTATGCCGGCCAATGCCCGTTGATTGATGACGGCAAAGTCATTCTGGGTGTCGGTGGTGATCATGTATTGATGGCAGGCATTGACCTGCATAACGGAAACGTGATATGGGAACTACCAAACGTAAACAATATCCGAATGTCACATGCTTCGGTATTGGCAACGAACTTTGTAGGTGTTGAACAGTATGTCTACGCGGGGCTTGGTGGCATTGCAGCTTGTAACACCAAAGGCAAACCTCTCTGGGAATGTAAGGATTGGAAGCCCGCAGTCTGGGCGCCAACGCCAGTGAAAGTTACAAACGACTTGCTATTTATGACTGCAGGATATGGTGCGGGCTCCGCATTGCTTCATGTCACCAAACAAGGTGATAAGTTCACTGCTTCGATTCAAAATCAATGGAAGCCAACTCAAGGCCCTGCGTCTGAACAGCAGACTCCCCTGGTCATCGACAACACCCTTTTTGTGATTCAGCCCAAAGATGCTGGCGCTTTACGCGGTCAATTGATTGCTGCAGATGTTCATACATTACCAACGGTCAAAGCCTCAACTGGTAAGCAGGCACGTTTTGGTCTGGGACCGTATCTCTATGCGGATCAAGCATTCTGGATTGCAGATGACGAAGGCGTGTTGCATGTTTACACGTATGAAAACCAGACATTCACTTATCGAGTACATCACAAAATTCTACCAGGCGTCGACGCATGGGGGCCGATTGCCTGCGCGAATGGGATGATGATTTTGCGCGACTCCAAATCCATGGTCTGCTTGAATCTGAAGAAGGAGACTCAGCCATGAATTTCTCCATGAAGCAAAAGGTCATTTTTGCTACAGGCATCTGCGGTTTACTACTGATGATCCTGTTTAACTTATTCCTTTGGTCTAAGACACCTGCCCCACCCCCACCACTTGACAAACCGACAATCCCCAATGACTTTTTGAAGAATCACACTATTGCATTCAACGGCATGATTTTCTCCACCGACCTAAAAAGTGATACCGTTCGTGCACATGACAAACAATCAGGTGATTTGATTTGGGAGTCCGAAGGCGAAGAGGGCTTCATCATACCAGGTGCAGCCTTCCCGTTATCGATCTCACCGGAAGGGAATCTCTGGGTTGGGAATGTTGGGTTAAAGCGACTTGAACAACTCGACCCACAAACCGGCCGTTTCATTGCATCATGGCAACCCCGCGAAGCATTTCGTGGCTGTTGCAATCCAGTTCGTTTTGCAGCCATGTCCAATGGCCGTTTTCTCACTATGGAAAAAGGGACACGGCAGGTTTGCATCTACAGTCCGTCTGGTGATCTGTTGCGCACGATCAGTAACACACTCTCAACTTCGGAAGATAATTTCCACCTCTATCAAACGGATCAAGCAGTACATATCTTTGATGCGGGAACATCTCAACGGCTGGAGGTTCCCTATGAATGACCGACGCAACTTCTTAAAACGCATCGGGCGACTGACATTATTCAGCGGCCTGACCATCGGTGGTGCTCATTTGGTCAATCAAAGCAAGTCCGAGTCGAAACGAAACGATGCGTGTAAACGTGATGGTTATTGCAGGCAATGTCCATTGCTTAAAAAGTGTGGCACCCCCATTGCGATTTCATTCAAAGAGGCTGCAAAATGAAACGTCGATTTTTCATAAATAGTATTCTGACGGGAATCATTGCTGCACCTTTCACACTGCTGCTACGAAAGTCTAGCGACGACAAAGTCACAAACAATACACTTTGGCAAATTGATCCTGACAAATGCACGCATTGCGGCAAATGCGTTACGGAATGCATCCTGCCTCATTCAGCAGTTAAGTGTGTGCATCAATATGCATCCTGTGGCTACTGTCTATTCTGCAGCGGTTATTATCAGGATAAACGAGCTAAATTCGACACGGCTGGTGAAAACCTGCGGTGCCCGACCGATGCCATCAGTCGAACCTACATTGAAGACCCATACTTCGAATACAAGATTGATGAAGAAAAATGCATTGCTTGTGCCAAGTGTGTCAAAGGCTGCGAAGCGTTTGGCAATGGTTCACTGTTTCTCCAAGTCCGACACAATATCTGTGTGAGCTGCAACCAGTGTCGCATTGCCAGTGTTTGCCCATCGGAAGCGTTCATCAAAGTCAGTCCTGACAAGCCTTATATCATTAAAACACTGCAGGAGGATGCAACGTGATTATCTCAATGGCATCATCCGCAAGATTTCCAGCGCCCGAATTCGAGAAGCATACGCTACCGTCAATGGGGCTTGAAGCGCTCATCCATGACACGACGCTATGGCGTGTCACGATGCTGGTCGTTTTCTTACTTATCAGCGGGATCTGCTTTCATCGTTTTCGATCACGTAAAGCAATGATTTTGGTATGTCTTGCAGGCCTCATCGTTTTTGGTTATCTATTTAAATCCTGCCCATGTCCAGTGGGAATGTTTCAGAATGTCGCAGACAGTGCTGTCAACGGGCATGCAATCTCCGTCGGATATTTATTACTTTTTGCCATCCCATTAGCCAGCGCCTTGATCTGGGGCAGACTGTTTTGTTCCGGGGCATGTCCGTTAGGCGCGGTTCAGGAATTACTGAGTTTAAAAACGCTAATAGTCCCCAACGCGTTGGATCGTGTTTTACGCATGTTGCCAATCATGGTGTTGATTGTCAGCAGTGTACTGGCTGCTTCAGGCGCAATTTACCCCCTTTGTTATCTTGATCCGTATCTGCCCCTATTCATACTGATTTTTACATTTCCGTTTGCCATTTTGTCCATCGTCTTTCTCTTGTTAGGCATGTTCGTTTCACGGCCGTTTTGTCGATATATTTGCCCATATGGCGCTTTGCTACGGTTCTTTTCTATCTTCGCTGCCAAACCACCCAGCATCACAAACGCTGACTGCATTAACTGCAAGCTATGTGAGCAAGGTTGTCCAAACAATGCGATCCTCCCACCCGAAGATCACGAAACAACTGATCTCCATCACACTGGGACACGGCGTCTGTCATTACTCGTCGCCTGCTTACCCATAGCACTCTTTGCAGGTGGACTTATTGGTCATATCGCTGCGCCCATGTTTGCTCAGTTACATCCAGATGTCAGTTTACTGGACGATGTGCAATCAAATCGTCAAACATCAGCGGCACGATCATTTGCGGTATCAGGCATGCCGTTATCAAATCTGCAAACCAGCGCATTGCGTGCCAATAACATCATGTCTATTGGTATGAGCATGGGGGGCGTCCTGCTGTCAGCATGTATCATGGCAGAACTCATCAGTGCATCAAGACGACGTGAGAATACCCATGCCTACAAAATAGACAGTGGCCTTTGCCTTTGTTGTGGACGTTGCTATCAAGCTTGCCCGTTGGAAAAGAAACATGTTCCAGGAAAGGTGGGACATGATCAATAAAAGACTTCAATCTGAATTGCACTTTGGGCAATGGGTTGTGATCTCATTCATCATCGTACTATCCACATTAATGCTGCATGATGCAAGCACAAGGGATGATGTGCTTAGTGCAAGTTACGCAAAATTAAAACAACTCAAATCAGCCAACCTTGATGATCCAGAGATCGCGCAAACGGCACGTGATCTGGACTACCTGTACCGGGCAACCTACTTTCAAACACAGGATCGACAATCCTATGGATTCATGTTGTTAGGAATTGCGTTTTTAACTTTATGTATGTTACTTGTTTTTGAACGCTACCTGTTTTCGCCAGAGCTTAAAGTACCACAAACCAATGATCGCTCATCAGAGCATGAACGCAAAGAACGACTCATCTATTCGGTCTGTGGTGTCGCCTTGCTGGTGTTGATCCTATTGATTGTGAAGTTCACTATATTTAACACATCCCATACAACGCACCAGGTCGCGAAGGCCCCACCAACGGCACTTGTTAGTAAACAACAGACGCCTGCTATACCTATCAATCGAAATATTGCTTTACAGGAAGCATCTAAACACTGGCCACAATTCAGAGGATCGATACTACCAAACCAAAATTCATTGCCTGTAAATTGGAACTTCAAAACAAAATGGCAAACCAATATTCCACTCCCTGGTTTTAACTCACCGGTTGTTTGGGGGGACCGTATATTTCTTGCAGGTGGCAATGAATCAAAGCGCAGTATTTATTGCTTTGATACCAAGGATGGCGTACTAGTTTGGCAAGCCTCCTGCTCAACCGCACCAGTCTATCCGGACTTGACAGAAGACACCGGCGTATCCGCGCCGACGCTCTGTGTTGACAATGCACGTGTCTACGGTATTTTTGCGACAGGTGAAATGATCTGTTGTGATCATGCAGGTAATATCCTCTGGCAAAGACAACTCCCAACACCTGACATTATGTACGGCTACGCTTCATCACCGTTACTACTCGGCGATCGACTCATCATTCAATACGATATCGAATCCAGCCAGACACTCTATGCTATTGATGTCTTGACCGGCAAAGATATCTGGAAATCGCAAAGACAAACGTCTGCTTCGTGGTCAACACCCATTGCCAAAATATCCGAAGAACATACAATCATTTTTACTGCAGGCAATCTCGCTGCGGAAGGAATCGATGCAGCGACCGGGAAAATACTATGGAAAAATGAAGAACTCGGTGGCGAAGTGGCAACCAGTGCCATTGTCCATCACAACGACTTCTTCTTCTCCAACACCGGAGCAATGACCGCAAAATTTACGGCAGACAAAGGTGAAATCAAATTCAAAAACGATTACGTCCCCGCTCCCGATGTGGCTTCACCTGTCTATATCAATAACTCGTTCCTGCTTTTTACCAGTGGTGGCAGTGTCATTGGTATAGACACGACAACTGGAAAGGAAAGCTTTGAACACAATTTCGACAATGGTTTCTATGCTTCGCCTGTTGTCGTTGCTGACAAAATCATCGCAGTCAATCTGGATGGTGAACTATTCCAACTCAATACATCGGAGCATTCGCTTGTTGTCGAAGGTCAGTATTCAATTGGCAAGAAGGTCGTTTCAATCCCTGCGTTACATCGTGGGAATATCATCGTCCGAACCGCTGATAATCAATTAATCTACCTGGAGAGTGTACCATGATTCATCCACTACTCCCCGCATTAATCGAGCTTCAGCAACAGGATGGATATCTGCGGCCTGAAGCGATCAACGAACTGAGCGTCAAGCTGAAGATTCCTGCCAATCAAATCTACAGCGTGGCGACGTTCTACCATGCTTTTCGTTTCAAGCCATCTGGTGAGCATCAGATTAAAGTTTGCATGGGAGCTGCTTGCTATGTGAAAGATGCTCAATCCGTATTCACTGCATTCTCAAAACACCTGAATCTTCAAGTTGATCAAGACACCTCAGAAGACGGACTTTTCACACTCAATAAAGTCGCTTGTCTTGGCTGCTGCATGCTGGCCGTTGCCGTCCAGATTGGCCAACATATTTTCGGACATGTCACTCCAAACGATGTACCAATGGTGATCAAAGATTATCTACGGCAGGTCAAAGAAGAGCATCAGGAAAACACAGATCATTTTTCAGATCAAGCACATGATTCTCAAATCAGAATCTGCCTGTGTTCATCGTGTAGAGCAGCTGGTAGTGCCAAGGTCTACCATGCATTCAAAAATGAAAAAGAGCACTTTGGCTTTGAGTATCAAATAAAAGAAGTCAGTTGTCATGGTCTTTCATACCGCGCTCCACTTGTCACAGTTATTAAAGATGGCATGAATTACCACTATGATCGTGTTCAACCACATCATTGCCGTTCCATCCTGTCTCAACATTTCATGCCTGTAAAAACCATTGACCGGGCTATGTGGAAAGGCCATGTATTTTTCGACACACTCTACAAACGTCAACAATGCGATCATTGCCTATCAACGGATAATACGTTGGATCCGATTATTGATCGTGTTCGTTTGATAACTAAAAACAGTGGCATCACACATCCTGAATCTCTTAGCGAATATCAAGAACATGGCGGTTTTGAAGCTTTTAACAAAGCTAGAACCATGCCGCCTAAAGCCATCATTGAATTGCTGCAAGAATCCAAACTTCGTGGTCGAGGCGGAGGCGGTTTCCCAACGGGTGATAAATGGCAATTGGCACATGAGGCATCGGGTAATGTTAAGTATGTTATCTGCAATGCCGATGAAGGAGATCCCGGCGCTTTTATGGATCGCATGTTGCTTGAATCCTTCCCCTACCGGGTTCTTGAAGGTATCCTCATTGCATCGCATTTTCTCAATGCAAACGCAGCCATTATCTATATCCGTGAGGAATACAGCCATGCCGTCAATGTACTGAAAAAAGCTATAAATCACCTTCGCACTAATATAATTTTTGATGCATTTGATACAAAATATGACATTGTTCTTTTCAAGGGTGCTGGCGCATTTATCTGTGGTGAAGAAACAGCCTTACTCGAGTCAGTAGAAGGCAAACGTGGTATCCCACGCAAACGGCCACCATTCCCTGTAAACAGTGGCCTAAATGGATACCCAACCCTGATTAATAATGTCGAAACCTTTGCCTGTATTCCCGTAATCCTGCAAGACAATGGTGAAGCATTCAACACGATCGGCACTCCCAGCTCTCATGGTACGAAAGCTTTCGCCTTAGCTGGAAAAGTTAGAAAAGGTGGCCTAATCGAAGTCCCCATTGGTATATCTATATCAGAAATTGTAGAAACATATGGAGGGGGTTCTGAAGAGGGACAGGAAATCAAAGCTGTCATGATAGGCGGGCCTTCAGGTGGCTGTATTCCCAAACATCGGTTTGACTTACCCGTTGACTACGAAACGCTTCAGCAAAGTGGTGCGATGATGGGATCAGGTGGCTTGATCGTTCTTGATGAACGTGATTGCATGGTGGATCTATCACTCTATTACTTGAGGTTTCTCAAAGATGAATCCTGTGGCAAATGCGTGCCATGCCGCGAAGGCATTATTCGACTTTGTGAATTAATGGAGCAACTGGTTTCTGTTCAAGCGAAGTCACCTGATCTTCTTGAACAAATCGAAACACTGGCAAGACATATCCAACAAGGCTCACTTTGCGCACTTGGACGAACTGCCCCGAACATGGTGCTTAGCGCACTTCAGGAATTCAAAGCAGAGTTCCATGCACACATGCAAGGATGTTGCCCTGCAGGGAAATGCTCTGACTTGACTGTATTTGAAGTAACAAAAAATTGCATCGGCTGTACCAGGTGTGCTCAAGTTTGTGCAGCAGACGCGATTGAATGCATCCCCCTTGAACACGCAAACATAATCCTTGAAAAGTGTATCAAGTGTGGCGCCTGTAGAACCGTTTGCACGCAACAAGCCATCAAAAACACGAGTACAGCGAACATGCCCTCACATCAGCAAATTGATTCAGAAAACTCTGAAACGTTAACACTCCGACATTACAATCCAACGGTTCATGTCAAGATCATTCAAGTCGATGGGGTGGATTACCCCTTTATTCAAGGCAAAAAACTACTTGAATATGCAAATGAGTATGATTGGACTATACCGACGCTATGTCACCTGAAAGATAAGAGCCAAAGTGCACATTGCATGGTTTGTGCAGTATGGGATGAGACACTGGGCCGATTCATCCCAGGTTGTGAGCAACTTGTCGAAAAAGGTCATATCTACTTCACTGAGAGTCCACGGGTAGTGCAGTTTAGACAGGAAGCACTCTCGTTAATGCTCAATCGCCACGACTTTAGTTGTAGGGATTGCTCTGTTAAAGGCAATTGCAGTTTCCTGAATCTGCTTGGTGAATACCGTGTAAAGAAAACAACTGCCCACCAGACATATCCAGATAAAGTTGATGGAAAATACATTTCGTTTGATGCTGGCAAATGCATCCTTTGTCACCGTTGTCTGGCAGTTTCCAATGAACAATTAACTATTCAGCACCGCGGGGATGAATCCTGTATCTCACCAACACCTGAATCATGGAATCATATTTCAAAGGCAACAGCGGTGGCGATCTCAGAAGTCTGCCCAACAGGCGCTTTAGGTCAAAGGATCCAATAAATGCTTCGAAATGGACTGATCATTCTGACAGCATTGCTGGGGGTAGTCTTCTTAGCTATTTTTGCAGTGACAGAACATGGGCCTTCACAGTCTGCAGATGATCATAGCACAGACAATTTCGGAACCATTCAACTCCTTACAACAGATCTTGGCAACCTTTCCACGTCAAAATTCGGTATCATCTGTGGAAACAGCAATGGCGAAATTCAGATTTTCGCCTCGGCATCTAAAAATACCAAATGCACAACTATCAAGCTTTCAAACAACCCAATCTCTGCATGCATACTAGAACACAATAACATTCTCTATGTAGGTGATGAATCTGGTATTTTTTACGCTTACGATCTGAATGCCGGTTTAAAGTGGTCGTATCAAACTGGCAATAAAATCATGGGGGCTGCCGTCATGGTTAATGACATGATTCTTGTTGGGTCATATGATCAGAAACTCTATGCTATTAATCCTGATGATGGCCAAATCGTTTACACCGTTTCATGTGGCAGTTATATCAATGGCACCCCCGCTCTTTCTGCCTCAGGTGATACCATATACCTGGGAAGTTGCGACGGGATGATTCGTCGGATTGATACGATAAGCGGTGAGATCACTGGCCAAATTGAATTATCATCTCCAATCCCAGCAAGTCCGATTCTCTACGATAACATCCTCTATGCGATCACCCATAACGGAACCTTGGTTGCGATCAGTA
>MDTD01037304.1_pt1 | contig 16680 bp, 16 predicted proteins | sample 811221 | NCBI WGS metagenome assembly MDTD01 (sample SAMN05326646, study PRJNA326480) | marine metagenome | isolation source: seawater | place: Pacific Ocean: South West | collected 2011 | reverse complement strand
TTCACTTTCGAGACACTATGAAGGGAGGGAAATATCTCAATGATTGGCGAATGGCTGTAATTCATGCTCAGCAAGCGCCCGATAGGATTCGTGAGCTTGAGACTTGGGGGGCCATATTCGATAGAACTCCGAAGGGCTTGACCAGTCAGAGAAACTTCGGCGGCCACACTTACCCTAGATTAGCACACATTGGTGATGCCACGGGACTAGAATTAATTCGAACCTTACAAGAAAAGGGAGTTCACATGGGAATGGACGTTTTCATGGAATACACAGTTCGAAGATTATTTACCAAAGATGGAGAGGTTACTGGCTGCTTCGCTTACGACAGAAACGATGGATCTCTACATCTTTTCAAAGCGAAATCAATCATTCTTGCAACTGGTGGGATTACTCGCTGTTGGGCGGTTTGTTCCGGTTCTTGGGAATATACAGGAGAAGGTCATGCTCTAGCCTATTGGGCGGGAGCGGAAATTGGAGATATGGAATTTGTTCAATTCCATCCAACCGGTATGATTTGGCCGCCGAGTGTGAAAGGAATTCTCGTCACTGAGGGTGTACGTGGAGAAGGTGGAACGCTGACCAATTCAGAAGGAAAGAGATTCATGTTCGATTACATTCCCGAAATGTATGCCGACGAGTTTGCAGATACCGAAAAAGAGGCTCTTGAATGGGTTGATGAAGTTATTTCCGGGAAGTTAGCAACAAAGAGAAGACCTCCTGAATTATTGACTAGAGATGTAGTTGCTAAGGCAATCAACTCAGAGCGCGATGCAGATAGAGCGAGTGAGCACGGTGGTGCTTACTTAGATATCTCATGGAGAACTCCCGAAGATATCAAGAAAAAACTTCCAGGAATGTATCATCAATTCAAGGAATTGGCTGCGGTTGATATCACCACTACCAAGATGGAAGTAGGGCCAACTGCTCACTACGTCATGGGAGGAGTCAAAGTCGACCCCGAATCCCAAGAATCAACTGTTTCTGGATTATATGCTGCTGGAGAAGCAGCGACTGGTCTACATGGTGCAAATCGACTTGGTGGTAATTCCCTAAGCGACCTTATCGTATTCGGTAAGATTGCCGGTGAGAGCGCGGCTTCTAGAGCCACTGCAATGAATGGATTCACAGAAATTCCAGAAGATGAAATCGCTGATGTGATCTCTGAAACTCTAGCACCGTTCGCACGAGAAGAAGGGGAAAATCCAGCTGCCGTTGTAGAAGACCTACGGGAGATGATGCAAGAAAAAGTGGGAATAATTAGAACCGGCAAATTGTTGCAAGAGGCTCTCAAAGATCTCGATCAACTTGAGGTCCGTGCTGCAATTACTAGCCCAGGAGGGTCAAGAATATACAATCCGGGCTGGCATCAAGCTCTAGAATTGGGTGCTATGATTGATGTATCTCGTATGTGCGCTCTAGCCGCGCTAGAACGGGAAGAATCTCGAGGAGGGCATACTCGAGATGATTTTCCTGTACCCGAACATAGCCATTGGGGCAAGGTGAATAGTGTCATTTCTCTCTCCGAAGATGGTTCAATGAACATAGAACACACAACCTATCCACCAATAGATGAAGAATTCAAAGCACTGCTTGATGCTGAAGACCTACACGAGGAGGAGTCGTGAGTATGTCAGAGGAAGTTACCTTCAGTGTATTTCGCGGGGTTGGAGATGCCCACGGTGAGGCTCTAGGGAAGATGGTAGACTATACTGTCGAAATGGACGAAGGAATGGTAGTGCTAGACGTCATACACCGGATTCAGGCAGAGCATGCTCCCGATTTATCCTGTAGATGGAACTGTAAAGCAGGTAAGTGCGGATCTTGTAGCGCTGAAGTTAACGGAATGCCTCGACTGATGTGTATGACAAGAATGGAGGACATAATGGAAGAGACTCCTGAAGGAGAACCGGTAACTGTCAAACCTATGCAGGCTTTTCCAATCACAAAGGATCTCGTCACTGATTTGTCTTGGGCATATGAAATGAACAAGAAAATGGTTCCAGTTAACGGGCCAGAAGAACTTGATTGGGAATTCAAACAAGAAGAAGCAGATCGCATACAGGAATTCAGAGCGTGCATCGAGTGTATGCTCTGTGTCAACACTTGTCACGTTCTTCGTGAACATCAGAAGTTTGACGAATTTGCAGGCCCTAGGTTCTTCGTTAGATTGGCAGGTCTGGAAATGCATCCTTTGGATACTGAAAGTCGCATACCAGAAATCAAGGAAGACTTTGGACTAGGATATTGTAATATCACCAAGTGTTGTACTGAGGTATGTCCAGCTGGAATCAATATTACAGATAATGCAATCATTCCTCTGAAAGAGAGGGTAGTCACAGAATATTATGACCCCTTAGCAATGATTGCCCGAAAGTTGGGATTGAAGAGATAATTGAAATCACCCGTCCGCGCATCCGCTAGGGTATCACGGACGGGTTTACATAATTCAAGCGCATATTATCGAAAAACGGCGCACTCTGAGTTACTCAGAGGTGCTTGATGCCGTTTTTCTTCACGTTAGCCTTCTTAATCTTGTCAGGAAGCCATGCTGGCCCATTCGCAGGCTTAGGGACCATTGCGGTCGAGCCTGTGAACATATGTACCTTATTCGTACCGCGCTCGCGCAGCTGAATATCGGTATGACCACGTGTAGCTGCTTTTAGAGCAGCGCCGCGTGGTTGCTTGCTTACAAACACCTGAGCAGTATCCATTCCGCCTTCCATCAACACGAAGTATTTCTTAGACATTTTATTATCCACCTCCGCAAAGCGGGGGACTCGGGGAGATTATGAAGTTTGAGGCGAATAATCGCATTACTGCGCCGCTGTAGGTACCTTTTGGGAAAATCCAAGGAGTTTTCTGAACCGAAAAAATGACTCATAATTCGGCGCAAGCAAGGGTCTTTGTGTTGAGAACACCGTCAATTGAACGTATGTTATCGACTACTAATCGAGCGATTACACCCATGTTTTCAGCCTCAATTTTGAGAATTAAATCGTGGTCCCCAAACAATAGATTCGTATCGACGACAAAAGGTAAATCTGAGGCTGAATTGTAAACCTCGTATTCAGTACCTGGTTCGACATTGATTAGTACATACCCGACGGACATAGTATCTTGGTGGAGGGGCTTTGTAGGAATGAACCCTTTGTCGATGATAAAATTAGTAATTTGTCCGACGAAGAGGTGAAAGCGGACGGCCTCATCTCACATTTGTATGGCGGAGACTGTGATTGTCCGACAATGCCAATATGGTGATGTTAGAGTTCTTTATGGTAACATTCTACGAGTGGAAGGAGATCTTCTAGTCACTACCGCCAATAATCGTCTTGCGGGAAGAGAAGGCCTAGATGAAAAAATCCACCAAAAGGCTGGAAATGAACTTCGCGAGTTCTGTCATGGGATCGCTGTTGAACGGCGTAAGGAAAATTTGCAACCTTGCGGAGTAGGGGAAGCGGTCACTACCCCTGGATTTAATCTACCATTCGATAATTTAGTTCATGTTGTTGGACCTGATTGTCGACGTCCAAACCAGGATAATTTTAGACGTGATTTGTTGAAGCAATCATACGCATCGATGTTTGATCAGATTGAAAATGTGAAGAAACGGAAAACGCTAGTTATGCCGCCGATTAGTATGGATGTCTTCGCATACCCAAATCGAGAAGGAGCTCGGATGACTATGGAAATAGTACTTGCATGGATGGATGAAGGTGAAGACCCTGGTGTCGATCAAGTGCTAATCGTTACCAATGACAATAACTTCCTAAATAATATGAAAACAGTTTATCGAGAATCGGAGGATAGATTCCCTGGTATTGATCAGACTCGCGCATATAGAAAAGGAAAATATGCTTGATTCTTAGCTCTTAGAGGTCAAGTGACCGTATGTGAAGTTCTACTGCTTCACTTAGAGTCTGCCTCCCAACAGCAACGGCGCGGGCAAGCTTTGAAGGAATTGTCAATCTACCTTCCGAGATGCTACGACTCCGACGTTGAATTTCGCGAACTTCCCCTTCGGTAGGGATTACCTGTAGGCGCTCTGTAACGGGGATTCCTTCCTTTGAACAAATTCTGCGGGCGGCTGAAATATGGTCATAACGCGACCCTGTAGAGGTCGATGTCTCGTCAACGAATTGTACTGCTAGACCCCTGGCCAAACAAACATTGGCAATTCTTGAGGATATAGTAGGCGAACCATTACCAATTCTAACTACAGATTCAGGTGGCATGAAATCATTCAGAATTGCTACCACATAATCGACTGTAGCATCTACGGATTCCATTTGCATAGATCCTGCAGGTCGACCATCGGCAATCCAAGAGAGACCTGGTCTTGGACCTGGGTCGATACCGAAACATATGCGTTGAACCTTCTCTCCTACTGCAATTCTATTCATAATGGAAGAAATCACTGTATCTATTTCTTCTACGTCACAGCCTATTCCCCTTACATCATTGGTTCGCCCCACTTCAGCATGAGATGCTATCCAGAAATCAACACGGCTTGGTACTGGTTTTTGGGGGTCGAGTTGCATATGTTCGATACCAGAATCGCGCAAACGGCCGAGTAATCTGTAGGCCAAACGGAAATCATCAGTACGCACCGCAACCTCTGGCACGATAGGGCACAATTGCGCTCCGCCTTCAATAGTTACCATTCTTAGGTCACCAACTGCTATAATTTACTTACATTTGCAGAATATACGCCGACATGACTTAGAAACCTCGAAACGTACCACTACGAGGCTGTCTCAAGCGATGTCGTCAAGAACCCTGACAATGCGCTATGCACATGACTGGGGTCTACGAGCGGGAATTACGCTCGGTGCTCGCAGGCGAGCGCAAAGGTGTAGTTGCAATTACACGCTCTTGTACAGAAGTTGAGCGAGCACGGGCTATGCAGGTCTGTCAACGCCCATTCTTAGTTGTGAGAGCTCCAGGTAGTGGTTCTGAAGGTACTGGGGATATTCTCGCCCTTCGAGGAGATATGTGTATGCCAATTGAAGTAAAGTCTTCAAAAACTGACAAAATATACCTTTCTGGTCGTACGAAAGATCAGTACGATGCTCTGAAAAGTACTGGTGAGAAATGCGGTCTCCAGCCACTGTATGCCTTTCGACTTAAGGGGGTAAGAGGAGATAGTTGGAGGGTGATGAAAGTTCCAGTAGAAGGGCTAACGGGAAAACTTCGAGTTTTATCTAGAAGTATTCCGAATGTGCCGCTTACGAGAAATGGTTCTCCATACCTAAATTGGCACGATGGAATGCCTTTGCACAGATTTCTAGCACTAATTAGTCGGTCTGATGGAGCAAGGGCTATTGAAAAAACTACCAATATTGCTGAAATAAACAGGCGAATTCATGAGACCAGTAGATTATCTGATGCCAGCCTTTGAAGTAACTATTCACTCTCTGTCGAATCACCAGATAATCTCGATTCCGCGTAATCGAGTTTCACTTTAGCCTGTTCGAGGTCTTGATGGATTTCATCCAATCTAGCCTGCTTGAGTAATCTATCAACTGCTGCTGTATCACGACGTAGGCTATCTAATTCTCTAGATTGCTTACGTTCAGACATATCGCCCTTATCAGCCATATTTATCCGAGGCACCATCAGGTCAAGTCAGTTACGGATTCATTAACGAGAATTCAAGTGGGGGGAGTAAAGGCGGACATTCATGGAAAGAGGCCTGAGCCTGAATCAGATTCTCTTTATGGGATTACTGGCTTGGGCCGGAGTTAGAGGTTGGGCTCCAATATGGGCTATCGTATTGATTGCTGGCTGGTACTTTGCTTTAGTTTATCTTGAACAGAATGGAACACTAGACAAATGGAATGCAACCAGAGTTCTGGGAATCATTCTAATGGTAAGAACAGGTAGAGGTAAAATTGCCCTTGAACAGCTGGCTAAACCACGTAAATTTTGGAGATTATATGGAGAATTTTCTATTTGGTTATGCTTTATCGTAATGTTTGGTGTAATCCTATTGATAATCACTGCGGCGTTGGCAACCGCTGCGGCCCCCGCACAACAAGAGGTGTTACCTGCATCTGATCTTCTCCTTATTCCAGGCGTGACTAGTTTTGTTCCATTCTGGTGGCCAATTATTGCTCTGATTTTTGCCTTAGTTATTCACGAATATAGTCACGGAATACAAGCCAGAGCGCACGGTATGCAAGTTCGATCTTTCGGACTTCTTCTGGCCGGGTTACTTCCGGTAGGGGCGTTTGCTGAACCGGAGTATGAGGAAATGTCTCGCGCACCGAGAAGAGAGAGAATGCGATTGTTCGCCGCGGGACCATCAATCAACCTGATTGCTACATTTGTGGTCATAGTACTCTTATCTGCAACCGCAAATGGATTTGTTGCAAAAAATCCTGGAGTTCACGCAACTGGAATTATTGGGGAGACTGGAGCGCAAGATGCTGGACTAATGGCTTATGAGACCATTACCCATATAGACGATTTTGTAGTGACTGATCGCGATGATTTCACTGAGGTAATGAAGGATTATTCTTCAGGAGAGGTTGCTAATTTTACTGTTATTTCTTCTCAAGATAATGACGCTGAAACTAGGGTCATCGAAATCACCTTTACAGATCGTTGGCAGTATCATATGGACCAATGCCAACAAACCACTGGTTGTGATATGGAAGAAACTGAATTATTGATGGAGACACTAGAAATTGAACAAGGTGATGCATTTCTGGGAGTTAGTAATCTTCGTTCAAACACAGCAGCAGTAGATGGTTGGGGGTTCCTGGCTGATGATGATTTAACCGGGCTTCAGAAAGGATTAGTATTGCTAGTAGCGCCGTTGATTTTGTTAGGTGTCCCTATTCAAAATGATGGGCATACAATGCCTTTAGAAGAGCGAGCGATGTTAATTGCAGGTGACGGAATAATCGCTTCAAACATCGGAACGGAAGGTATGTTGGCTACTTTTGATTTCCTTTTCTGGTTAGCTTGGATAAACTTCCTATTGGGATTCGCCAATCTAATTCCGATGATTCCATTCGATGGAGGTCACATCTTCAGGGATGCCGCTCACTCAACTATGCGATTCATTATGCGCGGTGGAGACCCTATTCGAATTGAGAATGCGGCTAACAGATTGAGTTCAATGAGTAGTCTATTCGTTTTATTCATTGTAATTATTCCAATCATTTTGCCTCGATTGGTAAGTTGAGAGAGTGGGCTATTCTTCTTCATCAGAATGACTTTCTTTCTTGCCATTTAATCGTTCTGTAATCATCTCAATGATGACTGGAGCTGATAATACTACAGCCACCATAACAGCAAGATTACTCCAAGAATTAAAAGTGACTTGACCGTCTGTGCCACTAGCATAGAGTTTCACAGCACCTACCCAAGGGATTTCCAATGAAGCGACACCAATAATCCACTCGTCCTTGATTGCAGTTACCAATTGGCCATTTTCATCAGTAAGAGATTGCTGATCGTATTGGCAGCCATTGCTCCATCGATTATCGCCTGTAGTAATATATCCCTCATGCTGAGGTATCCAATTACTTATTGTAAGATTCGAGTTACCATGGTAGCAATCGTAATTCAATTCCACAGTGATTGATTCAGCAGCCACAATATCAGTCCCTGGCACATCCCATCCACCGTTTGGATTCTCTACGGCTTTGATTAGAGCACGATGAATTACAGGAGTATCACTTCCACCATTCTTCCTGAATATAATCACGTCACCGGGCATTCCATGAGTTTCGTAACCCTCGTGTTTACCGCCAATTTCTGTAGCTTCTGCAAAGGTGATTATTTGGTGGCGGTCAGGAGACATCACTAGGACTAAGTCGCCTGGATCTATTGCTCCAACAGAACCTTGCTCAGGGTCATGCATCATCGAACCAGACTCGACCACCACCATAGGCGGATAAGTGCCAGTTGCCATAGTCATCGAGCCCAATAGAAGTATGACCAACCCTATTGCAAGACTTACCTCTCGCTTGAGTACTTGAATATCCACAATCACTCCTCCTCAATGTGATTCGGAGCCTTACTAATTTCAGTATTAGACGAGTCTTCCAGATTAGCAGGTCTAGTCAAAAACACCATGGTCAAAGAGGCAGTGGCGAGGAGGAGACTAACTCCATCAAAATGGGGAGCAGTTGAGTGAATCGAAGAGTCTCCAGCAAGCCATAGGGTCAGATCTACGGTGAATTCCCTAGGGCCACTTCCCTGTTTAGCGAGGCCAAAAATCATGTTGTAAAGCAAGAGGGCGGCACTAATTGATGTGAAACATAAAATTGTACGATTTGCATCTCTATCCCGGAAAATCTTGGCCCCAGGAAGCAATGTTGACAATCGAGAGTTTGTGGTATTCCACCAAGTGTCTGAATATGTGGAAGAATCGCTTGAATTAGATTCTAAAGAAATTTCATCCCAAGGCTCAGATACTCTTTCTACGGAATTTTCGGATATATCCGTCATGGGTTCCATTGACCTTGCTCCTACAGGTTTAATGTGTCTAAATCTGGAACCGACTTTAATCCCCAATTCATTGTAAAGTCTTACAAGATGAGATTGGTAGCTTGGCCCAAGCATATCTGCGGCCTCCTCCGCCTCCTTACGCCGCCTGAGAACCTCTGGCCGTGAATCGAGGAGAAGTATTTCGTCAAGGGCAGCCTTGTGACCAAGGTAAACCATAAATTCCGGTACCATCCAAAATGCTAGAGTTCCTCCAACGATTAAACCAAGCCAACTCCAAGGGACCCACATTTCCTTTGAGTCGTCTGTCGTACCACCTAAGACAAACAAGAATAGAATACCCCAGATTGTTGTGGCGAGAGATAGTATTGTCAAAGACGAAACTATTCGGAAATGGTTGTCTTTCTGACCCATCCACCATCGCTGGAAGGTGTTCGTCAGAAGCTTGAGCGGCCCTGCCATCGCCCACTGGGTTCCGCTCATGGATTATGTCCCTTGTCGCGTAACGTTCCAATGGATTCATGTTTAAATCAATCTGCCGTGCCCTCATGAATCGTACAGTCAATGCTGCATTAATCGCTCTAGTCTTGTTTATTTCTGGCTGCACATCACCATCCCCTCCTGATATGGATAATGATGGAGTTTCTGACGAAGAGGACCAAGATATTGATGGAGACGGATTCAATAACACACTAGAGATAAATTGCAATAGTGACCCTCAAAAAAACACTTCCATACCTTCAGATATCGATAACGATGGCATATGTGATACTATAGATTTGGATATTGATGGAGATGGTTTACCCAACGATTGGGAGGAACAGAGAGGCTTTGATCCGCGTGACGCTGAAAGCAAAATCACCTGCCATGGACGAAGCGAATATTGTCTTAGGACCTATGATGATTTCACATTTGCAGAATCACACAATTCATTTTCCACACCTGAAGATGGAATTATTGCGGGAATAAATCATCTAACTGGTCTAGAAAGTCAATGGAATGATGGAATAAGAGCATTTATGCTAGATCCATATCATCCTTCTGAATTACAAAATGATAAGGAAGATATTGTGTTTTGTCATGCCATAGGTGTCGCAAATGCACCTCCGTGCTTGTTTGGAAGTGTAGACGCTTTCTCTTGGTTGAGGAATTTAGGATCTCTACACAACAACAGCACCGGAGATATTGTCAGTCTGTTAATTCAAAATCACAGAGTGCCCGGTGAACATTTAGAATATCTTTTCAATGAAACGGGGATTTTAGATAGAGCATTCATCCATGAATTAGGCACTCCGTGGCCATCAATCGGCGACATGGCTTTAGCAAAAATCGATGTTGTAATCTATATTGAACTTGAATACGAAGAAAATTTTTCTAAATTATTACCAGCTTGGAAACATACTTGGGACACACCTTATGGCGAATCTGAACAGGAGGAAATGTCTTGCAATTTAGGGAGAGGAGATGCAGCCCAAACTGTTTGGCATATGAATAACTGGCTGAGTACTTTCGGTCTTGCTGATGCAAATAAAGCAGCACAGGTGAACGATTACGAAACTCTGTTGAATAGGGCTTTGTTATGTTGGGAGGAGGTTGGAAATAGGCCAACTTTCATTGCAGTTGATTACTGGGAACAAGGAGAACTGACGAATGTTACAATAACTCTGAATAAAATGGAACACTGGACAGATGAAATTCCTCTTCACCCTTGATTTGTATTACGAAAAACAAACATCAACCTAGAACCAATCTATTCATGTTGGTCGGTCTATGCCTTCATCCTAATGCTCACCCCGGCTGTTCAACTCCTTCACCCGCAAGTGCGGGAATTAGTTGAGCAGCGGGGCTGGGAATTGACTCCAGTGCAAGAGGCTGCAGCCGCAGATTTAGTTGAGGGAGAGAACCGAATTTTAGTCGCGCCAACGGGTAGCGGAAAAACAGAAGCGGCGGTTCTTCCAATTGCTTCGAGAGCCCTAAAAGAAGAATGGAGTTCTCTCTCGATACTCTATATTACACCGCTTAGAGCATTAAACCGAGATATAGATAGGCGATTGGCCAACTTGCTCGAACCACTTGGAATAAGTGTAGGACTACGCCACGGTGATACCAGCCAAAAAGAGAGAACTAAGCAATCTAAGAATCCTCCAAATTTGCTAGTCACAACTCCTGAGACTGCTCAGATAATGTTGCTGGGAAGCCGTTTGAGAAAGCACTTAGCTGGAGTAAAGGCTGTTATTCTAGACGAAGTTCACGATTTGGCCGGAAGTGAGAGGGGAGCACAACTTCTAATCGGACTTGAGAGAATTTCTGCCTTGGAGGGAAGTAGCGGAAGATTCCAGAGAGTAGGCCTTTCAGCCACTGTTGGCAATCCAGAAGAGGTTGCGAATTGGATGTCGGACGGAGCAAATCCGATTTTTGGTCCGGCACCGAGAACCACCAAGGTGACAGTACATCGAGAAACTCCTACCGCAGAAGATGACCTATTAGCAGGTGAGTGGGCGATTTCTCCAAAATCTATTGCCGCATTACGACATCTTGCTCAAACACTCATTGAAGACTCGCCTTCCCTAGTTTTTGTGAACTCAAGATCTACCGCGGAAACGGTTGCTCAAAGGCTGGCTTCGATGGTTCCTGAAATCCAAGTTGGTGTCCATCATGGAAGCCTCGCAGCAGAAACTCGACGGGAGATGGAAGAAGCTCTTCGGGCCGGTGAATTACATGGATTAATTTGCACTTCAAGCCTTGAATTGGGTATTGATATCGGTAGCATCCGAAGAGTCCACCAATTGAACAGCCCGAGGGCTGTTGACAGAATGTTGCAACGAGTCGGGCGAGCTGAGCATCATCTAGGAGGAACAGGAAGAGGAGATGTCTTGGCTTGGGAAATTGACGATATCGCAGAGTGTGCAGTAATTGCAAGACGTGCAATGGCTGGTGAATTAGAGGGGGTTGAATGGAGGTATGATCCGGCCATTGTCGCTGCGAATCAATTTCTTCAAATAGCTGCAGAAAGAAGTGTTGTTTCTTTATCTCAGGCTACTGAATTACTAAAAAACTCGACTATTTTCCCACAATGGACTGAAGAAGATACACTAGCAGTACTACGAGTTTTAGACGATAGGTGGCTAATTAGATTAATCGAAAAACCAAGGCTATCTGACCCAACAATTTGGCACTCAAAACTATGGAAAGGGTTAGCCAAGAAAGCAAACGTCGGTGCAAGGCCTGCAGATTTAGTGCCGGAGGAAAGACCCCCTTGGGATGAGGAATATGAAGATGCACAGAAGTCGCGTTGGCGACGAGAAATGGTTCAACACTTGCCTGAGTCTCTTAGTTCTGGATGGTTTTCACCCGCCGGAAAATTAGGTAGAAATCGTACTGAACATATCTCAATGATTCCTGACGAAATTGCCTACAAAGTTCGTGATGCTGTAACTAGACGGATTTTAGGTTCTGTCGATGAAGCCTTTGTGCTTTCACTGAATGATGTAGGCGAAGATGATTCTGGTCGACCAAGAAGATTCGTTATGGCTGGTCGTACTTGGATGATTGTCGATGCTGACCCTGAACAAAGCGAATTGTTGGTTGCTCCCGTAAAGGATACTGGAGAGGCGCCGGTATGGGCGGGGGAATTGCCCCCAGTACCTATCGAAGTGGCTCTGGAAGTGGGCAGATTGAGGAGAAGTGCCGCAACTGCAATTGGAGTAATGGATACAAGAAAAGGAGACATTGATTTCGAAAACTACCCTCTATCAGAGGTCGCCAGAGCGGACTTACTGAATGCGGTTACGGAACACATAGATGCTACGGAATATTTGCCTACTGATACCACCTTAACTATCGAAAGTAGAGGTAATGCTATTGTCTTGAATACCTGTAGAGGGAGTAAAATAAACGAAACTTTGGCTCACTTCATTCAAGCGATGGGGTCGATGAGAGAAGGTAAGATGGGAACGACTCTAATCGACCCATACAGAATAGCTTTCCAAGTCCCTGGAACTACCGCTGCTCATATTATTGAATGGTTGACTACAACCTCCCCAGATGCTCTTGAAGCCGTCCTTAGGATGACAATTCCGAATGGCAGAGCACTTAGATGGAGGATGGTACAAGTGGCTAGGAAAATGGGAGTTTTGCAGAAGGCAGCCGACCCACGTCGAGTCAATATGCAAGGTCTAATGCAGAGATATCGAGGCACTCCAGTTGTTGAGGAAGCCCTATCAAAATTATTCCATGAAAGAATGGATATTGAAGGAACAATGGATCTAATTCGAGAAATTCAACAAGGTGAATTGGAGATTTTCCACACTCCTAGTGGTCCACTAGGTCTATCGGCAAAATCCGAGAGAGACTTATTGCTACCTGCGTGGTCAGATGAACAACTTCGGGAAAGATTGGAAACTCGGCTGCTGGCTGAACGCGCAGTCTTAATCTGTCTCAATTGCAAAGAAAAGTCACGAAGCAGAGTTGGTCGAATGCAACAGCGTATCGAGCCTTGTGAGAAATGTGGTGGTACTATGCGAGCTTGCTCTCCTGAGCGCATGGAATCTATGCTAACCGGCTGGGTAACTAGTGAAGACCCGAAAGAACGTGCAAGAATGCAGAAGAATGCAGAATTAATTCAAACTCATGGACACGATGCTGTTCTAGCCTTGATGGGTAGGGGAGTTGGTGAGGAAACCGCAACTAGATTGTTGAGAGGCCTATCTCGTGGAAACCGAGTCGCATTACTCCGCGCCATACATAATGCAGAACTGCAATATGCCAAGACTAGACGCTATTGGAGTTAGAAAGCGATATTGAATGCCAACCTTTCGGAGTCATGTGCTAATAGGGCTGACTGGACGCTATGCCTCTGGTAAATCAACCGTAGTCGACTTTCTCGTATCCAAGGGGTTGGCAAGTGAATCATGCTCAGATTCCATTCGTGCTCATCTAAAACAGAATGGAATCGAAGAATCTAGAGAGAATTTAATCAATGGTGGGAATGAATTACGCAAAAGCGGTGGACCCGGTATTCTTGCTGAAATGTTAATTGAGAGATTAGATGGAAAGAACGCAGTAATTGATTCGATAAGAACACCTGGTGAAGTTGAGGCCTTACAGGAGCGTGATGATTTCATTCTGATTGAAGTTCGTGCAGGAATGGACGCGCGCTGGCAAAGAGCACAGGTCCGTGCAAGAACAGGAGATATTGTTGACAGAGAGACCTTCTTCGCTAATGAAGAGAAAGAAGCTGTTGCAAAAGATGAATCCGGTCAAGCCCTCAATGCGACCGCGACCCTAGCCGATCTAGTACTAGTCAATGATGGAAGCCTTGATGACTTACATTCGGACCTAGAGGAACTCTGGGTTATGCTTTCTGAATAAATCAGGCAGAGCGATACTTTACTCCGGATTCGGTGAACATACTGTTTGCGATTTCGAAATCTTCCTCCCAGCGCTCGGGAATCTCACAATCTTGAGGATACACTACTTCACGAACGCCGGCTTGAATCAAAGAACGAGCGCATCGTGAGCAAGGTGGCCAAGTAACATAGGCAGTACAATCCTTGAGTGAAATACCGATTCGAGCCGCGTGCATGATTGCATTTTCTTCGGCGTGACAAATCATTGGATACTTCTGACTACGGTCGTTTAGTCTAGCAGCGGTATCTTCGATTCCTCTAGGAAATCCATTGAATCCGGTTGAACGAATTTCTCTATCTTCTCCAACCACAATACAGCCGACCTTGGTAGAAGGATCCTTCGACCAGTCTGAGATATGTTTTGCAAGGTCAAGAAATCGCGCATCCCATTTCAAACTCATCTTTTCACCTCAAGGTCGCCCACCGGGAGGGTCGTTATCTCGGTTTGCCTCTGTTCGACTAGAGTCATAGCCCTCCCAAACTTCTGGATTTGCGTAACAATCTGGATCATCACGGTCTGCTTGACCTCCTTGGTCATTGTCTATACCATCCCCGCAATTTCCAACCCCTCTATCATCGTCACTTGATAGAAGGGCATCTGGTCCCCCCCTTATCATTACTGCAATTACTAACCCGACTAGGACTATAATCAGCATAATTAGGATGACTTTGGAACTAGTGTCCTTGGACTCTACCTGAACGACAATTTCCACCTTGTCCTCTGCCTTGGATGTCATGCTTGGCCTCCGAAGTGGGTCATCCCTTTTGATTCTCAATGTATGCGAAGGTGCTCCCAAAGGTCACCATCACTTCTTTCTGTAGCAAACTTTAGCAAGTCTCCGACAAGATATACACTACCCATAACGGAAATGCCACAAGCCGCTTGCCTTGACATGATTTCTGCGATTTCAATAGCCTTTGTTGGATCTCTTTCGATTTTCGGCTCGTCTAATCTATTTGAAAAAATCAGATTTGCTAACTCCTCTGCATCAACTGCTGGATTTCTTCCAGTTGTTGGTTCTGTAACGATGATGTGACGGAATGTTGGCATATGCCAAAGTTCGCTTGTTACATCGACTAAGGCCTCTTCCAAATTGGCCTTTTGAGTGACTCCGATGAGAAGAATTGTGGGTTCTTGAATTGACATTAATTCGGATTGCAAACCATCGGCGTTGTGGGCGGCACTTATCCTAATATTAGATTTGAACAAATCCTTTGGTGGCCAATTTGGTGAGCGCCCAGGCCAATTGATATTCTCAGAGGGTAATTCCCATCCAAATGATGTAGCAATATAACCGGCGAAAAGGAACCATTTTTGCCAGTGATCGTCAATTTCTATCCCCTTATGGACATATAAGTCATCACCGGCTACCTCGGCAATCGTTTCCAAAACGGATTCGTCTCTGGGATGGTAAACCACCATTGGAATACCCTCACGATGAATTCCCGCTTTAGCGTGAGCTATTTTCTCACAAGTATCCCCGAGTATTTCGGTGTGGTCGAGACCAATGGTGGTAATGACGCATAGATCGGCATCTACCAAACATGTCGCATCCCCCTCGCCACCTAGTCCAGTTTCGATGATTGCACGTTCTATACCGGCGTGAGAAAAGGCTAGCATGGCGATTGCAAATGTACATTCATAGAAGGTTGGTTCTTCGCCTAATTCTTTTCCAACTTCTACAGCAGCAGCACGAACCGCAGAAAGATGCTCATCAAAGGTACGCGAATCAATTACCTCTCCGTCGATACGAACCCTTTCTTCAATGACTACAAGATGTGGGGTAGTAAACAGACCGACCTTCAAACCGCTATTTGCTGCAGCGCTTGAAAGAAAGGCACACAGCGTTCCCTTTCCATTCGTTCCGGCGACATGAATCGATGGAAAATCCAATTGCGGATTATCCATCTTGTGTAGTAACAACTCTATTCTTTGCAAACCGAGATTCATGCCAGCAAATCGCCTATCCATGAGCCATTCTCGGTCTTCCATTGCTACACAACCGCAGCGCCCCTATAGGGCGCGGGTACGGGTCAAGGTGATATGGAACTTGAACTTGGGGGAGACTGTGTCCGACCGAAGTGAAAGTGTCATCGAGATGATGATGGAGCAATGGGAATCCATGGTTGGCATGGCTGGGATGTTTATTGTGACCATAGGAATCGGTATATTCATCCAACCATTATATGATATTCCTGAAGCTCGAGCATTCGGCGAGGAAGGGACAACAAAATCTGGGTTTATTTTGTTTGAACTATTGATGATCGGAATTTTCACAGTGGGGATTATTTGGTTAGCCCGAAAGGGATTAGATTACCTAATCAAGGGAATAGTTATGCTCGCCCTTGGACTGAGCCTATTCTATGCCATCCAACCATTTACCTTGCTCATTCTCTACATTCTTGGATTCGCTACACCCGCTACTGTCGCGCTATCTGCACTTGCCATTACCGTTGTAGCCGAGGTCACATTGTATCGCTATCCAGAATGGTGGGTAGTGAATTCAGTTGGAGTAATGGTCGGTTCGGGAGTAATCGTGATGATTGGAATCTCATTCGTTCCAACACTAGTCATAATTTTCATGCTTTTAGCGGCAATTTACGATTATTGGGCAGTTCACAAAAGCAAGCATATGCTTGAACTTGCAGATACGATGATCGGACTCAAACTGCCTGTTTTACTCGTGGCTCCAAAGGAAAAGGGATACTCTTTCCTAGAACAAGAAGGAGACATAATGCAAGATTCACCACCTCCACCTACAGAAGTAATGGAAGCAGAACTAGATGATTGGTGGGAGGATAAGAAACC
>MDTD01095510.1_pt1 | contig 16682 bp, 20 predicted proteins | sample 811221 | NCBI WGS metagenome assembly MDTD01 (sample SAMN05326646, study PRJNA326480) | marine metagenome | isolation source: seawater | place: Pacific Ocean: South West | collected 2011 | reverse complement strand
TGGTGATGAGGGTCTTGGAATTCAATCTTCTGAAGAAGAAAAGGTTAGTAGGCTTGTTTGGAATTTAATTAACAAAGGAGATTGTTTCTTGAAGTTAATAGATCATCCCAAAATCTTGCCACTAATACAGCATATGATTGGAGAAAAAGTTTGCCTATGCTCTATGGGAGCTCACATGAATGGAAGTGGCAATGAAAAAATGGCTCTTCATCAAGACCAATGGCCTCTTGTACCTCATGCTTTTGATTTTCCCTTTATGGCGAACGTGATGTATTTAATTTCTGATAATTCTCCCGAAAACGGTGGTACTCGTCTTATTCCGGGCTCACATAAATGGCCACTCATAGATTATGAAACTGCGAATAATGAAGATATCCAAAAAAAAGCCGTCTCTCTAACCGCGCCAAAAGGAACAGCAATAGTTTGGGAAGGTAGACTTTGGCACGGTAATGGACTCAATAGATCTGGTTCTATTAGAAGTAATATCTCAACAGCTTTTCTGCAGCCATGGGTAAAACCACAAGAAAATCACCAGTACAGCATAAGAGATGAGGTTATAAAAAAAATAACCGACAAGCAAAAGCACATACTTGGTTTTACTTCTTACGGAACTTTAGGCGGACACGATGGATCTAGTGTATCTCCTGCAAATTTCGACCCCAAAAAAGAATCAATTGGAATTCTAAAACCTTAGGATTGGTATGATCCCAGAAATACTAATTGGGCTTTTTATAATAGTCTTAATAGTTCTCTTTTTTTATTTATATCCTTATGTATTTCTTGAAGTAATAGGACTTATCCCTTATTTCATATACAAACAGATTTATAAACTTGGATTAGTGCGAAATGCTAATTTCTTTATTACTTCCAAAGGTTACATAGAATTTATTATGAGGGGCGATAATGGTCCTGTACTTTTATATGTCCATGGCTCTCCAGGTGGCTGTGATCAAAACATCGATCCCAGCAAAGATTACAAAGTTCTAACACCATCAAGACCTGGTTATAGAAGAACAGACATCTCTGTAGGCAGAACTCCTGAAGAACAAGCGGATAGTTTTAAAGCTTTATTAGACTCTTTGAATATAAATAAAGTTTTCATCATGGGCGTTTCTGGTGGAGGACCTTCATCTATGCACTTTGCTGCTAAATATCCGGAAATGACACTCGGTCTTGTGCTGTTTGAAGCCGTAAGTCTGTCTCAAGATTTTATGAAAGAGGATGAACAGTTAATCAAAACCTGGGATTTTAAACTTTTCATCCAACTTTTATTTCTATCTTCTTTTGGGAATGAAAGACTAGCAAAGATAATGCTTCCAAATGAAAGGAATAGAGCCAAGTTGCTAAGTAGCGAGAAGAATATTTCTCTATTAAAAAGAATAATCTGGTCTATTTGGCCTATGAGCATAAGAAGGTTAGGGGTTAAAAATGATTATGAGCAATTCGCAAGATTGAATATTCCATATGACGAAATTTTATCCCCAACCTTAATAATCCATGGAGATGAAGACAAAAATGTAGATATCGCTCATGCTCAACACGCACATAAGTCTATAAAAGGTTCTTCTTTATATATTGTAAAAGAAGGAGACCATATGATGCACGCAACACATCTTGAAGAGATCGAGGATCAGCTAGCAAGATTTATAAAAGAAAATTCCTAACTAATTTCTCTTTTTAATTTGTTCCTTTATTAAAGTGTGTTCTTTTTCTCCAAATGTAAATTTTTTGAATAAGAGGAAAGCACCAAGGCTATAGAAAACTAAAGGAACAAGTCCATAAAGGCTAATCAAAGCAATCTTTACTTCCATAGTCTGAGGCTGATTTGGAATAAAACCCGAAAACTGAAGAACAAATCCTGTTACAAGGAGCATGATCCCTGTTGCTGTTTTAAATACAAAATTAAGTGCCGCAAAGTAAGACCCCTCTTTCCTTTCACCGGTAAGGTATTCGTCATAATCGATGACATCTCCCTTCACAGATGGACCAATTGCCCCTCCGCAACCAGCGGCCATACCTCCCAAGAAAGCCCCTGCAAACATCACGATAAGTCTGTCATTAACGGATTCTAAGAAAGGAATTATAAATATTCCTCCAAAGGATATGCCTGTAAAAGCTAGACTAAATACCCATAAATTTACTTTTCCAAATTTACGAGATAAAGGTATCCACAATGGTACGGAGAGTGCAGATGGAAGCATGTAAGCAAAAATTATCAAAGGAGCCCACGCAGGCGCCTCTACAATATATTGAGTCACATACAGAGTTAGCACTCCAATCACCGCTCCTCCTATGTTCTCAATGAACAGCACCACTATTAATATTCTTGCATGAGGATTGACCCATACATCTCTAAAAGCTTTAAAAGGATTTTTGTTAACTCTATTTTGAAATTCAGGATTCTCTTTGAGTCTAGAAACGGCATAAAATATCATTGAAGACATGGCTCCAATTGCAAAGAAGGCTAAATTTCGTGCCATTAAACGGACATTACCATCGGAACTATTTTCTTCACTTATCAGTAAGCTCATAGAAACCAAGGCAAGAATAGAACCCAAAGTAAATCCAATGTGCCTTACTCCAAAAAGCCTAGTTCTTTCATGATAATCCTCGGATAATTCGGCGCCTAAAGCCATGTGCGGGACATTAAGCAAAGTTATAGCCGAATAAAAACTTAATATCGCAATCAACATCCATAAATCCAAAGATTGACCTTGGATTGATTCAGGTGGAGAAAAGACTGCTAAAAAACCTAAAGAGATTGGAATGAAACTTATTAGAATCCAAGTTCTTCGCCTACCAAACTTAAACGTAGTCCGGTCACTTAAATAGCCAGCGATAGGATCTGAAACGGCATCCCAAATTCTTGAAATACTAAAGATTACACCCATTACAGCTGGAGCGATGAGCAGCACGTCTGTTGAAAATTTCATGACGTAAAGGCTCATTAATAGATACATATAACCAGCTCCGATAGCGGGCATACCGTAAGCTATAGTTATTCCAAAAGGTGTTCTATTCATTTACTTGCTCTCAACCTTAGAGAGTTCGTTTATGAGATTATATGAATGGATCTTATCAACACTACTATTCATCATTACTTTTACAAGGAAATTCCTTGCCGCTACCGCTAGTGGGTTAGAAATATGATTAAATAATCCTTGGAATTGAGATCTTCTTTGCATCAATTTAGCTCTTCTATTCCGAACTTTGTCGTATTTTTCTAGAGCAGTGGAGAGGTCATTATTATTGTCTAGAAGAAATGCCAAACAGAATGCATCTTCAATGGCAAGACATCCACCTTGTCCCAAAAAAGGAACCATTGGATGAGCGGCATCTCCCAATAAAACACATTTATCTTTATACAATTTTTTTGGAGGAGGTCTCTGAAATATACCCCATTTATATATTTTCTCAGCTGAGCCCAGCATATGAACTAGAGTTTCATTCCAATCCTTGAAACGCTCTAAAAATTCTGATTTATTTCCTTCTATTTTCCAGGATTCTTCAGACCACATTGAATTGTGTTCTATAGCAATAAAGTTAATAAGTCCCTCTCCTCCGATTGGATAATGAACGCAGTGTCCTCCTGGTCCGTAATATACATTTACTTTATCACTGCCCTCATAATGAGGAAGGTTGTCTTCTGAGATAATTCCTCTCCAAGCTACATAATTAGTAAATCTAGGCTCCTGTTCATCTATGTAAAGGTTTCTTAACAAAGAATTGATTCCATCGCAGAATAAAATTAAATCATAAGAAATTGTTTCTTCTTCAGAAACTGATACTTCTCCAGTAGAAGGATCGACAGATTTAATTTGTTTACCAAAATGAATAGTGCCCCCAATATCTTCAAACTTAGTTGCTAATGTTTGTACAAGGTCGCGCCTATCCATGGTTATAAAATTTTTGTCAAAGTCCATTGAGTTAATAATATTGGCACTCTTGTAATTACGAATATATGAACGCATTGGCAGATTACTTTTAGAGGATAATGCCTCCATCAATTTCAGTTCTTTTAGGAGGGTTGTTGCATTCTTGGAAAGAGTAATGCCGGCTCCAAACTCTGTTATGGATTGTGATCTCTCAAACAAATCGACTTCAATATTATTCCTTTTTAAGGCATAAGCTGCCGTTAAACCCGATATCCCAGAACCAACTATTGCAACTCTTCTCAACATTAGATAGCCGTAGTTTTAATTTGATTTTTCTGGGTTCTTTCTTTTCTTCGTGTTTTGTCGTTTACTTTTCCAACTAGTTGGCCACACGCAGCCATGATGTCATCTCCACGAGTAGATCTTATAGTCGTTACATATCCTCTATCTTGAAGGTATTTCTGAAATCTTTTCACCCTATTTCCGGATGGCTTGAGATAGTTAGACCCTTCGAAAGCATTAAATGGTATTAAGTTTATTTTGCTAGGTAATTGTTTTAAAAGCTCACTTAACTCCTGAGCATGAATAAGCTCGTCATTTATACCATCAATCAGAATATACTCTATTGTTGTTACTCTCTTATCATCACATGAATCTACATAACGCCTCACTGCATCGAGCAGTTCTTGAATAGGATATTTTTTATTTATCGGAACTAGTTCATTCCTGAGCTCATCATTTGGTGCATGTAAAGAGATTGTCAAAGCAACGTCACTGACTTTACTGAGTTCGTCTATTTTAGGAACAATGCCTGAAGTGCTTAAAGTTACTTTCCTTTTTGAAAGGCCGTATGCATTATCATCCATCATTAAATTCATGGCGTTGACTACTGGTTCAAAATTTAAAAGAGGCTCACCCATTCCCATCATCACAACATTTGTTATATGCCTAGAGCTAGGCTCTCTGGGTAAGCCGAAGGAATTCGCTGCGATCCATACCTGTCCTATAATTTCGCCTAAATCTAAATTTCTAGAGAACCCCTGTTTTCCAGTAGCGCAAAAACTACAATCTACTGCACACCCTGCTTGAGAAGAAACACATAAAGTGGACCTATTTTTTTCTGGTATTAAGACCATCTCTATTAAGTCTTTTTCACCTGTCTTAATTAACCATTTCTTTGTGCCATCTTCAGAGGTTTGCTCGGTATGTACCTCGGGTGCTCTTACTTCACTGACCTCATTTAACTTTTGCCTCAAATCCTTTGAAAGATCTGTCATATGAGAAATATCTGAAACTCCACGTTGGTGTATCCATTTTATAATCTGAGTTGCCCTAAATGGCTTCTCGTCTATGGATATCATAAATTCTTCTAAAGCTTTCTTGCTTAACCCAAGAAGATTGATTTTATCTTTACGATTTTCGTTCATTTGGATTTAGCCAGGTACCAGGGTTCGCCTTCTTTTAATATAGAGAGTGAAAAAAAGTAATATTATTAAATTTATAATGCCTGATATTCCTGCAAATAAGAAAGCCCAGTTATAGTTTCCATATATATCGAAAAAATAACCTCCTAAAAAACCTCCTAGCCCCATACCAATCCAGCCAAAGAAAGAGGTTAGGCTCATGGCTCTTGCTCCATATCTTGCAGAAACCATCGTTCTTGTACAAACAAGAATACTCGACATGACTCCAGAGTAAGTGAAACCAAATAAGGCAGCCATAATATAAATAGCTAATGGAGAGATTAGCTGAGGAAACCATACAACAAATATGGTTTGCCCTATCGACATTAAAATATAACCAGGCAAAGCTCCAATATGATCCCCCAACATACCTCCAAGAACCCTACCAAATGCTCCACAAAACATTAACAGCATTAATACAGAGGTTGCGAATTCTAGAGAGAAATCTTTATCTGTTAACAAAGGAACTAAATGCATTATAGGTATGGACATGCAGACACAACAGAAAATAACAGCAAAGCTTATCCAGGCTACAACTTCTTTCTCCGTAAGTGGAAAATCTGTCTCCTCTTGCAAATCCTCTGTTCTGGCACTTATTCTCCATGGAGACTCTCTAATCAACAAAGAGATAGGTATAGCAATTAAAATATAAAGAATCGCTAAATCAACATAAGCCCCTTTCCAGCCCTGACTTTCGATCAAGATTCCGCTTAGATGTGGAATGAATGCCTGACCTACAGCGCCTCCAGATGCAGCCAGCCCTAAAGCAAGACCAGGGTTTTCTCTAAACCAGAAACCTACGTTTGCATATAAAGGAGAGAATAAAAGTGCAGAGCCCATGGCTCCGAATAGAAAATATAAGAGATAAAACTGAATTATTGAGTCTAAACTGCTCAAAGTGAATAAAGTTAAACTCATAAATATTGCACCTACGAATCCAAACCATTTCGTTCCGTATTTGTCAGCAACTTGACCCCAAATTACTCCAAAAGCAGCCGAAGCAAAAGATGCAATAGTATAAGCAAAAGATGTTTGGCCTCTAGACCAACCGAACTCTAATGAAACTGGTTTCATAAAGACTGAAATTGAAGCCATAGTTCCAAATGCCAAACCACTTAATACAAAAACTACTAAAACCATTACCCATCCATAATTAATGCCTCGGTCACGAAATAGCTTTTCAAGTGTTTGCATAATATCTATAGAACTTTCTTAGTCTTAAGGATTCTTATTAATCTCATCAGCCACCCAACTGATAGACCAATTATGTCCTAATTTATTCCCATTGTATGTTCTGGGTAAGCGAGTAACTAAACTATCTCTTATTTCTACTTCTTGTGGGTCGTAATCTAAGTCCTTAAAAGCGCCATCAAGTTCCTGAACTGTTCTCCATTGATGAAGACTTGTTCCCTCTTCTACTCTCGCAGGAGGTTGATAGTTACATAATGAGGATGCTCCCAGACCCTTCAAGGGTGCAGCAATAGAGTGAATCTGTAACGGCACTTCTATGTCCCAAGATTTTAAAAAATCAGTTACCAAAAGACCTCCGTAGCTGTGTCCAATCAATTCAACTCGATTTAAGTAAGGATTCTGATTAAGTTTGTCTTTTATAAATTCAAGTAAAGAAATTATCGATGGACCCGGACATGCATTATCATTCCATCGAAAAAAAGAAACTAAGTTTTTTTCATTATTTAAAGTCTGGAGTGGGTAGATCCACTCATAACCTCTACTGGCACTTCCATGAACACTTACTAATAAAGTATTTTGATTTAAATTACTTTCTTCAAGTAAGTGCAAACCAAATGATAAGTTCATCAAAGATTCGCCTGACTCAAAGACATCATTTTCTTCGATAAAATAATCTAGAGATACAACTTTAGTTTCACTACAACCAATAACAAATATAAAAAATAAAATAACTAAAAATCTCTTTTGAATCACTGTATTAACAGACCCTCTTTGTCAGTGGTCCTCTCCTTGCTTGTCAGTTTAAACAATTTCCTTGAGCTTAAGGATAAAAAAACCCTCCTAAAAGGAGGGTCTTTTTGATAATAAAATTTAAAAGGGATAAAAAGTCATTTCGACGGTTTCAGTCTCTAAATTCATTACGGTTTCACAATAGTTCATGTTGCCATCTGTTACGTCATCTAATGACCAGAATTTCATAATAGCGCCTTCTCGTCTAAAAACACCTTGTCTAGAACCTGCTTGTCTTACTCCGTCATTAAATCCGACTCCCCTGCCTGAAAAGTATCCCTGATCAGGAAGAGCGGGATTAAGGGTTACGTTGTAGGTTAAAAAAACCTTTCCGTACCTACCGGCCTCAGAAGAAACCGTAATAGTCCCTCCGCCATCAGTTAGCTCCACAGAAGTTATTTTTCCTGACAATGTGAAAGATTCACCTTTTGGATCATGGGCAAAAATTGATAAAGAAAATAACATAGCTAGCAAAGTAGCAATTGAAATCTTGAAAAAATTCATAATATTCTCCTTTTGTTATATGAAAAGATATACTGAACCTTATCAAAATAATCATTGGAGGAAAAATGTTTAAAAAAATCCTAACTACAATAGCTCTGAGTGCCATAGTTTGTTCAGGGCTTTACTCAAAAGAACCTGCAGTAGCGCATACCTCAGCAGAATGGCAAATATGGGCATATTCAACAGCAGCGCCTGACTTTATCGGAGATTTTGCTACCGTAAGAGGAGCTGATGGAGAAATCCTTAGAGAAGGATCAAATGGCTGGGTCTGTGTGGCTTTTAATCCTATGCCTGAAGGAGGTTTCGATACCCCTCACGATGCTAATCCAGCTTGTGGAGATGCAGCATCTCTAGCTTGGGTGGATGCATACATGAACAACACAATTCCTGACATGGAAAGTGACGGATGGCTATGGATGCTACACGGAGATACTGGTGTAGATAACTTTAGAGCTTATTCAGAGGGCGATAGAGAAGGCTCAAATCCCATACATTTTATTGAGTCTGGTCCTCATTTGATGCTTCTTCCTAGAGATCCTAAAAGTCTAGATACGCAAACTACTGAATTCAATACGGGAGCTCCTTACGTTATGTTTAAAGGCTCTCCTTATGTTCACCTCATGATACCAACAGAAGGGTATTATGATTATCAACCTAGCGCGGAACCTAAATAAAATATAGATCAATGAAAAATAGGCCTTCGGGCCTATTTTTTTGTTGTGTATAAAAAATAGACTTATTAAAGTGGGTATTAGTTAGATTGAACTAACTTAAATAACAAAAAGGATAAAACATGCGAATAAAAAAATTAAGCTTAATTACTTTATGTTCATTATTGCTATCAAGCGCTGGGAGTATATTTGCTCTAGAAGTTGTTGGAGATTCATTCGATGCAGAATTTAAAATAACTTCGTGGCATGCAACAAATGATGACAGCACCATTACATCAGAAGGGATTGTTGGAGAGGGATTTGGAAAAGTTTACTTAACTCATAATTTCAGATCTAGATCAGGAGACAACAATCAAGGTGACTTTGATGGTCAGGTTAGATCAATAAATAATGATGGTGTAATGGTAACTGCTACTCTTCAGGGAATTTGGAAGAGAGAAGGCAAGATAGTAAATATGTACACACTAGACACATTTTCAGATGGCGGGATGATCTATGCTGAAGGAAAAGTAGACCTAGTTGAAGGAACTTTGAAATTTAAAGCCCATCAATTTTAATTTTTAAGTAAGCTGCTGAAAAAATAGGCCTTATAGCCTATTTTTTCAAGTGGCTCGACCTTTTTTTAATATTTCGTTATCCGAGCTGAACATCGAGTATTCAACCTCATCCCAATAAACTTTTGCTGTCGGACCGTCCTTTCCTAAAGAAGCTAACAATTTAGCCGTCGGAAAAGTTTCTTCAGGTTTTTGTAAATGAGGCATATCCTTGCCCCAGATACTTGTATTTGTTGGACCAGGGATGATCATATTAATTAGGATGTCATAATCACTGTTTTCTTTGGCTGCTACTCTTGTCGCTGACCATATGCCTGCCTTTGCAGCTGCGTATGCGGAAGTAGTTTCTACATCGGTTTCAGCATTCCTTGAAATTGTATTAATTATCCTTCCGTATCCTTGTTTTTGCATTATAGGTAATGCGTATCTCATGCCGTACACAGCGCCAAAAAGATGCACTGCTACGTGATGTTCGAATGATCCATCTGGAAAACTATCCATCTTATGGCCGAAACCCATGCCCGCGTTATTAAATAAAACATCCACCCTGCCGGAAGTTTGAATAGCATAATCAATAAATGAACTTACCTCTTGTGCAACTGACACGTCTGTAACTCGAGTATTTACACCTATATTCTCTAAATCTGCTAAACCCTCTTCATTTACGTCACAAGCAAATACAACCGCTCCTTCTTTATGAAAATTTTCTGCCCAGGCCTTTCCCAACCCGCTTGCGGCCCCTGTTATTAAAATTGTTTTATCTTTAAGCATCGATTAATTTGATTTGTTTGTGCCATTCTAAAAAAGATTTCAATGTTAAGTCTGGCCTTTGAAGCACCGAACCATGACCAACGCTTTCTAATATTTTAAGCTCCCCAGATATTGAGTTTTTAACAATGTCTTTGCTAGAAGATAAATTAGGATCATGATCACCTGTCATGACCAGATACGGAAAACTGATATTTTTTATTGCCTCAGTCAAGTTAAACTTGCCAGCTGCTTGCAGAGATAATGAAGCGCTTTCTTGGTCTAAATGTATATTCCATCCTTCTGGCATTTTAAATTTTTCTATACCTGCTTTTTTCTGTTTTTCTAGAGCATCTTTTAAACCAAATTTTTGAGCCTTTATGTCTGCAATGCCAATACTGGCATCACTAAAAACTGCAGAAATAACTTTATGAGTGAACATAGAAGAATAGGCAATCGCAGCTCTTGTGCCCCATGCCATACTCCATATGTGAACCTTTTCAAGAGACAAGAAGTCCAGGATAGCATTCAAGTCTTGAGAATATTGCTCAAAAGAATATTGCGCTTGGTCTGTCTGTAAATTTACGCTTTTTCCTGCCCCCCGGACGTCAAACGCAATAGTATAAAATTCTTTTTTTAACTCTTTGACAACAAAATCCCACATTCGTAAGGTGCAACCCGCTCCGTGCCAAAGCACTAAGGGCGGGTTATTTTTATTACCTTGAGTCTCGAAATTTAGCTTGGCCGTTTCAAGCTCTAACTCCATATCAATTATGAAAGATTAAGAATTCCGCAAAGTTTGTTTCCCGAAGGATCTCTTAGATAAGCAAGATATAATTTCATTCCCATGCCTTCTCTCATCCCAGGGGGATCTTCGCATGTGGTGCCGCCGTTATTTAAACCAGCTTCATGCCATTCGTCACCCTGTTCAGGGCTCTTAACTGCAAAGCCTATAGTACTGCCATTTCCTATAGTTGCTGCCTGATCGTCTATAGGCTCAGATATAAGAAATACATTCCCATCTAAAAAGTACATATATCTTTTGTGTCCTGTAGGATTGACAGAAAGCACTCCCGGTTCTGCGCCTAATACACCTAAAGTACTGTCATAGAATTTCTTAGATTCCTCAATATCATTTGCCCCTACCATTATATGACTGAACATTTTTTTCCCCTTTGTTGTTTATAAAACTAGATTCAAACACAATTATTTTTTAAATAAAACAATATTATTATCAGGTATTTCAATACTCCAGGTCATCATTGAAGCAATAGTTCGAAAGGTTTGTTCAGTGTAGAAAACCACATGAGTTGGATCTTTTCTATAATACCAATCTTCAAAGTTTATAGATTCATTATAGAAATTAGTCATTACCCCTAGCCATCCTCCCGTCTCTAAGAACGAATCAAGTTTCCTGAATTCTTTATTCGGTTCATAAAAATGCTCTACAGTTTCGGTACATGTAATAAAGTCATACTTTTTCTTCAGCAAGGACTCGTCCGGAAAGAAATAAGGATCATATATATCTATGGTGAAGTTATTCTCTTTGAACATTTCGGCTAGTGCAGGACCTGGACCGCATCCATAATCTAAACCCTTCATATCTGTCTTTAGCTTATGAGTCAGAGGGTTGTATAAGGCTGATAGAAATTTTCTATATTGAGAATCAAAGATGTCATTCTTGTGTTGTGAATATCTGTCTCTCTCTTCATCAGGGCCTAAGTGATGGTTGGAGCTTAAAAACAGTACATCACAAAATTTACACCTAAAATATTCTTTATCTTCTATTAAATTAGAAAGCTCGGTTTTAGAGCCTAAGCAGACCGGGCAAATCACATTAATCTTATTAGGTTAGGCTTATTTAATCGAACCAAAAAATCTAGCATTGGAGTGCACATAAGCATCTGGATTGGGGTGCTTGGCCCAGACTTTTTCCCATTCAGGATCAACGTCTAGGTTGGCAAAGAATGCATCTCTAGCCTCCCGACTTTCATATCGTGCTACCCAAGTTACATTAGGTTGGCCATTAGATGACACGATTGGATTAGTTCCCTCCACTATAGCCTCTTCTCCAGTACTAACCCAAAAGTCTATTATTTCTATTCGTTCATTTCCATATGGCATAAAGTGATTTTCTGCCCAGTAAACATAGGCGTCAAACCACTCTTCTTCAATCGTATAGTCTCTGATTTCATACACTTCAGCTCTAATCCCCAGAGACATTAACAAACTCAGGATCAATAATTTTTTCATATAACTCTCCATTAAAGCCTAAACTATCTAAATCCGACTTCGGATTATATTTAAGCATTGATATTATTTGATACTATAGATCAGATTTTACTTAATGAGTTAATGATTAATTTAAGCAATATATTTCTGGTAATTATTGGTTTCTCGATAGGATTCTTAGCTTCGAGCTACTACATAATTTTCGTTCTTTAATGTAGTGGTTGTGCTGAAATCTAAGCTTTCTCTGTTGCTAATAAGTATTGCACTAGGTGCCTTAAGTGCCTATGTATTCATATTTAGCTATATTAATGTTATCCCAGTTAAAGAAGCCCCGTCTGAGGGGCAATATAAAACATTCGAACTGGTTCACGATAAAATATTAAGAACTTATGATGTTTACGTACCTGAAAAATTAGAAGCAGGATCTCCAGTTTTTTTTGTTTTTCATGGGTCTTTTGGAACATCAGAAGTTATGAGAATTGCTACGGGATATGATTTTGAATATCTTGCTGAGGAAAAAGGCTTCTTGGTTGTTTATCCGCAGGGATATGAAAAATTTTGGAATGATTGCAGAGCTTCTGCGGACTATGAGGCCAATCTAAGAAATATTGATGACGTTGGCTTTTTTAAAAAAATGATCCAAGCCCTAGAAAAAGATTTCTCAATTAATAGCTCGCAAGTTGTTGCAACAGGAATCTCTAATGGGGGTCAAATGATGTACAGATTGGCTTATGAAGCACCTGAGGATGTTTTGTTGCTGGCACCTTTGGTCTCTACAATTCCGATAGCAGAAAATAATCACTGCAAGAGTTCTGGAACATCCGTAAATATGATGATCTTTAATGGAACGGCAGATCAGATTGCCCCATACGAAGGAGGATTAGTTAGCCTTTTTGGAAATGACAGCAGAGGAATAGTTCAATCTTCAGAAGACACTTATCAATACTGGAAAAGTCTTGATAACTTAAGCCAAGAACAAATTATTAAACTCGAAGAATTGGATGGAGATCTAAACAGCTCAGTTATAAAGAGGATAAGCAAAGGAAATAAAATTGTGGCGCTATATACCTTGGTAAATGGTGGCCATATTTATGCTTCTCCTAATGTTGAATATAGCTCCTACTTCAATGGAAATGTAAGGGATATAAATACTTCTGAGGAAATTTACTCAGTGTTTGAAAGTCTTACAAAAGAAAGGCCCTAAATATAAATGAAAATATTACTTAAGTTCATATCCTATTCTGTGCTAATAATGTTGGCAGTATCATCTCTCTATTTAATGAACTTATTCTCTAAGAAGCCTTATTCATTAGATCATTATCTGGCTAAGGAATTGATTATGGACATAATTAATTCTCCTGAATATATGACTTATCTTGGTATATTTGACGGATTTAATTTCTTAACAAATCATAATCAAAAACTATCGATTTCTTCTTTAGAGGAAGGGGAAGAAAAGCACTTAAAAAATCTAGATAAATTAGAAATACTTAGTAATTACGATATTGATAAGTTAACTAAAAATCAAAAAATTACACATGAGATAGCAGTATTTGATAATGAAATAGATATTGAGAGGTTTGAAAGTTTTAGATATCACTCCTATCCATTTAATCAAATAAGTGGCAATCACTTGAACCTGGTTGAGTTTATGACAGATACCCACCCAATAAGAAATAAGAGAGAGGCAAGAGATTATATCGAAAGAGTGGAAATGTTTGATGAAGCCCTTCAGGCAAACCTTATATGGCTGAAAGAACAAAAAAAATTAGGAATATTTGCTCCAGTATACGTTTTTGATCACGTAATTCGTCAACTCAAAGAACAGCTAGCGTATCAAGATTCTGAAAACCCATTGATGCAGGTCTATTTAAAAAAATTGAATGAAATTGATCTGAAACCCGATGAAATCAAGAATCTCACAGAGGCCTTAAGTCAGACCATTGAGTCGACTGTTAAACCAAGTTTCAATTTGATCTTGGAATACTTCCTCGAAAACTACAAAAATGCCAATCAACACCATGGCGTATGGTCTCTTCCTGATGGAGATGCTTTTTATGCCTTAAGGCTCAAATCGTATACCACCACAGACTATACAGCTGAAGAAATACATCAAATTGGACTAAGAGAGGTTGATAGGATTGAAAGCAGAATGAAAGATATTTTTCTGGAACTGGGTTATACGGTAGATAAGCCAGTTGGCGAGATGATGAATGATCTAAATGAAGACCCTCAGTTTCTATATGCCGATACTCCAGATAGGAAAGAAATTGTCATCAGGGACTACAATCAAATGGTGATAGAGGCAGAAGAAGATGTAAGACCTTATTTCGAAAGATTTCCTGTAAGTCCTGTAGAAGTTAGAGCTGTTCCGGAGTATTCGGAAAAAACAGCTGCAGGGGGCTACTATCAAGCTCCAAGTCTTGATGGATCTAGGCCTGGTGTTTTTTATGCGAACCTATATGACATTAAACAGACTCCCAAATTTGGTATGAGGACATTAACTTTTCATGAGGCTGTTCCTGGGCACCATTTTCAGATCGCCCTAAATCAAGAAAATGAAGATCTAACTCTATACAGAAAACTGGGCTATAGGACTTCGGCTTATACTGAGGGATGGGCTCTATACTCTGAACAGCTGGCTGTTGAAGTAGGAATGACAAAAAATCTCTACGATGAATTGGGCGTTCTTCAGAGTGAAATGTTTAGAGCAAACAGGCTAGTGGTCGATACTGGCATGCATTATAAAAAATGGACTAGAGAAGAAGCCATGGACTATATGAAAAAAACAACTGGAATGTCAGATACTGAGGTAAGGGTCGAAATTGAGCGTTATATAGTTTGGCCAGCTCAGGCTACCAGCTACAAAATAGGTATGTTAAAAATCTTAGAGCTAAGGGATAAGGCCAAGAATAAATTAGGCGATAGATTTGATCTGAAGAAGTTTCATTCTATAGTCCTAGATCAAGGCATCGTACCGTTATTTATTCTCGAAGGTTTAATAAATGACTGGATAAATCTTGAGGCCAAAAACAACTAATCCTTAACCTAAGTCCTGCGATAAAGATAAGCCATTTTTTTTTGCCAGTAACAAAGTTACGACCTGTAAGATACACATGGAAGTAAATATAAAGAGACCAATTGGAACAGAGAATATCTCAGGTTCAGGTACACCCTCTCCAACCAATTCTCCACCGTAAAGAGGCATTAAAAGAGCTGCAATGACAAACCCAAGGTGAATAGATAAGCTCATGAGGCCAGCTAAAATTTCTTTGTTTTTAGACCACAGAAGAAATATTCCTAGAGAAAAAACTAGAAAATTTACTGAAAGACGCCAAGCTTCATGGAGTCTGGCATGAGAGTCCCAGTCGGGATTAAGAAGATGCGAGGTATTAACATCTACAAGAATTGGGAGGATTCCTCCACTGAGAAGACATATAGTAGTTAGATACTTTGTCACCGCTCGTTGGATACTTTAGAGAAGTCTAATCAGTGGCAAGTGTCGCAATCAGCTTCTCGACAAAGTTTGTAGTTTTTGTAGTGAGAGAAAGCTACTAAGATTGCACCCATGGAAGTTATTAACTTTTCACCAAACTCGCCCCAAAGCTGTACTCCTAAGGTGACCGCAAAGATCAGAGTAAGAAGTCCAATAAGTCCCCATACTAGGTAAGTATAAGATTTATGGTTCTTCGCTCCCGTTAGTAAGGCGTAGAAGCTTATCGGTATCGCCAAGAATAAAATTGCGTAGTGCACTAACTCATTGTTATAAGAGAGAGACACGTAACCGGATAAAAGAACTAAAAAAGATGGCATCAACAAACAATGCATCAAACAAATAACTGACAGGCTTATAGCTGTTTTGTCAGAATATTCTTGTGTTGTTCTCATTTTTTTTAAAATCGGGCGATGAACTTTAATTTATTAATGTTGATAATACAACAAAATATAGAGTTGTATGCTTATGCTTAATTAAACCAAACTACTATCAATTAATACAGCTATCAGAAGTGCCGGTTCAGTCCCGTTGTTAACCCATGCATGATTTGTTCCTCTCTGGACTACAACATCATGGGGTTTAAGTTGCACCTCCTCTTCATCCAAGATCAAAGTCACATCTCCTTTCAGAAGAATAATGTAATCAATCGTGTCAGTCTCGTGCATTGCAGCATTTCTTGAGGTGTCAACACGATGATGGGCCGCCCCCATCTTTTCGAAAGCTGCAGCTGTGCCTGCCTCTATAACTTCTTGCGGGACACCCTCAGGTATTGGATTAATTTGAAAATATCTAAATTTTGTTCCTGATTTCACAGGAGAAAGTTTAATGTCAATATCTGCCCTATCTTCTTTAGATTTAGTATCAAAACCAGAACCATCTGTATTCCAAACCTCATATAAACCTCCCTCGTTCTCACCCATTGATCTGGCTGGAGGTCCATCAATTGTAATTACCGATTTGCCATTCTCATTATGACCTGTGATTATTCTTCTCATATTCTTCTCCCTCTTAAAAGTATATTTTTCCAAGTTATAAGACTTGAACTTAGAACTACTTACTTACTAACTTATATTATCTACAAGAAAACTAACAGAATCTTCCATTGAAGCTTTTCTTGCTTTCCAATTACATCCTAAATGAGCTCCAATCTTAGCTCTATC
>MDTD01188502.1_pt1 | contig 16685 bp, 13 predicted proteins | sample 811221 | NCBI WGS metagenome assembly MDTD01 (sample SAMN05326646, study PRJNA326480) | marine metagenome | isolation source: seawater | place: Pacific Ocean: South West | collected 2011 | reverse complement strand
CGGTGCGGAAGAACCCGATTGGGAACTGATTGAGAAGTTGGAAGAAATCGCCGGGAAAGACGACATCGTGTTGCCCGACGTGCCGGAAGCCCCTGACTTGGACGCTGCCGCCACTCTATCTCCAAAAAAAGCCGTCGCTAGTGATGTCCCGGTCGCTTCAAAGGACGTATCTGATCCAAACCTGGATGAGATCGAAAGCCTGTTCCCTGCTGTTTCCTCAGAAGAAGAATAGGATCAATCCCGGCAGTGTTGGAACCCAAATCTGGAACCAATCACTTGTACATCTGATAGATGTTTGAGAGGAGTTGGTTTGAAGAACAGATGCTCTTGTTCATTTTTTCTTGAAGATCAATCATGGAAGCTTGTGTTTGAATGATTTTTGTGTGAATCCTCTTCATGTCACCGAACGATTCGTTCATGTTAGCCATGCGAACAGTGAACTTTTGGATGATGGAGTCAAGTCCTTCCTCAAGAGATGCCCATCCCGAATTGTATCCGAGAATATCGGTCTCGTTTCGGCTCTTCATGATTTCTCCCTTGCTCTCAATTGATGTTAGAAGGGCTTCAACTTGTTCTTCTACCTCTTCGAAAATCTTGTCCATCTGCTCCTGCTTTCGTCGATCAGAACCGGCCTTAGCAGTTTCCCTCCTTCGAAGTTTTTGGATGAATTCCAACATGGAATTGAGTTCACCAGTGACGTCGTTCGGCGTCACTGGTGCGGGGGCTGTAAGGTTCATGCTTGACCATAGAACAAAGATTCCAACCACAAGGAACCCAACCTGCATCATCTCCATGTTTATTCACCTCTTGTTCTATTGGATTACTTCTTCTTTGGTCGATTCAAACCACCGAGGAGCAGATTTGGTTGGTGCCCCCAATGTGGCCCGTAAAAGTGACGGTAGAACGCCTTAAGCAAGTGCCCATCCTCTTCCGCATAGCGATAACCGCTCTTTTCATGACCTTCAATCAACTGTGTAAACAACCGAGCGAATCCTGGGACGTGCGAAAATTGCCGCTTTTCGATGTACTCAAGGTTAGGATCGGTCATGATGGTTCGCTGCTGGTGTGCACCAGCGTCCTCGTTGGAAACCATCAGCATGTTGTGTGCGGCTTGGTATTCCGTCAATCGGACATAAACTCGCTTCATGTTGGGCAAGGAATATCCGGGGACACTATGAGTGTGAACCAACACCTTGTCGGAACCAGCTTGCTTGAAGGCAGAAGCCAGTACTTGTTGCACCTGTCGAATCATGTCAACCGTTATCCGGTCAGCGGATTGCCCAAGGGATTCTGTTGGCACATAGATGTTGAGAATGCAGAAGCCTCCTGCTTCGAGCACATCTTCAGTGGATGTAGCCAAGCCTCGTGCTTGTTCGAACATGTCTCGAGCTTGCTCAATGGTTTCATCCGTGCGGTTCCCAAGAGCCAGATTGAAGATTTCACCAAACGAGAACGAAGTGGCAACGGTTACTCGGGTATGTCGGTTCATTTCCCACGGGCCCTTTGGGTCAGTAGCGACTGGGTCGTGGATGATTGTCTGCTTGGCATAAATGATGTCTTCCTGAGACAGGATTTCGGTCCGTTCGTCCGAGATGTCCATAAACATTGGATCAACAATAGGCTCTCCAGGGAACAAGTTTCGAACTGTGGTCTGAATACAAGCCGTTTGTCGCAATCGGCGCTGAACCGGATCTTCTCGATTGGCGAGGTCAATTCGAACGTTATTCAACCGCCTCGATTGGGAACCATAAGCGCTTCGCAACAACGTCGTTGCAAAGTTGGCTCGGTACTCGTGCACCGAATTACCCAGATTGTTCTTGACCCAAGCACCGTCATCCAAGAGGATGGTTTCAACGGCATCAACACTGAACAAAGGTCGTGGGACCTTTGCCTGGAGCAAAGCGTATCGACCAATTCGAGCGGTTCCGCCGAGCGTGGTCTCCACAGATCCGATTTTTCCACCAGCAAGTGCCAAGGCGGCCTTCCACCAATCAAACTCCTCTGCGAGAGCATTTGCTTGACGACCGGTCCGCCCTTCTCGCAGCGAGTGATCGGACTTTCCACCACCAATATCGTTGGCTCGGTGGAGGTAGATGTAGTGCTTTCCTGTTGGAAGGTCAGGGAGTTCCTTGTTCGCACCGAACGTGACCTCAAGTGCCATGACATAGCCAAGGCTGTTGAAGAGTACAGGCGTGATGTTGACGTGGGACTTCACGAAGTGAAGATTCTTCGTCGTTCGATAACCGCTCTGAATGGTCACGAGACCGAGCTTTTCGAGTGCCTCAACAAGACCATGAGTGGGTTCTGCTGCCATCGACCTGGTCAACTTGTCGTGATCGGACCCGCCAAGAATGGCGATGACACCGAACTGGTACGGCCGCCCGTCACCATCTTTGTGTTGAATGTTAGCAGCCGTTCGTGCAGCCTTCTGAAGGTATTCGAGAGCTTGGGGAATGAAACCAGTGACGCCCAATGCGGGGTCAAAGCCTTCAGGCTGTTGGGCATTTGTGGCCGAAGATCCCATCTGCATGATCGCACCATGGAGGTACATCTCGCTGTGGTGAACGTAAGATGCAGCGTCTCCACCAATCGAGAGTGTGGTTTGCTCTTGATGTTGTTTAACAACCAAATGTTGTCCGCTCGCAACAGGTCCTCGAACAGGCTCGCCCTCATGAAGGAACGTGTAGATCTTATTCTGGTTGACCTTCATCTCGTTCTTGCTGTTGTTGAGAACAACATTCTCCTTTTCAAGGGGGGTGGTCTCTGCTCGCTCCTCAACCAGAGGAGATTCTTGGTTTCGTTGCTTGGGCTTCGTCCAGTCAATTCGGTCGTTGTTCTCGTTTTCCTTCTTATCTACACTTTCTGAAAAGACCGAAGTATCAATTTGTGGCAGTGATTGATCGTTCATAATGATGGTCTCCTTTTCGTCTTTGGTGGGGATAAACGAGGCCTCCGAAATTGAATCAGCACGTTCAGGATTTGGTTTCTCTACGGGGGTTAAGACAGGCAATTTAGATGGTGTTTGCTCAACAGCTTGACTGTCAGCCGATAGCAACACCTTTCGCTTCAAGCACCCACCTCCCGGGCAATGCTTTGAGCGATAGCGTCGTTTTCCATGATCAATTCGTAGAGGTCTTGACTGACCGAGAGAATTTCAGATTGTTGCAGTTGGGCCTCAACAAAGGCTCCCTTCATTTGACTCATGACCTCCACCACAGACTCCAACCCGTCAATTCCGGCGAGTTGAGATTCAATGTCTTCGAGGTGATCAAGAACAGTTGTATGAAACGCTTCTTTTGCTTCAATGGAGGCTTTCATGATCGCCACAGCGCTTTGGAGCGTATCCTTTTGTTGAATCGTAGCAAGTTGCCGGTCAGCAAGTTCTTCCTCAACGTCGTCAATTTGACTTCGCTCTTCTTCTGCAACATACTCAAGGAAATCGTTCATGTCCTCAATTTTGTTAAGTGCTCGAACTTCACCCACAAAGTCTTGCGCCTTCATCTGATCATTCTCGATTTTGAGTTTGTAGACGTAGCGTGCACCCCATAGGATGGAAGCAGCCGTTGCAAACGCCATGCCTGGGTAAGTCAGGACGGCGTTGGTGATGATTTCTGTATTCATTGCCAGTGAGCCAAAGGCGACGTTCCCGATTTGAATCCGTGCCGCTCCGTTTCAAATCCATCCGATGCAATGTATATCAACAGAGACGAAGTATAGTAACTTCACAGGGGGAGTTCCATGAACGAAAAAGAGCGGATTCAAATCATGAAAGAGCGAACGATGTCCGGGCTCAACCTTCAAAATGAAATTCATTCGCCCCATGAAGACGAGGAGACCTTTGATATTGAAGTCCTCTTTGAGGATCTCCAAAATTGGAGCTCTGTGTCTGTAGAAGTTGGGTTAGAAAACAACAAGACTCCGGAAGTTCACAAGGAAATGATTGACATTCAACGTGTTTCGAAGGACTTTCAAGAACTCATTGATCAGTACCGCCCGGCAGTCCAACTTGCACTCAATGAGGTTGCGAATTCTACGAAATTTCTGAAAGCCAATCAGAGTTGGACCGAATTGCGAAGCTGGGACCAGACCTTCCGTTGTACGAACGAGGGTTGCGGCGATCTTGTGAGCGTTGATGATTTGGCCAATCACAAAGGACAGTTTACCTTTCTCGCTAAGCACCTAATTCCCGAGGTACGGGGTGGGTTGTCTGAGGAACTTCTTAAGGTGTACAACGAGGATAGAAAACTGCATTTCTGGTCCAAGGCCAAGACAAAACCACAGAAGGAAGGCGTGGAGGCTAAGATAAACCTCCGAAGGTACGAAGTTGATTGGAAAGCTTTTCGGACATTTGTCATGGCCGTCCTGGAAAGCGGCGAGGGAAGAAATGTCGAAATGACCGTCCACGGGACAAAGCACACGGCGACAGTGAAAGATCGTATCAATGCAAAGAACACCGGTCCGTTGAATCGCCAAGAACTCCGAACACTGTCCCGAAGCAACACTCTCCTTGTGCAATTTGCACTTCGTCTGAAAACGATTGAGAGAAAAATGCTTCACTGCCGTGGTTGCCAACAAGTGTATTGGGACAACAAAACATGGCCAAGCGAGCGTGAATACTTCCACCGGATTTCTGGAAAAATCATCCGCTCGGTCATCGAAACGGCGGTTGGGAATGCAGTAATTCGGGCACCAAAGTCCATCCAAGTTGTTGACGCCACCGGTGAACTGCACAGGGTCTCCTTTGGCTCTGGAAACGAGGAGGGCAAAGCTGCACGCTACCGAAAACAAATGTTGGGTGAGGCCGTTTTGACAGCCTTCCAAGACAACACATCATTTGAGATTGCTGCAAAAGACAACAAATTGCCACCGTACATGGCAAAACGAGATGACCAAAAGGAAGTAGAGCTATTCATTGCTCTGGGAACAGAAGTTGCTGAACGCCTTGCCAGGGAACTCAAATCGGTCAAACCCCATGTGGCTTTCTTGGTCGATAATGCAGTATTGGCCCAGTCAGGAAAGGAACCGATGGACCGAGATGACTGGTGCAAAACCCGAGCAGTGCAACTCTTGTACGCCGTCCACACCTCAAAATCTGGCCTGTTCAAAATTGAAAAGACCCGGGCATTCAGGTACACCAACGGCGATACACCAGACCACTCTTCAAACCTTATACGTCTCACGAATAAAGTGCACAAAGACATTCGAGAGCGATTTATCTTCAACGTTGGCGACGAACAACGCAACCTCCTCAAAGAACTCTATCACAGAGAGCGAATGCAACCCATGTTGTGCCCCCCGTTGGATCGCTCTTCAGAAGATTTTACTCTTGGCGGTTTCTGCACGCCTGAAATCCAAAGCCAACATCCATTGGTTTCTGATAAGCAAGGAACGCTGAACGCCGGTTTCCCTCGGTTTCAGCCCTCAGAAGAGGCTACAGCCGTCCTTAACGTCCTCCAGAAAACGAAGTGGACGGTGGATTCAGCAACCTATCGTGTGGTCAAAGAGATTCTTGAACACGAAATAAATCATAACATCATCGGGAAATTAAGCATTCAAGCCGACGAGGATGGGGTTCTCATTGACTACAGCGATGGGCTTTCCTCGATTCGAAACGGACAAGTACGTGAATGGAGAGACACCTTCCGCTTCATCGACGATCTCTTCACCAATCACCCAGGCGATCCTACTTTCTGGCACCCATGGTTCTTTGACTGGCGAGGGAGGATGTACACCTCCACCACCATGCTCTCACCACAAAACGACGATTTGTGTCGAGGGCTTCTCCGTTTCGGGCAGAAAACAGCCCTCACGGAATCAGGGTTCTCTTGGATGCGGAGACGATGCGCCTCTTTCTTCCGTGACATGGAAGGAGTGGGGACCCTCAGTAAGGGGACTGATTACCTCAAACTTATCGCCAAACTTGACGATAAATCTTGGTTGAGTTATGACGAGGTTGGTCAGGACCCGTTGTTTGAGGAGATGCTTGAAGAAATTCTTGCACTCCCCATCATTGAGGGTTACAATATATGGGGTAAAGGCGATGTCTTTAGAGCTAAGGCCGAAGGGTTTCAGCGCTACAGCCTCATGCACGAATACATGCGTGTCGTCAAAGCAGGTGGTGTTGGTGTTGAAACCAACATGCCATTGAACGTTGATGCATCGTCAAGTGTCTATCAACATGCTGCAGCGCTCTTGAGGGATTTGCGAATGGCGCAGAGCGTTAACGTTGCAACGAAGGAAGGGCAACTCGGTCCTGCGGATGTGTATCTTGAGGTCATAGCGGAACTCACCAGTAGATGGGAGGAATCCTGTCCGCTTGATGAAGAAAAGTACGGTTTGGATGAAGAGTTGAAATCGGCGTTGAAGAAGACCCTCCTGTCCCGAAAGGTTGCAAAGAAACCCGTTATGACCCATGGCTACGGTGCCGGCCATGTTTCGATCACGAGAAGTTTCCTTACGCACAATCAAGACCCCGACGGTGATGTTGGGGGCTGGGTTGAAATTGACAAAAAACGAGAAGACGGAAAGATGTCCTATCAAGCGGTCGCCCACCCAGAAAGCACCCTCAAACTTCTCTACAACCGGGTTGCTAATGAACTCCATTACCCGCTTGCGTCGGCTGTTGTCTCCGATTACATCGAGGCAATCAAAGCGGTTTTGCCATCGTTTAATGAGGTGACAACGTGGTTGAGAAAGATGGTCAACAAGCACGAAGATGGGTTTGGACAACCTCTTCAGTGGACCCTGCGAGATGGTTCAAACGTGTTGAATCAATATTGGCACGATGCAAAAACAGAATCGGTTTCACCCTGGACAGGTTTGCAAGGTCATCGGGAACAGCTCCGTTCTCTTCTTGGCCCTGAACATGAGGCGCTCGTTCCAGGATCGTTTGGTGAGGCCATTGATTTCGCTGGTATTGAAAATCACCTCAACTCTCTTGAAAAAGATGTTACCGAGGAACTGGCGTTTGTTGAATACGTCAAAGAGTCCGAAGGTAGCCGCCTCGCTGCTTTGTCTGAAGCGTTGGATGATGGCTTGAAATCGTTTGTTGTCGAGGATGTTGGTGTTAATTGGGAACACCTCAGAGCGGACAAGAACCTTACGGCGAACAAGGGACCTCTTTCACCGGATGAAATCCGCGGCGATGATGCCTTCAAGCCGTTTGCGAGTTTCATAACGCCTAACGATGGAGGACAAATTTCCGTGCGCCGAAAATCCGGACAACGCAGCATCGAAAGCGAACGGACGGGCATTGCACCGAACCTTGTCCACTCTTTGGATGCCCTCCACATGCGAATGGTTTTGCAAGGCTTTGCTAACAGCCTCAAAATCACGGATTTCTGGTCCGTTCACGATTCCTTTGGCTGTCACCCCAATCATATTGAAGAACTCACCGTTAACGTTCGTGGGAAGTTTGTTCAACTGCATGAAATGAACAACCCAGACGGCGGTTTGTTCTTCAATCTCCTCAAGACGATTTACGGCGAGGAGTTGTACAAGGCTGGACCTGCCAAGAAGGCGCCTAAGCCGGGAGAGCTACGGGGGAAGGACATTGATTCAGACTACATGGTCAACTGAAGGCGGTGAGCGATATGGATGAGGAAAAAGTGGGAAGCGTTGACGAGAAGTTTGGGGAAAGGACAATTATCACTCGAATTCACAAAATCGCTGAAGCGCTTGGTGAACGTGAAGCGAGAGGCATGACCATCCCAGACATCGCTCGCGAAATCCTGAAACATCAACGATCTACGCCCTCATTGACCATCGATGTGAGCGTGTATAAATCAACTGAGAAAGGAAAGACTGGCTACATTAAGCAAGACGGTTGGGTGGTGATTCATCCATTGCCTGAAGACGACGATCTTGCTGAGAAAGGAGAGCTTTCGTGGCACACGGACCATGAGGAGGCCCAAAACGCCGTCCGAAATTCCTGGGGTGAGGTTGAGCAAGAACTTCTCAGCCTCCTCCTTCAGCCCGCTATCGTGAACGTACCAATGTCCGATGAAGAGTGGGATGTTGGCGTTGAGAACCTTGCGGGGACGCTGCGAAAATTGCAGGACTTTGCTCAATCAAACATTCTCAACGACACCATCTTCCCACGAAACTATCCAGACAGACAAGCCTTTGAGATGGATGTGAAAACCCACCAAGAAAAACAGATTGATGAGCTAAATCGGGTGATCAACACCCCCGACCTTATCGCGGCCAACGAAAAGGGCGTGCTGCAACTTCGATCGGAATCCGATTGGAAAATGATGGGTGCCCATAAGCCAGCCTACCCAGTGTTGCCATCGGTCAAGGGTGTCCGCCTGACGCCAGACATCAACGTTCAACGTCTGCTGTTCATTGAGGATTTTCTGTTTGGGCAAATCTCGGAACCAGTTCTTTACAGTCTCGCCCATGCACACACCAAACTTGGACCAGCCATGGGAAGCCCTGGCAAACGTGTTTCGCTCAACAATGCTGGGACTTTGGGTGTAACCGTTGGTACGCCACTGCCTGAACTCATTAAGTCCATGGCCGAGGACGGCTTTGACCTCCAACCCATTTTTGTGAACGATCGTTGCGTGGGTTCAATCCGCTTAAACGACGTTGTGATGAGTCTGCAGAAGTACGGTGCTCAAGCCCTCCCTCAGCATGTTGATGTTGCACAGATGAAGAAAATTGGCTTGCTCAGTCCATCACCACCAGCCGTTGATGCCCATGAGCCACTCGTGAAAGTAGCAGAATGGCTTTCCTCAGGCCTTGAGGCCGTCCTCGTGTATTACGCTCCGGAACTTTGGGAAAACGATGGAACGCATGCGATGTTTATTGATGAGTGGCTTGAGGAAGGCTGGCACATTGTAACCCAACATGACATCGTTGCTCGCTCAATGATGTTGTGAATTTTAGTACATCACGATGGCCGTCATGACGCTCGATGGAATCAAGGCTGCAAAAAGCACCGCTGAGATTTCCAAAGAAACCCTGGCTTCTAAGCGCCGGAGCATGGATGTGAGGATGGGTGCTGGCTCGATCAACAATTTATCTGGAACCGAAACGCCAAGCTGGTCGTAATGGCGCGCTAATTCCAACATAGAGACGGTCTGGTCGCTGTTGATGCGCAAAAGTCGCAACAAAGGTTTGAGTCGCCTTTCGATGTAAGCTACCAGACCAACTCCAAAATGCAAAATAAAGAAAATCAGGAAAAGGAGGCCAGGGTCAATGGTCATTCCTCGACCTCCTTTGTTCGGTTTGGGAACGGTTCGCAAAGCGATGCAAGGTGCTTGAGTTCGAGTTGCAAGATACGTTGCTGCCCGATGTCCGGTAGTTGTTGTTGGAATTCCTTCAGAGTTTGGAAGCTCTTCTCCACTGCCGCTTGCTTTGAGCTTGTTTCAATCATTGGTCCGAGCTCTATGAACAACAGCTCCAGAGGGTACGAGAGGGCATGGCCACGTAGCAGGCCATTCACTACGGCGTTAATCCAATATTGGTGGGCACGAACCCGCGCAGCGTGCTCCTTCCATGAGGTTGGTTTGGGAAGAAATTTCGCCAACATCATTTGCGCCTCACTTGCAAGAAACAACGTGATGCCGTACGGGAGCAATCCGTCGACATTTCGCTCACACAGTTTGTCAGATTTCTTCCGATCGATAATCCAAGATCGGTCTTCTACAGACGCGTAGACCAAAGCAAAGTGCATCAGCAAAGGCTGTATTCTGGGATCTCTTGGATTGACGTTGTAGAGGTGCTTCAACTGGGCCAGTCGGGTTTCATGGGCGTAGAAAAGGCTCCGATGCCGTTCAAGCGCTCCTTGAACCTGCCTCAAAGAAGCCTTGAGCTGTCGTTGTTCTCCGGAATCCATTTTCCCGAGTGTTCGGAAGACATCTTTTTCCAACACATCCAACAGTTCCTGAAAGGTTTGCAGTGCCGGACGATTCGTGTCCAAAACCACGGTAAGATCTGAGAAGAGGTCTTCCCTGCTCACGCTCAAGCCTCCAATCCCTTGAATTTCAGAGCAATTTGGACGTGGCTCATCAACCGATTTTTTGTCTCGTCGTCGAGACGTGCTCCTGTTTTTTCAAGAATGTTCAAGGCTTCCAAACCGTCTTTAACGACCGCAATTACTTGATCATCAAGACGTTGAGCGAACAAGCGGGCGAACTCTGCCAATGACGAGTCTCGCTCAACGGAACATCGCAGTTTCGCCTCGTTTGCTGCATCAAGATTACTCAACAATGCGCGGTGTAGGCTCCCTAGTTCGTCTTCGGAAGTTCCTACTTTGAAACGACAAGTTCTGTCCATGACTTTGAATTCCCCATATTGCAACTCTACAGGGCTATCATTCGTCGGCCGTGGAGATTTCTGCCACAATTCTGTTTCAAGCGGTACATGTTTCATTTCTACTGGATGTCTAGCATAGGGCCGTTTTCAAACAACCGACCCGTGTATTGAAATCAAGGGATTGGCAATTGACAGGCACCATTTGTGCCGCTATGCGCCGTTGGTGTCTCATCCCTGAGATTGCTGGTGGTTTGACATCAATCGGTAGACAAAATTTTACGGCAGAACATGTGAAATTTTTCTTCCGTCTCTTCGGATTCATCGTTGAACAATGCATAACACAGAGCACTAAAGTCATTCAACAAATCCAAACGTGTGTGTTCGTGTTGAGATTTTCCAATGATTTCGTGGACATAGGATTGGAACAAGGGAAACACGTGTTCTTGAGTGAATTCGTAAATTGAGAAAATGCCGTATTCTTGCGACTCGTTTTGTATGAACAGTGGCCGAGAGGATTTTGAAAAGACTGACAACATTTCACCGAGCGTCATGTTAGGGTTGTAAACCTTCAATTTGGATGTGGCAAAAAAGGGGTCGCCAACATCGTCTCGCTCTATGGCTAACAACAGGGGGTCGCTCTTTGAAATCAATGCCAACTGCGAGTAATTCGCACCCTTGTTCATTAGATCCAAGGCGCGTTCAGCCATGGCCCGATCTGCTGGCTGGTTGGGGTCGTCAACATTCAAGACGAACATTGGGAAGCGAGCCCAGTTGCCGATGGTGGGTTTTCGTGCTGAAGTTTCTTCTCTTAACACGTAGGGGAGGTCAAGGTTGGCTGTCATGTTAATCAGTGGGCCTAGACTCAACATCGCTTGGTGAATCAATTCGTCCATCTCATCGCTGTCAAGGGCTACTTGGTCGGATGAAAAGACAAAATCGTCAAGCGCTGAGAGGGTGTCAACCAACTGGTTGGCATAGGCCACCCGTTCTCCTGAGATGCTCTTTCGTTGTGCTTCATCATTGATGTATGTCAGAGCCTCGGGAGAAACGAGGGACAGTAACAATCCATCCCTGAATTGATTTCCTTTCAGGTTGTCAAGTGCGAAGATGCCTGCAAGCCGTTGCTGTTGCTCATCCCAAACTGGACAAACGAATTCTCGAGAGCCAATCGTCCAAAGGATGGCTGATAAGGCATGGTGATTCAATGCAAGACGCGGTGGGGTAATTTTCTTTGATTCATCTTGATTGAAGATATCAATACTCAAGAATTCGGAGCATGAACCGTTGTCGTCCATGAGGGGGAGGAAATTGAATCTGTTCGATTTCATCAACGCCGTACATGCCTTGTGGTTGAGGTTTTCTTCCTCCTCAAAATCCGATTTGTTGACACGCAGCAGGTTGACCGTGGGTGTGATGTAATTTTGGAGATGTGAAAAGGCGTCTTTCTTTGGGCTCATACTGTTCTCGTTCAGTGATTTTTGAAGCCCGGGTGGGCGCAAAGCGTCTGCAACATACTGCTGTATCTTCTTTTTCTCTTGATCGGATACGTTTCCCTTTTTTGTTGACCGAACCTCAACATTATCGTCCTCAGCGTCGTTCTTTTCCGATACGACCCGAGTACGAGGGTGGCGAAACCCTCGTCGAACAACAAAGGTCACCATGAAACCATGGGCCTTGAGGTGTTTGATTGTGTGGAGCCATTTATGGTGGACGTACATGGGTTCGTCTCCGCCTTGGAAAACACCGGTATGAAGCCTCCCCACCAGCGGTTCAAGAGTTAATCCCGCTCCCCGTTTTGCGGGAAGCAAGCCTCCCTCTTCCTCGCCTATTGGCGTGAGTGCTCCACCTTTTGCTCGTTCCCAAACAAAGTACTGTCCGGATTGGTCTTTATCTTCCATCCACCAGGTGTATTCGTATTTCCCAGTGAGCGGTATCGTGATGAAGTCTTGTCGGTGGTTGTGCTTGAATGTCTCAGAACCGTCTTTGAAAATGTGAAATCGTAGCTCAACACCGTCTTTGGAATTCCCGTCCGAATCTTTTTCACCAGCCTTGATGATTATTCTTTGCAAAATATCTCCATTGATTTCGTGGGTTTTCCCGTCAAGCCACTCAACAAAGCTTGCTTCATCTTCCCAGATAGCAAGGCGTAGCGTACACAGGAGATCGTGAACATCGAGCCGGGTGCGTTCGTTGAATCCATCATCACCCAGGGCTTCCACGTTCTTTGTCAAGGTCTCAATTTTTTCCTCAACAGCATCCAAGAATTTGCCCATGTATTTCGGAAGTCTTCATGTTCTATTAGCGTTAGGAAGGCCCATGCAGCGCACCGTTGTTGTCACGGGATGCTCCTCTGGACTTGGGGAATCGGTCTCGCATGCACTCCTGAACTCGTATGATGTTCTCGGGGTGGACATCAACGAGCCTCACGCATCTCTGATTGAAAACGAAGGGTTTGGGTTTCTCCAACTTGACTTGAGTCAGGACACGCTCGAGCACGCTCTTGCACAACGAATAGGTAGCAAGCGGTTGCACGGCATTGTCCATTGCGCTGCAGTCTCCCACGGTGGGCGGCTCGACACGATGACCGATGATGAATGGCAGTTTTCCATGGACGTGAATCTTACTTCCGCCATGCGTCTCAGCCGTTTTGCCCACCATCACATGGCGCCATCTGGCCGTCTGATATTCGTTTCCAGTCCCGTGAGCGTCGTCGGTGCCAACAAACCGAGTTATGCTGCCTCAAAAGCAGGTCTGCAAGGACTCATGATGTCTGTTTCGCGCACGCTCGGCAAACGGCAAATTCAGGTTAATTCAATTCTTCCGGGTCCAATGATCACCGGCATGACCAGCGATTGGTCGGTGGAAAAACGAGAGAGAATTGCCGATGAAACATACCTTGGAAGGCTCTGCATGCCTGAGGAGGTCGCAGCAGTAATTCGCTTTCTGCTATCAGAGGAGTGTTCCTATCTCACGGCTTCCGTCATTGACATGACCGCCGGCTCCATGTTTGGTCATTGAAGCGGTCAAATGTCGTAATCGATCGTCATCTCTCCGAGCATTCCAGAGAGTGAGAAAACCACAGCGGCAAAGAACACCGTAGAGCTCATTGGAAGGGCCAGTAGAGCAAGAAGACCCACCACGAACTGAGACATGATGATCAGGTTTCTGTTTTCAGCAAACTCCTCGCTGAATATCCAGGCAACAGAGACGACGAGCCAGGCCACAAGCAACATCACGCCGAGCTCATAACCGCCTGGTGTCAAAACATTCGCAATACCTCCCCACAATAAGAAAGGGAGACCAAGAAAGACCAAAATGTGAAGCAGAAGGTTAACCGCAAGAAATCCGCATCGCCAGATTAAACTCGATACAACTGCAAGCAAGGGAATGATGACGATTAGGAGCAAGAAAAAGACCAAGTGATCCAGAATTTCCACCCCACTAACCATCATCCATCAACTCTCAAGACCATCAAATGGCCAAAGCGCTTCCATGGAAGAAAAGGTTGCTCCGTGTCCCTCATCATATCCCAAAATGGCGTGCAGGTATTCGTGGTAAATTGTGGCGGCCAACTCTTCCGGATCGTCGTGCACGAGGCTCCGTTTGACCAATATTCTCCAGGTGTTTTCTCCAGGTCGCGTGGTTCGGCCTCTCGTACCGTGCTTTGAATAGGAACAAATTCCGAGGAGTTTGGGTGCCGGCTCTCGCAAGAATCCAATGACGGTGGTCGAGAGAGACTCAAGGTCAATCCCTTGGAAGTGGCCGCTCTGTTTCATGGCTTCAATGACGTTTCGGGCACAATGGAGAACAGCGATGCGTTCTTCTATGGTTCCAATGATTCGGGGGCGAGATTGACGCTGTCTCATCATTGGTGGTGTACATTGAAGCGATTGAATTCAAAACATGATTGATACAATTTGATTCCTAATTTTCTGCATGGTTGAGTCTAAATATCGCCTTACCAGTAGGCAATCATGACGGTTTCAGATTTTGATTCGAACGGATTGATATTCGCTCTCTCCGAAACCGCATCGCCGGAAAAAGGCGAACGCTACAGGTCAGCTGTCCGAAACATCATGGACGCTCAGGGCTTTGATATCATGCCTCTGGTGGATGGGCCACGCGTCCGAACCAACGTCAACGACATGACGGCGCGAGCCGTTTATGCCAAGAACGGTGGGAAGATTACCCATCTCGCACAACGTTCAGGGGATGGGGTTGAACTCTTTGCTATGGACCAAATCCTAACCGTGAAAGAGGATGAATCAATCTTTCATGCATTGGATTCTCTTTGTTCTCACATGTTGGCGCATCTTTCTAGCCCGTTTGTGCTGATGGTCATGGATTCGAAGAACAACCCCACGGCTCTTTTTTCACTCAGGGAACTCCTTTCCCGTCGCCTCAATGACGCCATGTTGAGCACCTATCTTGGGTATTCTGCCATCATGACAGGAAATGTCGATAAGAAGAGCAAAGCAATTCATGACTTGCTTGAGTTGTTTCAAGCACTGCACGAAGCCTACGAAGATTATTGGCGCCATGCAGATACCGGTTCCCGTGATGCAGAAACCATTGCAGCGCTCTGTTCTGCAGTTTCCAAGCAGCTCCGTTTTTTTTCAAAGGCAACAGTATCGTTGCCTCGACGGAGACAATCGCCTCCAAGAACGGACGACGCCGATGTCCATCTGATCGACCTCATGCGGCATGGCGCAGCGGGGATCATTTGGAATCATGAAGAATTGGAACAAACAGCATTGGCGTGCAAACTGTTGTGCAAGGCCAATGATTTTGACTACCTTACAATCTACGACTCTCCAGGTTTGTTGAATCTGACGCATGTAGTGAACAAAAAGGGAAAACGGCTGACTCTGGATGCTGGATACAAGAATTATGATGACTTGTTATTTGATTCGCTTGATTCCCTTTTTCAGGACCACATGCCCCTCTTCATTCTTCCTTCGGACGAGATTAATACGGGTGAGGGCACCCTCATCTGGCCTTCAATTCTTTCGTTTGAAGAAGTGAAAAATCACCATGGTTCTCTTTGGTTGATGACCAAAATAGCGGAATTGGAGGAGAGGATGAAACAGCTTCTTCCAAAACGAAGGTATCAACTTGACAACGGAACGATTGCACCCAGAGATCGACTGACACTCGGCATGATCATGAAATTGTTGAAGGGAGATGGTCATGACTGTGACGACATCAAGCCTTTGAAACCAAAATACCGACTCGTACGAGCTGTTCTTGACTGGAGAAATGACTTTTCACACGGCATGAGGAACGAATCCTTGAATCTAGGAACACTGACCAGAGAAAACATCGTCAGGACGGTTCAGTGTTGTGAACTATGGAAAGAGATGACGATAGCAGATGTACGCACATCTGGAAAAAAGAACAAAAAAACCGCCTCTCAAGGGAAATCAAAAAAACGGTCTCCGAATAGGAAAGACAGAGGCACACCATCAACAAAAAAGATAAGTCAACCTATCATCAATCCAAAACCAGTGAAAGTGTTTCACACATGGAATTCAGAGACAGCTGATTTCAGAGTCCAAGACGATGTTCAAGCTTTGTACAATAATTTCGACGGTATTTTTGGGAACAGTCGTCAAGTACATTTCACAAAACTCCATCGATGCATAAGAGGGAGTTGGTACCCAGGACAACCTGCCCAACCTTTCCTTCCAACGCCTGCTGTGAAGGCATGGATTGAGCGGTTTCTGGAGGATGAAATCAGCAAGGACACCTTTCTCAATTCCTTTGAACAGTGTTGAGAGGATGTTGTTTGACATTCCTTCCCATGTGGTTAGTCTGGTTCATTCAGTTTTAAGTTCTTGAAACGCTTTTTCTTGCCTTCGTTTTAGGGGAGGGCTCATGAACAACACCCGACTGGAAGATTCATGGTGCAACGACCGCGAGGAACCCGGGACTTCACGCCGACGGCGATGAAGCGACGTCTGGCGCTGGAGCATCTGCTGGAAGATGTGGCTCAGCGACACGGGTTCTCCCGTGTTCAAACGCCTGTGTTTGAGAAATTAGAGTTGTTCACAGCGAAGTCCGGACCCGGTGTAATTGGCCAACTCTATGCCTTTCAAGACAAAGGAGATCCACCGCGCGATCTAACTCTTCGCCCCGAATTGACCGCTCCTGTCATGCGCATGGTTGCCGAAGAGATGCGTCAGGAAACCAAGCCGCTGAGGCTGTCGTATTACGGTCAGTGTTATCGGTATGAGGAATCTAAAGCAGGACGGTATCGAGAGTTTTTCCAATACGGCATCGAACTCATCGGTGCCTCAGGCCCTTTGGCCGAAGCAGAAGTACTGGCCACGGCCGTGAACATGCTTCATGCCAGTGGCTTGGAAGGTTGGGAAATTCGCATTGGACACGTTGGTGTACTCAAAGACGCCCTTGCCGGCTTG
>MDTD01075469.1_pt1 | contig 16687 bp, 6 predicted proteins | sample 811221 | NCBI WGS metagenome assembly MDTD01 (sample SAMN05326646, study PRJNA326480) | marine metagenome | isolation source: seawater | place: Pacific Ocean: South West | collected 2011 | reverse complement strand
TTCGCAGCCTGGAGGAAGCCAATTTGTGGTGGAAATCCATAGACTGTGACTATTGGTGTTTTCCTGGACTGAGAAAACCTGCATCTCCCAGCCATCAGGCTGTCCATCTCCATCTGTATCGTTAATCAGAGGATTGGTTGCTCCCTGCCATGGTCTAGGGATGAATAGGACCTCATTGCCATCATTCAATCCATCGCCATCGGTGTCGGCGTTATTCCCGTGTGTGATATACTGATCAAGTCCATCAACGACTTCCTCTCCGTCCTCAAGGCCATCGTTATCAGTATCGAATGCCGAGGCATTGGTGAAATAGTATACCAAAGTACCATTATCGTACCAAGGATGGCCATCGACCGCCTCTCTGTAATCTTCTAAACCGTCGTTATCAGTATCCTTATCTGTTGCATTGGTGAAGGTATCATAGTATTCGACAGAGTCTGATAATCCATCACCATCCGTGTCAAAGACTCCGGGATCACTCCGAACTATCACCTCTCTGACGCCGAAATCGACAATTCTAATCTTCCAGCCAATAACTTCTATGCCATCGATGAGACCGTCAGCGTCAGTATCAGAGGAAAGTGGATCGGTGGAACGACCGTCCACCACGCCATCTGAGTCTCTATCTCTTGCATTATACTCATCGAGATTAGTAAATCTCTCATGCGCTTCAACAATCGTCACGAGATTTTGCAGGCGGCTTCTGACTTCATCGTCAACCTCCACATTAATGTGATAGACCCAACCAGATACTTCGGTCTTAACTGGGATGTTCACATAGTTGCTATCCACTACAGTTCTTACCCAAAGAATTGTATTATTTTCCTGGACATAGTCTCCCGGAGAGACATCGATTCGTTCTATTGTTGTAGCTCCTATCATATCCTTGTAAGTTACAGCCCCATCGCCGTCGGCATCATAACCATCGAAGTCTGGGTCATCGTCGGCATTGCTGCCATCATTGGGGTGTATGCCGCTCTGGTACTCCCATCCATCGGGCATATCGTCATTATCAGTGTCAGCGTCGAGTGGACTTGTGAAATTCTCTGGACCCCAGGTGTAGGAGACCTCGAATTCTTCTACATTATTCAGGCCATCTCCGTCGCTGTCGCCGTAGGCGTCGGTTGAGTTCGCGGGATTCAAAAACCAATTATAGTCAGAGTTGAACGAATAGCAGTACTCGAAACCATCAGGCATCCCATCGCCATCCGTATCCCAGTCTCCGGGGCCATTCAAACGGCCATCACCGTCCATGTCCTCGTTAAACCAGTTTGGATTATCGAGTGGGGAGTTCTTTTGGAGAGTGGTGTACAAACCTCCGTCATTGGGTAGCTCGTCAACTGTGAAAACTATCCCCGAGGCAAATGCCCTAAGATGTGGTGCAGGGAGTTGCAGGCTTGCAAAGGTAGGCTTTCCACAAAATGTTTTGAGATCCACTAGGTGAGTGGAAATCTCTACTAGATCGTCAATCAAATCACCGTCACTGTCTGCATCCCTAGGATTTGTGTCGTATTTTTCCTCGATAAAATTCCTCAAAGTATCTGGCTCGGGTTGCTCCAGATCTAGTATTGCATCGCAGGAATGGCCGAATTGGGAGCCCATCTCTTCCCATAGATCATCTCCAATATCCAGTTTTATCTCTGCCTGGACGGCAGGAGTCAGGATTGGGCAATTCCAATTACCGTCTAGAGGGTCTAGGAGAGTAATGATTCCTGAGGGCGTCGAAACCTCGTGAGTATGTTTGGACTCCCATCGATCATTCAGGCCATCTCCATCCGTATCTCTTAGCCTAGGATTTGTCCCCAATTCTGCCTCATCGAGATTGGTCAGACCATCCCTATCAGGATCTCCCAGTGGACCATTGTCTGGATTGGGGAATGTTTCGTTTTGTTCCCCAGTCTCTCTCTCGGTATCCACAGAAGCAACGGGGATATCTTCGCATTCGACCTCTGACAAACCCTCTCCGATAGTAATGCATGGCTCACCGGTGTCTAGTGGGTCCAATCCATTTTCTATCTCCCATCCGTCGTCTAAACCATCTCCATCTGTGTCTGCTTCCTGCCAGTTTGTCCCATACAGGGTGCTCTCCATCCGATCAGGGATGCCATCTCCATCCCAATCACAGCCAATAGTAGGGACGTCGGGAGGGCATTCTCTCTGATTCCCGGGGTTTAATTCGATGTCATCAATAGCAGACTCGAAACCGCCTCTCTCGGTACTAGAGAGGCCTGCGCCGACTACTGTGTAAATACCCGCTAAGCATAGCGTTGCAGTAATGGCAGCAACTGCATATTGGTTGTGAGTCAAAGCCATCTGGGCACCCCGCCCTCTAGAGGGCGGGTCTTGCAGTTTGGGTTCGGCTATAATGATTAACGGCAGATGGTTCGTAAGAAGTGGTCGTCTTCAGAATTAATTCTCTCTCAAAAAAGACTCTATTCTGTCGAAAGCCTCGGAGAGGATTTCAATATCTGGGAGACAAACCATCCTAAAGTGACCCTTGCCGAATTCAGGTGAAAAACCCGAGCCATGGACTACAAGGACATGCTTACTATGAAGTAAGTCAAGTACAAACTTTTTATCGTCTGAAGCCAAATTTGAATCTGATATTTTAACGAAGAGATAGAAGCCTCCTCTCGGAGCTTGGCATTCAATTCCATCAATTTCGTTTATCCTGTTGATGGAAAAATCCAATCTCTCCTTTATTCTAGACCGATGCTGATGCATCCAATTGGAATCTTCAGAAAGTCCTGCAAGATATCCGTACTGAGCAGGAGTAGAAGCACAAAGTCTACTCCTAAGGATCCTCTCAACGCCATCTTTCACATGCTCTAAAACTCCTGATGGATCATGCCATGCCATATACCCTATTCTCCAACCGGGAGCAAAGTATACCTTGGAGACGCCGTTAAGAGTAATTACGGGACAGTGGTCGGACATAGATGCAGTAGAAACAAAATCCCCAGAGAAATCTAGTCCATCATAAATCTCATCTGAAATCACGGTGCAACGAGGGAAATCTCGAGTAATTTTCAGTAGCTTTTCTATTTCATCCTTGGTGGCTACGTTCCCCGTGGGATTATTCGGGTTTATTAGGACTAGAAGTCTGACATTTTCGTCCATCTTATCTCGAATATCCTCCAAGTCGATTCTCCAAGAGTTGTTAGAGTCCAAACGATACTCAACTGTGGAGGCACCATACATTTGGGGGTAGGCCATGTATGGGGGATAATGTGGTCCTGGGGCCAAGACTTTGTCCCCGGGCTCTAGAAATGCTGCGAACAAAACTTGTAGAGCTTCAGTAACTCCGTGGGTAACATATACATCATCTTCGGAACAATTCCAACCTTTCTGGGTCTCCGAGAGTGATATCGCCTTCCTAAGGCTCGCCAATCCATATGAGGGGCCATATCCATTTTCCTGACTGTCTAATGCCTTCTTGTAAGCAGAAATCATATGTTCGGGTGTTGATAGTCCTTGGAAAGCAAGTGGATCGCCGATATTTAAACGAATTATCGAATGTCCTCTTTTCTCTAATTCCATTGCAGGGACTACCACATCACGTATTGCGTATTCAATGGCGGCAGCGCGAGATGATGATTTTACGATTGTTGACATACCATTACAATCCTAGTAATTCGCGGGCAGAATCTAGTGATGCAGGGATTCCATCGGAATTAGAACCCCCTCCCTGAGCCATGGTCGGGGAACCTCCACCTCCGCCATTTATATGATGGGAGATTGACCTAAGAATCTCCACGGAGTTATGTTTCTCTGAAGCGATGGAGTCCTCGGTACAAGCAACAATTAGCATTCCTCCGCCCTCTCTAGACCCAAGAACGGCCAATGTTGGAGATTCTGAGTCACGAGTGAGCTGACCCAGCATCGTCATCATGGCCCTCATGTCTCCTTCAACCTCCATGATCACGTATCTTATTCCTTCTTTTTGTACGGAGGCTTCTTTATTGCCGCTTGTCCTAAGTCTAACTATTTCTGCCTCGAGGGATTCTATCTTCTTCTGTTGAGTCTTCCATTCCTCGAAGAATCGCGAAACTGTCGATGGAAGTTCTTCCGCTGATACTCCCAAAACCTGGCTAGTCTCTGCAATAATCCGCTCTTGCGACCTGGAATGTTCGCGAGCCGTCTCACCTGCCACGATGTGCAGACGCTCTACCCCGTCTTGGACTTGACTGGAACGAATTATGCGTAACTCCCCAATTTTTCCTGTTTTATCGTGATGCGTCCCCCCACATGCCTGAACATCGTGATCACCAACACGGATGACTCTGATCTGACTATGCTTAGGTGGCCCCCCCTGATACAATTCAAAGCCAAATTCTTCGTCTGCTTTGTCCCTATCCATAACTAGTTTTTCAATTTCGATATCATTTTCTAAGATTGAGTTGGCATGATCTTCTATAGCATCTAGATCTTCACGATTTAATCTAGAATAATGTGTGAGATCTATCCTAGCATATCTGGAACCCTTGCTAGATCCAGCTTGCCAGATATGCGGCCCTAGTATTGCTCTAGCACTGCCTCCAACGATGTGTACAGATGAATGATGATCCATGAGTTGGATTCTTCTTTCAGCGTCAATCTTGGCGGAAGTATCCCCTGTACTAATCTCGCCATCCGTTAGATGTATGACCACATCTTGTTCAATTCTTGTGTCGGCAACTCTGACATTTCCAATAGATCCTTGGTCCCCCAGTTGTCCGCCCCCCTCGGGATAGAACAGAGTGCGATCTAAGACAACGAAGTGTGTTGGTTTGATGCTTACTTCATTTGAAAGATTTAGGTTAGAAATCTGAGTCTCTGAAAGGGAGTTACACTCGATAACCTTAGCCTCGAAGGAGGATCTCCCAGTATCCTTATAGTAGTCCAAAGAGGTCTTTGGGAGGTGCCTAATGTGAAAAATTTCAGAGCTTGACCTAGCCTTAGAGGCTTTCTTTGTCCTTTCCGCGTTCCTTGATGCCATATCCGCAGAGAATCCCACCCTGACACTGAGATTCTTCCACCCTAATCTGCTAGCTATAGAAACTACCATCTCTGGGTTGAGGCCTCTTTCCTCGGCCAAACGAAATAGAATCTCATCAGAAATTTCATTTGCATCCTCAGGCGTATTCTGGAGGGCGGTTCTAACTGCGGACTCCCCTTTCCTCAACATCTCATAGTATCTTGATTCCTCTAGCTCAAGAATTGATAATACTTTATCAGTGGATTGAACGAAGCTGGAAAAATCAAGATTAGTGACTATATGATGCATACCTAGATCAGATAGCCCCAATTCAATGCCTAGATCATCTTTCATCCTGCAAACTCTTCTAGATAGCATTCGAACTAGGTAACCGGCCTTTGAATTACTTGGAACTAAACCATCCCCTAACATATTGCAAATCGCATGCATATGATCTGGAATTGCGTAAATATTAGAAAGAGGCTCAGTAATCTGCCTTAGTTCATCGACTGTGATTTTGAGTCCGGATTCACCAAGTCTTTCGGATAATTTTAGGTAAAGAGATTCAACATCTGTACCGACGTCTATGTTTAATATTCCAGCTAATCTAGACAGTTCCCCGAAGAGTAAATCGGTGTCTAATGAGCCTCCTAGAGATGAAATGATGTCTTCGATACCGGCTAATTTCTTCAGCCATTCTACTGATTCGGGATAGATTGCTTCGTAGATTGTTGGAGTTCCTGCTGCTGCCCAGCAGAATCTCTCAAGTCCGTATCCGGTATCTATAATCTGTAAGTCCATTTCCCTGTATTTTATGCCCTTAATCTCAATATCTCCATCTTCATTTTCCTCGAGATTCATGAATACAAGAGTTGCGAGTTCCAAGCCGCCGACAATGACCTCTAATGCTGGTCCAGCATTACCCCCACCGGACCATGGATTCTCGACATAAGTCAATTCCATTGGCTCAATTCCGAAAGTTTCTACTAACATTTCATCACAGTATCTAACACACTGATCGATCCAGTAAACGACATCATTTTCCTTTGGCTTATTGAAAGCATGATGTGCCATCATCTCAAAGGTAGACAAATGCCTCCCTGATCTTCCAACTGCTGCTACATCTGTGAGCCTAATACATGGTTGGCTGATACCTAAAGGATTTGCGGGCGGTGGCACCAAACCAGATGTCACATGCGGTTGGAAATCAGCTATACTTGCGATTGTTAGGTGTATGTCGTCCCTCCACCTAGCTACTACTGGGTAAGGTTCTATCCTAGAGTGGCCCCTTTTATCAAAAAACGAAAGAAAGTGCTCTCTCATCTCGTCCTTTAGGGACTTTCCCCTCATCGAGAATCCCTTGATGAGTGGATTTCCTATGAATGTGTATGAGTCTTCAGTACTATCCCCACAGGTAGTCCTCAATGGGTCTCTAGTCCAGAATCTAGCCCCAGTCACAGAACAAATTCTACATTGGTGACCTGAATCTTCCCAGAAAGGTATGTCTATTTCTCCGAAAGTCACGATACCCCTCGACCATCCCATCGGAGGTTCGGTCTTGAAGTCAATGCGCAATTTTATCCCGGTGATTTGAAAGGAGGAGGTTTCCGAGAAACATTCGATGCAAGACTGGAAGGAGTTCCTAGAGCCCGAAGGAGACTCCTTGATGAGAATAAAAAAAAGAAAGGGCATGAAAGTTGATGCATTATTGGTTTCGGACAGCCAGCACTTGAACAAAAGTAGCGATCGTTCACTTGAGCAACTGGCCAATACAGCATCTCTTCCGGGCGCAATAGGTGAAGCTTGGGCTATGGCTGACTTCCATCAAGGGTATGGATTCCCGATAGGGGGCGTAGTGGCAACGGATATCGATAACGAAGGCGTAATCTCTCCAGCGGGAGTCGGTTTCGACATCAACTGTGGGGTTAGGCTATGCTCAATAGACATGGGATTAGAAGATATTGCGCCGCTAATAATGAAAAAGTCTGGAAGTGGTAGCAAGGAATTCGGGAATCGACTGAAGAGTCGGATCCCCTCGGGCGATTCGGGAAAAGGTGGAGTTTCATTAAGTGACATTGAGCTTGACGATATACTCTCTGAGGGTGCTAAGGCAGCAGCTGAGCTTGGGCTAGGCCATTTCGAAGATCTTGATAGGATAGAAATGAATGGTCTACTGGAGACTGACTCAAGTAGTATTTCGGAGGTAGCTAAAAGAAAGGGGTTGTCATCCTTAGGATCTATAGGAAGAGGTAATCACTTTCTTGAAATTCAGGCTGTCGATGAAATCATCGATAGTAAGGCAGCAAAATGTTTTGGTTTAGAAGAGGGTAGACTCACGGCGATGATCCATACTGGTTCTAGGGGCCTAGGGTATCAGGTTTGTTCTGAGCATGTGAAGAGTCTGGAGAAAGAATTCAGGAAAACAGAAGGGGAGTGGAGATCTAAAAAGTGGGATATTTCTGTTCCCGATATTCAACTTGCCTCTGCACCATTCTTCTCCAAACAAGGTCAATCATATTACGAAGCAATGAGCGCAGCTGGAAATTTTGCATTTGCTAACCGAAGTACTGCCACTCAGAGGCTTAGGGAAGCTCTGAAGGCCCACATGAGATCGGAAGTAAATATAGATGTTATTTACGATGTATGCCATAATATCGCGAGAGTTGAGGATCATACTGTTCATGGAGTATCATGCTCTTGCTGCATTCATCGGAAGGGCGCAACAAGAGCATTCGGAGGGGATAATCCCGAACTGACCAGTGGTTTTTCGGGAATTGGTCAGCCAGTACTCGTACCAGGAGATATGGGCACATCTTCCTATGTTATGGCGGGCCCGGAGAAAGGTTACAATCAAGCATTTGGATCATCATGCCATGGCGCAGGCAGAGCAATGTCGAGAACTGAAGCCAGAGGTAAAATTGATGGTAAACTAGTGAAGAGTGAGCTAGAGAAAAGAGGTATAGCGATATACGAGACGCATGAGAAATACCTCTCTGAAGAAGCCCCAGATGCCTACAAAGATGTAGATGATGTTATCCAACTGACGAAAGGGGCGGGATTAGCAAGGCCTGTTGCTCGACTAAAGCCTCTGATCGTAATCAAAGGATAAGAATCCTATTTTTAGGTTCCATTTTCAAGTTGAATCGCCCCTCATACTATCGATATATTTTTCATCCAACTCTGGAGGAAACGCGATCCATCTAATCAGTAGAAAGTTTATGAAGCCAAAAACGCAAGTATTCACTAACCAAGAAATTCTGTGATGTAAGAGAAGCACTTCGACCATCAAGTAATGCGCCGATGTTGTCACGACTAGCTGAGCAGAATAGGTCCAAAAGGCTCTATTCAGACTTACGAAGTAGGAAAATGTAGATTTGAAAGTAAATCTGTAGTGCATAAAGTGGGCTTCCACGTTTCCTATCGCACTTGATACCGCCCAAGCGGCTACTGCTGTATGGGCTGGCCAGAGATCGAACCAATATAGGAATTCATAGAGGAGCAAAGCAAAGAAGAAATTGAACGTTCCAGCGATATTGAACCTCAGAAATTCGTAGAGCATTACCCTATTGGTCCACCCCACATCGTCTAATCTCGTCCTTAAACTTCGCATAACCTTGTTTGCCGCCAAGGTGAACAAAGTAATGGCATCTTCCACTGGGGTTTGTTAAATTAGCAATTACTTGGTAGTAAATATCAGCTCTATATTATCATAGTCTTCCATAATATATTCCTCGAATTTTTCATTTGTTTCTCCATCTACTTTCATACTAATTACGAACTCGTCCCAATCAGGTATGCCATTGCGATTGATATCGAATTCTCTGTCGTCGGTCAAGGCAGGCCCCCCCTCCCTCTCCCATATCTCGAAAAAGGCACCGAGTGGGACATTCATTTTTGATGGGGTCTCGATATGTAGTGTTGTGAAACCGGTATCTGAGGAGGAGTGTACATGGACCCAGCGCATCCCCTCTCTGCACCCCATCTGATCGATCCCGGTGTTTGGATCTATGGACAACTGCTGGCCGTCAACTATTACCTTTAGATTGGGATGATAGTGAAATTTTATTCCTATGTCTTCTCCAGCAGTATGGGAAGTTTGGCCGCCGATGCAACCTTCAGATACGCCCCAGTCGGGTTCAGCATCGAATAGACTTGGTTGAAGGACAGCTACAGCAAGAAATGCAATAGTTGCTACTGCCGCACCTGCCAATAACCATTTTTCAGTAGTCATTTTACCCAAATCCATGTCAGTCCGAAATAGGACCATCTCTTGAACTATGGGGGTTAAGAGGATAGATTATCCCTAGTACTGGGGTTTTGTTCTTTTACCCCTTTGCTACATTGAGTAGCCAGATTTTGGGAGGGGGGTTTGCGGTTGAGCTGCTCCAGAATGGACCCCATCTGCCTCCTCCATTATTATCGTGAGGAGCGTGTTAACTAACGCCCTCAGCTCTTCCATTTCACCTCTTAAATCATCCATACTACTAGTAAATTCAGTCACTATCGCATCCCACCAGAGGAATCTCTTCCTCACTCTGCGAGAATTTCTTCAGCCTATAAACAAGTAAGTTGTAAAAACGATGATGATGCGATTATTTACTATTTATCAAAAATTCCAGCGATCTGCTAATAGTATTCTTCGTCGTAATCCTCATCTTCATAGTCTTCATCTTCATAGTCCTCGTCGTAGTAGTCTTCTTCCCCGGCTGCCCTTCGCATATAGTAAAATGCCACCCCCATAATTGAAATCAGCAAACCAAGGGCCGCTACTAGCATCATCATTCCGCCGTCTGAATCTCCAGATCCGGAAATTGGACTAACCTCTACTCCACTAATCTCGGCATTCCTGTAATTTTCATTTGCAAAGTCGTCATCGACCACTAAAACTAGCAGTGGTTGACCTTCTTGCCAAGTTTGGTATTCAAACTCTGCCGTAACACTAGAGCTTCCAGGGGCCATATACAATTCGACTGGCCCATACAGAAGTGTCGAAATTGATGGTTGCCATGTTCCATCTATTTTTTGCTCGTAAAGTCCCACAGAAATTACCCCTTCGTCCTTTCCAGGGTTCTCCCAATAGGTAACTATGGTGATTGTGTCGCCGACCAAGGGATTCTTAGTAGGAGTTACCACTTCCCTTGTATGCTGCCCCAAGAACTCGACGATCCTGATGGTGGGAGTCCTCGGCAAGGTTGGCCCGCCAAGTCCTGCTACTTCGTTGCCTGCCTTGTCTGTTGACGTGATCCAGAACGAGACTCTGTCCCCCTCCTCTATGTTGAATTCGAGTTCGGGTCTGAAGTCTATCTCGCCTTGGTATACGTGGGCTCCTTGGCTACTTGAGAGCCAAGGTAGCTCGCCACTACTCTCAGTGCCTATGACTGGTTGACCATTCCTCTCGAAAACCCAAGAGACTTGAAGTGGGCCCAGTTTCATCCCTATTTCCTCCATAATTGTGATAGTCACAAGAACGTCTTTCATGTCGTTTGTCTCCAACACCGTTAGTGATGATTCAGGGTACTCCACCAGGTTGAAAAGCGCTGTTGGAGGATTAGAGTCCACAGTTGCAGATGCTTCTGAATTCGAAACGGATTGAGACCACCCAGGAGTATTCAACAAAGAAGTGGTTAAAGGTGTAAGTGGGTCGATGGGTTGGAAGTTTGGAAGAGTTAGCTGGACGGTGAAGTTTCCATCTGAAGAGACAGTTGAGGCTGATTCATAGATGCCAGTCCCATATGTCATAGAGAGGATGACTGCGAGGTCATCATTGATGTCAATCATCCTAACTCCAGAGCCGACGTGGAAAATTGCACCGCTCAAAGAAAATTCGTCCCCCTGTCCCAAATACAGGGATATCCCCGAGGAGGGTATTATCGGCTCAGTGAGGTCTGAAGCAGTATCAGGAATGGCGATAATCTTGTTATCCAGCCTCCAAGAAAGGGAGCTTAGGACCTCTGATTCTATCTGATCCAAGCCGTCTTCGACCAATACCCTCGGCTTACAGTCGAAATCTTCGTCAGAGAATGGCATTTCCCAAGATAGAGAGAACCTGACGCTCAACTCCGTTACGGTAGAGGTGATTAGCTCGGTGCTAGAGCTTATTGGACTGAGCATACTATTATCTGGGCTCCAAAGATCTTCGTTATATGGATCATAGGAGAAGACTCCGAATTCACTACCGTAACCACAAAGATATACAGTAATGTTATCGATAGTTCGAAAGCCATTGGGCTCGTCGAGCCTAACTTTGAATGTATGCTCCTTTCCAGGGACCAAGTAGTGGTCTATACTATCTTGAGTCAGCCTGTCCAAGGAGAAAGTGGAACCTCCTCCTGTACCAGCTCCTAGTCCAGCACCAGCGAATTCAACCATTACATCCTCTGCTATGACTACAGACGCCCAAGAATTTGATGCGCCCGGGCCACCGCCTGTTCCTCCTTGTTGGTAGGATAATCCTGACCAATCGGTTCCTTCGACATAAAGATGAATTTGTTCATTGTCCATTGAAGAAACATCGATACCGATGAATTGGACCTGTTCCTCTCCAGTAAGACCTTGGCTCAGAACACTTTGCTGGCTCAGATACTCTTCCTCCTCTGCAATTCCATTGGAGTTATCATCGTCGATACCTTCCCTCCAATATTTCAGAGTGAGTAAATCGCCTCTGGCTTCTTGCTCGCTGATAGTGATGTAGGGGGAGAATACAGTTGGCGAAACTACCATCCCATCTACTGGCTGCAAACCTACTGGTGTCTGGACTTGCATTGGGCCTGCTACTGGTGGGTTGTTATCGATCTCGACTATTACAGTCTGCGAAACCCCCGTGGTATCTTGAGCACCATTCGTAGAGCTAGAGGGGCCTACTCTCGTCATTATTGGGGACAAAACCATCTCACTAATTCCAGTTGGTGAAGAGACCGTTCCGAAGAATGACCCGTCAGCTCCTGATTGGAGAGGGTAGACGGAGCCAGAGAGATCTAATGCTACAGAAAAGTCGCCAGGCTGCGGCCTCCTGTCATCAGTGTCTTGGAATCGGACCGAGCCGGTGATGTTCAGATCACCGCCATCAAGAATATGGAATGGATAGAACAGAGTATCGAATGTATTGGAAATTACTCTACCAAATTCGTCTCTTATCTCGAAGTTGTCAATTTGGAGGTCATTCTCCACTGCGTTCTCTCCAGAGCTTCCACTTTGAGCGGTCGATGGCCAAATAGTATCTCCATCGGCATCATTGGCTCTAGCAGTCCAATCAATGAAGTCAACATCATCCCAATTCCAATCCACTGTGAAAATCCAGTGAACTTCAATATCTGTGAATCCATCACTATGGATGCTTTGAGTGATGTAACTGGAGGAGGTTTCTAGCTTTATTTGTGGTTGACCGTCGGTCTGTAGAATTGTAACTTGATCGGAAGACTCCCCCCATTGTCCATCTTGGCTGTTTACTGCCTTGAATCCAATAACCGTACCATCAGAAGACAAGCCCTCCAGAGTGATGTCAGAAATTAGAGAATTATCGAAAAGGTGGTGATGACTTGTGATAATTTCAATTTCATTTCCATCTGGATAAAATGTGTTTGGAACTGAAAAATCTCTGTTTACGAAAAGGAAATCGTATTCTATAGCGCCATCTACAGAAATTGCACCATAGTCCGAGAGTACGCTAATTGGGATGTCCGTCTCATCACTGGAGTCATCTTCTGGGATATTGCCAAGATATGCCCCCAGGGAGGGACCTAACCCTGAAACATTCTCGAAGAAAACATAACCCATACCGATACTGGAGATTGTAATCTGCTGATTTATGGTAGACGAAAATGATAATGAGATTTCCCGCCAATTTCTACTATTTTCGGAATCGTAATGTGTCGCGCCAATTAATCCTATAGCAGATAACTGAGCTTGGCTCAGTGAGCTTATGAAGGGAGCGTCTCCTGTACCTCCTGAAATTGATGATCCGGCTATCTCTACTGTAACGGGGGCTTTGAACCCTAAAATATCGGGAGTAATGCTGACAAAACCAGAAGTAACTGAAGCTATTTCAGGGATGAAAACAGAGACTGATTCTGAGTTAGCTCCATCTAGGTCCAAAGTTACACTTCTGGAATACGTTTCGGAGAGGGATATCCATGACTGCCATCCTAGGTGCCCATAGGCTATTCCTGTAGAATCGCTGTTTGGGAACTCCCACTCATTCGAACCATCCGCAAGGATATCTATTGTCGGGTTGTGAGCAGGATCTGAAAAGGTGGAAGAAATTCGAAGGACGTCTATCCACCCATTAGTTGGGAGATTTACCGAAACCGAGAATCCCGGCTGCTGATCGGCGAACTGGATGGTTCCTCCCTTTGAGGCAGTGCCTAGGGAGTTCCCAATAGAGTCAAAAACTGTCACGGAAACAGTACTTGAGACGTTCCCCTGAATTGTAACACTCTTAATCGGTCGTGGGGAATTAACAAAATCTGAGGTTATTGTCCCCGTAATGGCAGTGGCATTCAACAAGCCGTCTACAACCTCTACTCCGGCGCTAAAATCCCAACCGTTGTGACCAGTATCGGCATTGAGAATCCGCTTGCCGCCGATATGGACTTTTGTCAAGCTGGGAGACTGTTCGGGGTTGCTGGCCCCCATGTGGACCTTAAGGCGGAGATTAGGGTAAGCTTCAGCATCAATTCCAGCCAGCGAGAACGGGAATGAAATGTTGGAATATCCTGGAATCAATGCTCCAGTGTTGGCCTCCACCAATGAACCCGATATCCAGCCATCTGGGCCTGCAAAACCTTCTATGTCGATGAAACCTAAATTGAATCTTCTATCATTATCAAGACTGAATGAGGGGCTGATCCATTCTCCCGGTATGCCGAAATTAGAAACCCTCACCCCAGCATTGTCGATGAACCAACCAGCAAGGTTGATGAATCCATCAGATCCGAATGCGAATTTGAAACTGACATTATCTCCCCTGTAAGAATCCAAATTAGCCCTAAGAGTCGTCATCTCACTCGTAGATGTCCAAGATCCGGAGCCACCAGTACAATGGTCCTGAGTGAATATTCCAAGGCCCTGCAAATTGTGTCCTGCGAATGTGGATGCGGTGCCAGAGTACCATCCTGGATCGAAGTATTGCCATGAACCTCCGTTTACTTTGATGAAGACGGCCCCGCCATCCCAACCAGCCTCCGAGCAAGACCAGTGATCGAAGGTCAAGAAAGAAGTTCCATTCATTGGTATCGAGTATGTGGGGGAGACCAGTCTGGCTTCGTCTATCCCATCCTCATAATTTCCTGAGAAGCCTACTCCGTATGCATACGGAAATGAAGAGACCAAAGGAGGACCGGAGTTTGTTGAAACCTTATTCAATGTGAATCTACACTTGTCATTGGTGCACCCTCCAGAGGTGGATCTTGACCATCCGGGGGCATCGGAAATACTCGGAGAATTCGCAGATGAATCTTCAAAGCCCATTTTCACCTCTTGGTCCCCCTTCTCGACCAAACCATGAGTCCAGTCATCCGTTGCCGGATTTCCTTGAGAATCTGGGATCCCATAGTGAGACATAGATGAAGATGATCCAAAATCATCAATGAATAGGGTTGTGTCATTGAAGTCAACTACTCTGATATGAGAGACAGTGAATCCCTCTCTGGAGTCTGGTGGATAATTGCCCCCATAACCTACCGAAGAGTCAGTATTCACCACCGCCCTAATGTAGACACTTGATTGATCTTGGAATCCTGCTGGGATGTCGAACGATACCAGTCTGAAATCCCCAGATTGATCGCCGTATGTCTGGCCATTATCCGCCGTATACCCATTTTGTCCCGGTATTGCTCCGGATCTAGAAGAGCAAAGGGAAGTAGTACTGCTAGTACTTGAAGAAATATCTGCCCATGTGTTCCCATTTAGGGATAATTCCACACATGCATTATCACTAGAGGACCCTTGGAGGTCCCATTCTGCATTAATTTCGATCTTCGAAGTTGAATTTGTCCCACTGAGGTCAATTATTCTTTCAAGGGCCCCATTGGCATCTGCACTGTAAGTGCAAGTAGGAGGTGTGACAGAGATACATCCATGATGCCAAACGTCCAAGTCAACTCCTTCATTGATTATCTTGATATTGTCCAAAAACCATCCGGGCCTTTCCGCGGATGCATTTGGATCAGTCCATATTTGCATTCTAAACTGAATCTTGTCGGCATCGGTCACGCCGGAAAGAGAAGAAAGAGAAAAATTGCTCGTAACCCAGCCACTATGTAATTCTGAAGCGAATACTGGGACTGGCGATGATGCCCCATTAGGTATAGGAGCGTCTGTAGACATTGTGCTCGGATACCCCCCTTGAGGCTGTGCGTATGTCCAGTTCCCCCAAACATTGTCAGATTTTAGTCGGAACTCCACCCAAGTTCCATCCCCTCCACCTGATGCAGAGCTGTCTAAGTGATACCAGTGATCGAATGTGAGGTAGTAATCGCTAATGTACTGAGCCTTTGGGACATCTTGCACTGGAAGTAGAAGGTATCCTGAGGTTCCAGCTGGAACGGGCGCTCCGGGCATTGTTCCCGCTGAAACTAAGCCCTCTGTTGCCGATGAAGGAACTACTCCATGAGTGAGATTCTGCTCTTCGCCAAATACACTGCCATTAAGATCTAAGAAGGTTGTAGCCCGCCAAAGTTTGAGTCCGTGACAAATGTATGAGGTATTCATTATCTCATCTGATTCCAAATTCCTATTGTCATTGATGTCGAGACCTGATTCAATCTTAAAACCAGAATATTGACAATTTACTCCGGATGGTTCAGATGAAACGTCCACCTCGAACTCATATCTTGCACCGAGTACTGCTGAAATATTCCCATCACTACCGTTCGTGTCGCTAATTATGATGGTTGGGGGTGAGGTGTAGTTCTGGCCCCCATTTGAAACAATAACTGTATGAATCTCTCCGGTGGGGAAAACGTTTGCAGAAATCGAGGCTCCAGAACCGTTGACAATACTCACATCAATGCTATCTGTTGATTGGTAGCCCGTGCCCGGATCGTCAATGTTCATTGAGGTGATCGATCCATTGGCATCTACAGACCCTATCGAAGCTTCTGCTCCTGAACCGTCACACTGACACTGTATTATGACCTGGTCCCCTATGTCATAATTCACCCCTCCACTATTGATTGTGAGACTCTCTATTCCTGAACTAACCGTATATGCGCCTGAGAAACCGGAGCCTCCACCGCCTGTCGCAGAAAGGTTTCCAGCAGCGTATCCTTCTCCAGAATCATCAATCGTAAGAGAAGTAATCACATCATCGTTGGCGAATGTCTCGCAGAATAGCAATACTTCCAACGACTCCTCAATATCTAAGGAGCCATCGAAATCGCTGTCAAGCCCGTGACTGATGTATGTTCCTTGAGAACCTCCACAGCCTGCCAAAGTTGATGAAGAGCCCTTATCGTAAACTCTCTTCCAACCTGGAGAGTATGTGTAAGATGGATTTAGTGATACTTCTATATCCCCCACATCAAACGTGCTGACGTTTGATCTTGATCCGTCGTCCTTGAGCACTAGTTTACCTTCATCATTCATCTCTATGCCTACAAGGTTTCCTAACCCAAAATTATCTTCATCCCAAGAAATTCCTGTATCGGAAGAGGAGGAAAATGGTGAGTTCGTTACATGGATCCAGCCATCCATAACTGTGGAGTTAGTTGGAACCGTAAAACCATTGATCAC
>MDTD01039890.1_pt1 | contig 16687 bp, 12 predicted proteins | sample 811221 | NCBI WGS metagenome assembly MDTD01 (sample SAMN05326646, study PRJNA326480) | marine metagenome | isolation source: seawater | place: Pacific Ocean: South West | collected 2011 | reverse complement strand
CGAGAAGCTGTTCATCGACCTTCTGCCGCCGAACTGGCAGGGCATGCCGCCGGGCCTGCCCGATGACGTGGTGCGGGAACTGGCGAAGCGCGCGGAGGAGGCGATCCGCAAGGCCCGGGCGCTTGAGCAGGCGCGCCTCAAGGGGCAGGAAGAGCCGGCGGTGAACCTGGCGATCGGAAGTCATCCGACCTTCACGCGGCTCGCCTTCGAGTGGAATGTGAACTTCGATTCCGCCTTCGTTCGCGAGAACGACATGGTCAAGGTCACCTTCAACCATGACGCTGATCTCGACCTTGGTCAGCTCAAGGCACACCTGCCCCCCGGCGTGGTGGACGCGACCGCCTTTCCGGACCAGGGCAAGCTGAAGTTCCTGCTGCGCATCTCGCCTGATGTGGACATTCGCGCCTTCCGCGAGGATCAGACCTATGTGGTGGACGTGACGCCGCCGGCGATGCCCGCGGACGCGATCAACGCGGCGTTCGACAAGGCATTGAGCAACGAGGGCGAGGGAAAGACCGGCGTCGTGAACGCCCCCGGGCGCCAGATTTCGGCCGGCGAAGGCGGCGGCGCTCCGGCGATGCCGCCCGAGTCCGGAGCGCAGGGTGAGACGAACCTGGATGCGGGCATGGCGCCGTCCGGTCAGACGGCAAACGCGGACGATAGTCAGACGGCTGCAGCCAGCGAACAGGCGCAGCCCGGTGAGGCGGCGGCGCTTCCCGAGGATCCGGCCCCCGTTGGTCCCGAAGGTGAGCCCGCCCGGAGCACTGTCACGCCGACGCCGCGCACGAAGCCGGACAAGGCCGGTGAGGTTGCCGACGTCGCGACACCGGAGGCGGCCCCGCCCGTCTCCTCGCCGCCGGCGACGGCCGAGGCGACGCAGGATGCCCTTCCCGGAGCCTCCGGCGAGCCCACCCAGGCGACGAGCGAAAACGCGGAGGCGGTTGCCGATGCGCCTGCCGAGCAGCAGCCCGGGCCGCAGGAAGCGCCTGCCACGCCGCCGGTTGCTGCTGCCGCCGCCGATGCCGGGCAAGTGGCGGACGACATTCCCGACGCCATCGATCTCACCTCGATCAGGGCTCCCCAAGCTCAGGAGCAGCCCGAGGCCCGCGCATCTCCGGAACAACCGCCCGCGGGGTATGACGACGAGAGCCGGCGCTTCGTGGCCGTGGAAGCCCGCCGTATCGGCGACATGGTCCGGATCGTGTTTCCCTTTTCCGAGGAGGTCGCCTCTTCGGTCTTCCGTCGGCACGAGAGCGTGTTCCTTGTCTTCGATACCTCGGATCCGATCGACGTTCGCGGAATGCGCTCCGTTCTCGCCGACATGGTGGAAACCGTCGAGGTCACCGGGGCCGCCGACTGGCAGACCATTCGCGTCGATCTTGCCGACGATGCCCTTGCCACGGTCGGCGTCGATGGCAGTTCGTGGATCCTCACGATCGGTGACACGATCCTTGAGCCTTCCCGCCCCTTGACGCTCGAGCGGACGGTGCGAGGAGATGGCGGAACGATCATCACGGTTCCTTTCCAGGAGCCGGGCAGGATCCATGAGGTCCGCGACCCCTTCGTGGGCGACGTGATCAAGACGGTGACCGGCTTCGGTCCCGCCCGTGGCGTTCTCAAGCCGCATCGTTTCGTCGAGTTCGATGCGCTGATGTCGGCCCATGGCGTCGCGGTGGTTCCGCGCGCCGACGATCTTGTTGTCGAGACGGCGGGCGACAAGATCGTGCTGCAGCGCCCGCAGGGACTTTCGATTTCAAACGGGGACCTCTCGGAAGGAACCCGGATCCTGCAGCCGGTGACCGACAGGCACGCGCCTGCCCATGTCGAACTGGGCAAGCTCACGGCGAGCGACACCAAGGATTTTCTGCAGAAGGTCAAGGCGATGGAATATCGCATCGCCAGCGCTCCCGAGGGCGCGCGGCGGGTTCCGCGCATGGACCTCTCGCGCTTCTACCTGGCGCATGGCTTTGCCCAGGAAGCGCTTGGACTGATGCGGCTGGCTGCGGAAGACGATCCCACGCTGGAAAGGGACGCGACCTTCAGCCTGCTCATGGGCGCGGCACAGGTGCTTGCAGCAAGACCCAAGGATGCGCTGGAGTATCTCAATCAGCCGGATCTGCTTCAAAGCCCTGATGCGGCGGTGTGGCGCACGATCGCGGCGGCGGAAATGCGTGACTGGAACATGGCGCGCGAAGGGCTCGCCCGCGCGCGCGCGGTGGTCGGCAACTACCCGGTTTTCGTGCAGACGGAGTTCAATCTGGCCGCGGCCGAGACGATGGTCGAGATCAACGACTTCGGAAGGGCGGGCGGCATCCTGTCGGAAATCGACCCGAGTCTCGCCACCTCGCGCCAGGCCGGACGCTATGACCTCCTGCGCGGCCAGATCGCCGACGCTTCGGGGCGGTCGCGGGAGGCGCTCACGGCGTTTGACGTTGTCCGCCGGTCGGATGAGCGTCCGCTTTCGGCGGAAGCGACCTATCGTGCGTTGCGGATCCGGCACCGGGACGGCGAAATTTCCACGCAGGAGGCGATCGACCAGCTTTCGGGCCTCGCGACCTCGTGGCGCGGCGACGAGACGGAGCTCAAGACCTTGCGCTTCCTGGCCCAGCTGCAGGCGCAGGCGGGGAACTACCGTGAGGCGTTCGAGGCCATGCAGGCGGCGCTGCAGGCGAACCCCGCCGCCGAGACCGCGCGCCTGCTGCAGGACGAGATGGGGGCTGTCTTCAGCAACCTGTTCCTGCGTGGCGGAGTGGACAAGATGGAGCCGGTCAAGGCTCTGGCTCTCTTCTATGACTTTCGCGAGATGACACCGGTCGGGCGGCGCGGTGACGAGATGGTGCGTCGCCTTGCCAACCGGCTGATCGCAATGGACCTGCTTGACCAGGCTGCCGATCTCCTGCGGCACCAGATCGATCATCGCCTGAAGGGCGCGGCCCGTGCCCAGGTGGCGGCCGATCTCGGGGTGGTTTACCTGATGGATCGCAAGCCGGAGCGGGCGTTGCGTGTTCTCAACCAGACCCGCCAGGCGAAGCTGCCGCGCGAGCTGGAGCGGCAGCGCAACGTGGTCGAGGCCCGCGCGCTTACCGAAAGCGGTCGTCCCGACCTCGCGCTCGAGATCGTGCGAAACATGCGCGGCGAGGACGTCGACCGGCTGCGCGCCGACACGTTGTGGGCGGCAAGGAGCTGGCGGGAAGCGGGCGAGCAGATCGAGGGTCTCCTCGGCGGCCGCTGGGCCGACGACGTTCCGCTCGCCGATCAGGAGCGCAGCGACCTTCTCCGGGCGGCGATTGCCTATTCGCTGGCCGAGGACGGTTTCAGCCTGAGCCGTCTGGCGACAAAGTTCGCGAGCAAGATGAGCGACAGCCCGGACGCCAAGGCGTTCCAGGTCGTGACCCGCCCGGTCGAGGAACGTGGAGTGGAGTTCCTCTCGGTGCTCGACAGCCTGCAGGCCGTGGATTCCCTCGACGTCTTCCTGTCTGAATATCAGCGCAAGTATCTTCAGCCGAGCAACCCGCTCGCCGAGGATCCGCGCCCGCCGGAGGTCCGCCCCCAGGACCAGACCGTCGACCGGCGGCCCGCAAGCGCGCCTGACGAGACCGCAGGCTGAACGGCAAAAGCCCGGAGCCCCGGGCTTTCTCCTTCTGATAGTCAAGACGAACGGGACCGTCTTTCAGCGTGGACCGGACGCGAGACGCGCGGCTATCCGGTGGCGAAGGACTGGACGAGGCTGCCTGCAAGCAGGTTCCAGCCGTCCACGAGCACGAAGAAGATCAGCTTGAACGGCAGCGAGATCACCACCGGTGGCAGCATCATCATGCCCATGGACATGAGAACCGATGCAATCACAAGGTCGATGATCAGGAAGGGCAGGTAGATCAGGAAGCCGATCTCGAAGGCTCGACGCAACTCGCTGATCATGAAGGCCGGCACCAGGATGCGCATGCTGATGTCTTCCGGGTTTTCCGGCGCCTCCTGGCCGGAGAGTTCCACGAAGAGGGCCAGGTCGTTTTCTCGCACGTTGGCGCGCATGAACGTGTGAAAGGGGATCGAGGCCCGCTCATAGGCCTCGGTGAGTTCGATGTTGCCGTCGACGAGCGGCTGCACGCCTTCGCTGTAGGCTGTCTCGAACACCGGGGCCATGATGAAGGCGGTAAGGAAAAGGGCCAGAGAGGTCATCACCGCGTTGGGCGGTGCGGTCTGAAGGCCGATCGCCGACCGCAGAAGCGAGAGCACCACGACGATGCGCGTGAAGCTCGTCACCATCACCAGGATCGATGGCGCGAGACTGAGAACCGTCAGAAGGGCGACGAGCTGAACGGCGCGTTCGGTGAGGCTCGTGCCTTCACCGAACCCGATCGAAATGTCCTGCGCCATTGCGGGCGCGGCGAGCGCGAACACGCCGGCAACCACCGCAAGGACCAGCCCCGCGACACGCATACCGCGGATCAGGGGAGCGGCGATGGCTTGGTCCGGCCGGACGCCGCGGCCCCGTGTCATGATTTGCGCGACCCGTTGATCTCGTTGAGAAGGCGCGCCATCTCCTCCTCGATGGCATCCATCGAGCCGTCCTTTGCATCCGCCGGGCCTTCGGCCTTCTTTTCCGGTTCAGCCGACGGAGCGGCGGAGCCCTTGATCGGCTCCTCGGGCGTTTCGGTGGCGGAAGAGGGCGAGGTGTCCTCCTGTCCGGTCACGGTTGTATCCGTGGCGGGTTCCGTCTTTGTGGCGGGCTGGGAGGGGGCTGCAGACATGGCCGGTTCGCTGCGTGGCGGAACCGGCGACGCGGGTGCGGGAGCACCTCCCAGTTCAGCAAGGAGGGCGTCCTCGAGCGCCGTGTCCATTTCGCGGGATGTGCCGGACGTCGGAGCGGAGACGCTGGGCGCCGCGTCCCTGTCGGCCTTCGGCTTGTCTTCCTGGACGGGAGCCTTCACCTCGGCAGGCGCGGCGGCGGCCGGGGCCTTGGCCTCCGGCGTTGCAGCAGGCTCCGGGGTCACCGCCGGAGCGGGGCGCGGGGAAAGCGGAGCCGATGCCAGGCTGCCTGTTGAAGGTGCGCTGACCGTTGTTGCCGTCAGGCCGCTTTGCGGCTCCCGAGAGGTTGCAGGCGCTGCGGCCGGTGTGAGACCGGGGCGGCGGGCGGTCTCGGGGGATGCCGTCTGTCCCTGTTGCGGATAGGCGGTGCGGGCACTCGCCGCCGGGCCGGAAGACGGCGGTGTGAGGGTGCGGCGGACCGGAGGCTCCGTGCGTGCTACCGGCTCGGAGCGAGCCGGTGTCTCGGAGCGCGTTCCCGGTGTTGCCACGTCGCCTGCACGCGATGCGGTGCGCTTGGCAAGCCCCGCAACGGCGGCGCCGGCCGCCGCGACTGCCGAACCGGCGGCCGCCGCCGAGGTTCCGGCGCGGCGCAGGGGAGAGGAGGCGTCTGAGGCCGGTGTGGTTTGCTGCTGCGGACGCGGTGCGGCGGGGCGTTGCGGTGCGGGCGCCGGCGCACGAGGCGTGCTCGGCACGGGCCGGGTCGGGGAGGGGCCGCGAGGCGCCTCGCCGCGCGGAGGCTCGGGCGCGCGCTGTGACGTCGGGGCCGGGCCTTGTGCAGGCGCTTGCATGGTCGCGACCGGCTGCTGCATTGCCGGGGAGGACGGTGCGGGCTCAAGCGTGGGGTCCGCGGGGACGGCAGGCGTTTCCATCGGCGGCGGGGCGAAACCCGGTGCCGGTTGACGCGGATAGGACTGGGAGACGGGAACACCGCGCACGATGTTCTGTTCCACCACGACGTCGCTCGGACCGCCGACCAGGATCAGGTGTTCGACGTTGTCACGGCGGATCAGCACGAGACGGCGGCGCGTATCCAGTGCCGCTGCATCCATCACGGCAATGCGTGGCTGGCGCGAGCGGCCGCCGAGCGCGCGGGTGGTGGCGATGCGCCGGAGGACCCAGACGAAGATCGAGATCAGCGCCAGCACGATTATGACGGCGATGAAGAAACCGATTCCGCGGGCCCAGCCCGGTTCCATCTGGAAGGTGTCGACCAGCCAACTTGTCATGCCCAACGGCCTTTTCTCTTGAGCTTTCGGGTGCGCTTGCCAGCCGCATCCGGCTCCTTGCCCGGGAATGACGCACCGATGCGCCATTCCACCCCTTCGCCGCGCTCCTTGCAAGGCCGCGTGGCGACCTTCGCGACGGGCGCGAATCCTGTCATTAACGTTTCTGTTTATCCGTTTTGCGCGATTCCCTCAAAGAGGGAACGCAAAGGCGCCGACTCGGCGGGGCAAAAAATGCCGATCACGCGCTCGGTGCCGCTTTCTGCAAGTGCCGATTGGACCGCTTCAGCCCGGAAAATCACCGGTTTGGCGCCTCGCATCTTACTGGATGGTTAATCGTTAACCGCTTGTTAACCATCAAGGCGGCAGGATCTGCCTAGTAACGAAACTGTCGGAGCCTGGCCATGTCGGTCACCAGCCTGCCTCTGTTCCAGATGCTGAAGACGAAGATGCAGTGGCATCAGACCCGGCAGGGTGTGCTGGCGGAGAATGTCGCCAACACCGATACGCCCGGATACCAGGGGCGCGACCTGAAGAGCTTCTCGTTCAAGGACGCAATGGACCAGCAGCCCATGGGTCTGCAGACGACGCGCACGAGTCAAAGCCACCTGACGGGCTCGATGATGCGTGAAACGGACGCCGCCAAGGTCGATGGACGCGAGGGCTTCGAGACCACGCCGGACGGCAACACGGTCAGTCTCGAGGAGCAGATGATGAAGGTGACCGAGAACCAGCTCGACTATCAGGCGGTCGCTTCGCTCTACACGAAGAGCCTCGGTCTTCTGCGTACCGCGCTGTCGCGCAACGGCTAACGCATCGCCGGCCCGGATGAGCGGGCTCGCGCGGTGAAGGAGTGATCCATGGACTTCGTCAAGTCGATCTTCGTGGCCGCGTCGGGCCTCAAGGCCCAGAGCGGGCGCATGCGGATCATCGCGGAGAATATTGCCAACGCCGATTCCACCGGTCGTACGCCGGGCGAGGATCCCTACCGGCGCAAGATCCCGACGTTTCAGGCGGAACTCGACCGCGACCTCAAGGCTGAGGTCGTCGAACTCGGACCGGTCGAATTCGACAAGTCCGACTTCAAGAGCCGCTACGAGCCGGGGCATCCGGCGGCTGACCAGGACGGCAACGTCAAGATGCCGAACGTCGACACGCTGGTCGAGATGGTGGACATGCGGGAAGCGCAGCGGTCCTACGAGGCGAACCTCAATCTCATCTCGGCAACCCGTCGCATGGTTCAGAAGACCATCGATATCCTGCGCGCCTGACCGGCCCGCCTGACTGCATTCAAGAGCCTACGGAGCCCTTCCCATGTCTATCCCGTCGATCGCCGCAAATGCCTATCGCATGACGTCGGCCCTGTCCGGCGCGGCCCAGGACGGAAAGGCCCAGAACACGACCGGTTCGCCGGATTTCGCCGGAATGGTGAAATCTGCCGTCGAGACGGTTGTCGAACAGGGCAAGAAGTCGGACAATCAGGCCATGGCGCTCACCGAGGGCAAGGCCAATGTGGTCGACGTGGTGACGGCCGTTGCCGAGACCGAAGTGGCGCTTGAGACGCTCGTTTCCGTGCGTGACCGGGTGATCTCCGCCTATCAGGAGATCATGCGGATGCCGATCTGAGCCGGGCTCGCCATTGCCGTCGCGCCATGGCAGCGACGGTTTGCCGGGCGGGCGCCCTCGGGAGCGGAACGCGACGCCAAGCGCAGCGAATGGATCATGACCGGGCCTGAAGTTCTCGATATCGCCCGTCAGGGCATCTGGACCCTCATCATCATTTCGGCGCCGCCGATGGTGGTGGGGCTTCTTGTCGGTGTGGTGATCGCCCTGTTCCAGGCGCTGACGCAGATTCAGGAAATGACGCTTGTCTTCGTGCCGAAGATCCTCGCGATCTTCATCACGCTCATCATTACGCTGCCGTTCATGGGGCAGGTGTTGCAGAGCTTTACCGCGCGCGTCGCGGATATCATCATCAACGGAAGCTAGCGTTCCCGATCGTCGCGGCAGAGGAGACCGGCGCAATGCTCGTCGTTGCGGGCAAGAGACAACGGCAGGGGCGCTCCGCAGGGCGGCCCGTTGCCGCGCGCCGGGGCTGAACCGGAATGCAGTTCGACGTCTCCTTCCTGCCGGATATCGCTCTCGTGTTCATGCTGGTCTTCGCGCGTATCGGCACAATGCTGATGCTGATGCCGGCGCTCGGTGAGGGGTCGATCTCGACGCGCGTGCGTCTTTCCCTGGCTGTCCTGCTGACGCTGATCTTCTATCCGCTGGCGCAGCCGCTCTACGGGATCGATACGGCGACGGGATTGCCGCAGGTTGCGCAGATGCTGGCGCTGGAGTTCGCGGTCGGCTTCTTCATCGGGCTGGGCGCGCGCATGATAACCTACGCGCTGTCGGTGGCCGGGATGATCATCGCCAACCAGACCGGCCTCGCCTTCGCCATGGCGACCGACCCGACCATGGATGGCCAGCAGGGTGCCGTGATTGGCTCCTTCCTGAGTCTTCTCGCGGTAACGATGGTGTTCGCCACGAACCTCCACTACCTCGTGATTGCGGCCATGAACGACAGTTTCACGATGTTCCCGCCCGGTGCGCCGCTGCCCGTCGGCGATATGGCAGAGATGGCGACGACCATGGTCGCGGACCTCTTCACGGTGGCCATGCGGCTGTCCGCGCCCTTCCTCGTCGTGGGGCTCGTCTTCTATTTCGGCCTCGGCCTGCTCAACAAGCTGATGCCGCAGATGCAGATCTTCTTCATTGCGATGCCGGTTACCATCGGCGTCGGCGCCCTGATGCTGTTCGCGCTGCTGACGACCATGATGATGTGGTATCTGTCGCACTTCGAAATGGCTCTCGGCCGGTTCATCGCGGGGTAGGGCGATGGCCGAGCAGGACGACGCCGAAAAGACAGAAGACCCCACGCAAAAAAAGCTCGACGACGCGCTCGAAAAGGGTGACGTCGCCAAGAGCCAGGAGGTCTCGACCTGGTTCGCGATGCTGGGCACCGGGCTGGTGATCGCCATGCTCGCCCCCTCCACGGCGGAAAGTCTCTACGCGACGCTGCGCGGCTATCTGGTTCATGCCCACGACATTCCGGTCGACGGCGCCGCGCTGACCGATCTTTGGCGCACGACCGGCCTCAAGGTGGCCGCGATCCTGGCCTTCCCCCTGCTGCTCCTCCTCCTGCTGGCGGTGGCCGGCAATATGATCCAGCACAACCTCATATGGACCACCGAACGCATGAAGCCGAAGCTGGAGAAGATCTCTCCGGTCGCCGGGTTCAAGCGTCTGTTCTCCTCCGAAAGCCTGGTGAACTTTGCCAAGGGGCTGGTGAAGATCTTTGTCGTGGGCGGGCTGATGGTCGCCGTCATATGGCCCCATCGCGCCGAGATCGACACGATGATCCTGCGTGAGACCGGACTGCTTCTGATCGAGGTGCGCGATCTCGTGCTGCAACTCGTCATGGCCGTTCTCGGCGTCATGACCGTGGTGGCGGCACTCGACTACGTGTGGCAGCGCAAGAAATGGTTCGACAAGCAGAAGATGAGCCAGCGCGAGATCAAGGACGAGTACAAACAGTCCGAGGGCGACCCGCTGGTGAAGGGCAAGATCCGGCAGTTGCGCATGGAGCGCTCGCGCAAGCGCATGATGGCCTCGGTTCCCGACGCCACCGTGGTCGTCACCAACCCGACCCACTATGCGGTGGCCCTGAAATACGAAAGCGGCATGCAGGCGCCGGTCTGCGTCGCGAAGGGAACGGACCGCGTTGCTTTGCGCATTCGCGAGGTGGCGAAGGAGAACGATGTGCCGGTCATCGAGAACCCGCCGCTTGCCCGTGCTCTTTTCGCGACCATCGAGATCGAGCAGGAAGTGCCGGAAGACCAGTATCGCGCGGTGGCGGAAGTGATCGGTTTCGTTTATCGAATGCGGGAGCGCAAATCCTGGCGCGGCTGACGACTCGTCCCGGAACGTGCCGGGGCGCCTTCTTCAGGGGGAGACGCCGTGACCGGCCCGAAGACCGGGATGACCGGCCGGCGGAGCGCTGGAGATCTGACAGGTGTGCGCGGCCGGAGGTCCTGCCGGGACGTGGCTGCTGCCTTCGGGGGTTGGCATGAACGACATCGAACCGGTGGTTCGGGATGCGGCCGTTGAGCGGCCGGAACGTACGGGAAGCATCTGGCTTCTGATCGTCCTGGCGCTTGCGCTCGTGGCGGCGGTCGCTGGTCTGGCGCTCATGCCCAGGGACCAGGCGCAACCCTATGTGCTTGCCCTTCTTGGCATCCTTTCGGTGGTCGGCATCTTTTCGCTCTTTGCCGGAGCGATCGGCCTGCTGAGATTTTCCGGCCGTGCGCCTGCCAGTCCGCTGCCGGCGGCATTTCTCGATTCCTTCGCCGAAGGCGTCCTCATCTGTGAGCGTGACGGACGCATCGTCTATTCCAACGCGGCCTATGCCCGGCTGATCGGCGCCCAGAGCGCGGCCGAGGTGCGCGGCGTGGAGCGCGTGTTCTCCGCCGACCCCGCCGCAACCGACACGATCTTCCGGCTGTCGCGGGCGGTGGCCGACGAAGCCACGGGAGAAGAGGAGATCCGTCTTCCGCATCCGCTTGGGCGGAACGACGGCGAGCCGCGCTGGTATCGGGTCGGGGTGCGTCCCCTGAAGATGGAGCAGGGTGGCCGTGGCGGGCGCGTTGCCACCGTCTGGCAGGTCGCCGACATTTCCGGCGACCGTACCGAGCAGGAAACCTCCTTCCAGGAGCTGCAGCGCGTCATCAACTTCCTGGACCATGCGCCGGCGGGCTTCTTCTCCTGCGACGGGCGCGGACGGGTGGTCTACATCAACGCCACGCTCGCCGACTGGCTCGGCTACGATCTGGTGCAGTTCGAGGCCGGGTCGCTGTCGCTGGGAGATTTCATTCGCGGTGATGGCGCGGAACTCCTGCTGTCGCTTCAAGGGCGTCCGGGCGAGGTCAAGAACGAGAGCTTCGATCTGGACCTGGTCGCGCGCAACGGGCGCGGCGTTCCCGTCCGGATCCTGCACAGGGTTCCGTTCGGACCGGAGGGACGGGCCGGCGAGAGCCGTACCATCGTTCTCAACCGATCGCGCGGCGAGGATTCCGCCGAGGCGTTGCGGTCGTCCGAGGTGCGCTTCGCGCGCTTCTTCAACAACACGCCGATCGCGATCGCCTCGATCCTGCGCGACGGCAACATTCACAAGACCAATGCCCCCTTCGTGCGGTTGTTCGGTACATCCGACGGGGCCGCTGGGACCGTGAAGCTGGTCGATCTCGTGGCGCCGGGCTCGCGGCAGCGGCTTGCGGAGCAACTCGCCTCCGCCGCCGACGGGCAGAGCGAGATTCCCCCGATCGAGGTGCGTCTCGACGAACGCGAGGACGGTCGCTGCGCCACGGTCTATGTCTCCGCGGTGCGTGATGGCGAGGAGGACGGCGACGTCGCCATCGTCTATGTGCTCGAGACCACCGCCCAGCGGGCGCTCGAGGCCCAGTTCGCCCAGGGGCAGAAGATGCAGGCCATCGGCCAGCTTGCCGGCGGCGTGGCGCATGACTTCAACAACGTCCTGACGGCGATCATCGGGTTCTCGGACCTCCTGCTTGCAAGCCATCGGCCGAGCGATCCGTCCTTCCAGGACATCATGAACATCAAGCAGAACGCCAACCGTGCCGCCGGGCTCGTGCGCCAGCTTCTGGCGTTCTCGCGCCGGCAGACGTTGCGGCCGAAGGAACTGGCGCTCAACGACGTTCTGGCGGACCTGTCGATCCTGCTCGACCGGCTTCTGAGCGAGAAGGTCGAACTCAGCGTCGTGCACGGGCGCGACCTTTGGCCGGTGATGGCGGACCTGAACCAGCTCGAGCAGGTGATCGTCAATCTTGCCGTGAATGCGCGTGATGCCATGCCCGAGGGTGGAAGGCTGACCATCCGCACGCTCAATGTGAGTGAGGAGCAGTCGCGTGATTTCGACAACACGCGCGGCATGCCGGCGGCCGAGTATGTCCTTGTCGAGGTGACCGATACCGGCACCGGCATGACACCGGAGGTCATGGAAAAGATCTTCGAGCCGTTCTTCTCCACCAAGGACGTGGGCAAGGGAACGGGGCTCGGGCTTTCCACCGTCTATGGCATCGTGAAGCAGACCGGCGGCTTCATTTTCTGCTCCAGCGAAATGGGAGCGGGAACCACGTTCCGCATCTTCCTGCCACGGCACGTCCGCGACGAGTCGGAGCAGGTGGAGGCTCGTCCGGTCGAGCAAACGCCGCTTACCGATCTTACCGGCTCCGCGACAATCCTCCTGGTGGAGGACGAGGAAGCGGTGCGCGCCTTCGCCGCCCGCGCGCTGACCTCGCGCGGCTACACCGTGCATGAGGCATCCAGCGGTGCAGAGGCCCTGGAAATCATGGAAGAGACCGGCGGCGAGGTGGATCTGGTCGTCTCGGACGTGGTCATGCCGGAAATGGACGGCCCCTCGCTGCTGCGGGAGCTGCGCAAGACCCAGCCGGACCTCAAGATCATCTTCGTCTCGGGCTATGCCGAGGACGCGTTCGAGAAGAACCTGCCGGAGAACGAGAAGTTCTCCTTCCTGCCCAAGCCTTTCACGCTGAAGCAGCTTGCCACCGTGGTGAAGGACGTTCTGGCGGGTTGAGGCTCTCAGTCGATCCCGGCCGGCGGCAGGTCGGACCGGTTGCACGGAACAGAAAGGCCCCGCCAATGGCGGGGCCTTTCGTCTTGCTGGACTGTCGCGTCAGGACACCCCTGAACGGTCAGGGCGCTTCTGAATGGACCGTGGCGCCTAGATGCAGGAGGCCGAGCCCTCGGCCTTGGTCTTGAGACCGACAAGGCTGTCACGCGGATTGTACTGCGGCTGGGTCAGGGTGAAGACCTGCTCGAGCGCGGTGCCGGCGTTGTTCACGACAGCAACGTCCTGGACCACGAAGGTATCGCAGCCGGCTCCCTGGAACCGCACGCGGATGCGGAACTTGCGCGGGCCGTTGTCGGAGGGGCCGAACTCGCTGTCGAGGGCCGGATTCGAGCCGGTGACCGTGCGCTCGAGAACCACCATGTTCGGCTGGTTCTGGGCGATTGCCGTTCCACGTTCGATGGCGTTGGCAACGATGGTCTGGCGTACGGTTTCCGTATTGGCGGCGACCTTGATCGACTGGGCGCCCGCCGGGACGGTCAGGACCGCCTGCTTGGGGGCGGTGTCGATGTTCGTACGTCGTCCGGACTGGCAGGCTGCCAGGGCCAGCGCGGCGGCAAGGACGACGGTCAGGCGAAGGTACATGTCGAATTCATCTCCTGGCGGACACTCACATGCGGGCGGAGGGACGAACGATCCGCACCCGGTGCGGCCCAGCATGTGCCGGCCAGATTAACAGACCCTGCAGGAGCGCGCATCCGCACAACGTGCGGACGCGAAAATGGTTTCAGAACGTGTCGCCCGTGTCGAAACCGCCACCGCCGAAGGAACCGCCGCCCGAGAAACCGCCTCCGCCGAAGCCGCCGCTGTCGCCTCCCATGGAGCCGGGCAGGCCGATTCCGCCGGGAAAGCCGACGCGGTTGCCGTGACGTGGTCGGCGGCGGCGGGCTTTCTCGGCCTTGGCCCAGTAGTCTGAGCCCGACAGCGTTCCCCTGGCGAGTTCGCCGAGGAGCACCCCTGTCAGGCTGTCGTCGTCGAAGGTCGAATCCCACGTATCGTAGCGGCGGGTGCGGAATTGCCGGGCGACCTTGACCAGTTCACCCCGCCGCCGTTCCAGGTCGCGCAGGGCGCTCTGATCATTTTCCAGTGCCAGTGCCGCCTGACCGATGCGTGCATCGAGATCCTGAAGGCGCCGGACAATGGCCTCGTCCTCGCGGGAGGGTGTGGCGCGGGCTTCCTTCCACAACGTGGAGAGCTGCTCGGAGCGCAGCGAGCGCAGAAGCGCTTCCTCCGCGCCCCGATAATCCGCGTCTTCGCCGACGAGGAAGGGCTGTTCGCGACGCACCACCTCGGCGAGTTCCGTTTCGAGGTCCTCCAGCCGGGCCGTGATTTCCTCGATCTTGGCTTCGGCCGCGTCGATCGTGGCCGCGAGGTCCTCGCCTGCAATTTCGGCGGCTGCCTGGCGCGAAAGCGCGCCCAGGCGCTCCCGCTCCGCCCTGGCCTCCGTTTCACGCTCGCTGGCGTAGACGTCGAGACGCTCGGGGATCTCGACCAGCATCGCGTAGTTGGGCCTTGCATCGTCGTAGCGGATCAGCCCGGCGACCCAGCGATCGAGCATCCGCACCACGCCGGACGAGCCGTAGGACGAGGTGCCGAAGCCGCGTTGCCAGAGATAGACGAACAGCGGATCGCCTTCGTAGGCCTTGCCTTTCTCGGCACGATCCTCGGCCGCGCGGCGGGCCTTCTCGCGGGCCGCTTCGGCGGTTGCCCGGGCCGCATCCGCGCGCTCGCGCTGGGCGGCGTACTCCGGATCGTCGGCGAGCCGCGTGTCCACCGCCTCGAGGATATTGTCCAGGCGGTCGCTTGCCGCGTCGCGTTCCCGTGTCAGCTTGCGTCGCTCGTCGGTAAGGGAGGCAACCTCCGCTTCAAGCGCGGCATGCTGGGCGCGCAGGTCCGACAGGGCGAGGCCGCGCTGCTCCAGGCGCTTGCGTGCTTCCGCCTCGTCGCGATCGATGCGCTGGCCGAAGGCGTGCTCGCCGCCGTCGCGCAGCCGGAAGCGCGCAAGCTCGCGATAGGCGTCCAGTTCGGCGCGGCGCAGGTCGGCAATGTCGGCCATGGCCGTCTCGACCGCGCGTTTCATCGCGGTCTCTTCCTGGCGAAGTTCGCCGAGCGTGCGCTCGATCGATCCCAGCGTCTGGCGTCCGCTTACCATGTCTGCCGTCCAGCCCCTTCAGGTGTTTCTGCCGCGTCTACCAACGGGTGATCGCTCCGGCATCGACCGGCATGTTCCAGTCCGGCTCCAGTTTTCCGCGCTCCTTGACGCCGAGAACAGCGTTCTGGACGATGCCGTCGTCCTCCTTGTCGCGCCGGACCGCCTCGAAGGTGGATTGCGGCACGCGCTGGGCCCAGATCGTCACGGCCGTCGTCTCGCCGTCCTCCTCGGAGGTGATGTCGCGCGAAAGGGGCGTGCCCTCCGGGCCGATGGCCTCGACAACCAGATAGTAGTTCCGCGAAGCCCGGTTCGCCTGCGGAATGCGGGTCACGCCGGTCGGCGTGCCGGGGCGTGAAACAACGCGCACCTGATAGGTCTCCAGAAGCCGTGCCTCGAGCGCCTGAAGGCCGGCCAGGGCCGCCCTTGCCGCGGTCGCGTCGCCACGCGCCGCCGCGGCCCGTCCGTCGGCTGCGATCGCCTGCGCCCGTTCGCCTGCCTCCGGAGCGGATGCAAGGGCTGCGATGCGCTGTTCGAGTTCGGTGTAGCTTTCCGGCAGCGTCTGGCTCAGCTCCACGCGCAGCGCTTCCGCCGCGCGCTCGCGTGGCGCGACGACCAGAAACCGCCAGGCCAGGAAGGCCGCAAGGAGAAGGGCGAGGACGATGAGAAGGATCTTCCCCCACTTCGCCCGGGTGACATAGATCGTCGCCAGCGTTCGCGAGACGCCAAGAGCTGGCGGCGAGTAGACGAACCGGTTTTCCTTCAGGCTTTCGACGCCCTCGGAAAGAATGCGTTCGGAGACCTCGATGCCCTGGCTCTTGTAGATCTGGCGCAGGCGCTCGATCATCGCCTGGTCGCGATGGTCGCTGTCGAGTTCCCTGAGGGCGATCCTCTCGTCGTGCCGGAGCGTGTCGACGACGTCCATCGCCAGCATCAGATCATCCAGCGGTGGCCTGGTGGATGCGCTGTCGGAACCCATGCCGTCCTTCCTGTTGAGCCCGTCATGCCCGGAGAGGCGCGAGCGGCACGGACCCGGAAAACCCGGGGCCGGCCCTTTCGTTCAGTTCGGTCCTCCGGCCATCGTACCGAGCAGGGGCTGGCCGGACCGGATCGGGATCACGCGTTCAGCGCGTTGCCCTTGGCCGCGAGCTTTGCCAGGCGACGCTTTCCGTCCTCGACCGCATCGCGGATCTCTTCGGAGTTCTTCGTCGACATCTTGCGCATCTCGGTGATGATCTCGCGCGAATTGACCTGGAATGTGATCACGGAATCGACAAGCTTCTTGACCGCCGCCGCCTGGACGGTGGGGCCGTAGCCCGCCTTGAGTGCCGCTTCCTGTACCGCGTCACCGATCTCGGCGAGTGTCTCGAGAGATTTCGACACGCCTTCCTTCATGGCGTTCAGGGTCTCTGTCGACTCATGCAGTCCCTGCAGGCCGGTGAAGGACGCGTTGAGCGCGGTCAGCACCGAATCGTTGGTGGAGAAGAAGCTGACGGCCTGTGCGTAGACCCGTTCCTTGGCGTTCGTCGTCTGCATCAGCCGGGCCATGATGACCTCGGACGTGTTGTAGCCGATCGTCAGGTTGTCGGAGAGGTCCTTGGCGATCTGGTAGCGCTTTTCCTCATCCTGCATCTCGCGCATGGTCTCGTCGCGGGCAAGCTCGAGACGGGCCTTGGCAGCGGCGTCGGCGCCGTCATGAGCCTCGACCGCGGCGTTCGCCTTCTCGAGTGCTTCCTTGGCACCCTCAAGCTTCGCGGTCGCCGTGTTCAGCACCTCGAGCGCCAGGACCTCGGCCTG
>MDTD01166317.1_pt1 | contig 16693 bp, 17 predicted proteins | sample 811221 | NCBI WGS metagenome assembly MDTD01 (sample SAMN05326646, study PRJNA326480) | marine metagenome | isolation source: seawater | place: Pacific Ocean: South West | collected 2011 | reverse complement strand
GGGTTCAGGTGTTCGTGAAAAAGACGTGCGTGAACTCATCGGTCAGTGGAACCGTTCGCGCAAGATGATGAAGGGCATGGGCGGCAACCGCAAGCTGAACAAGCAAATGCGGAAGATGATGAAAGACGGCGACATGGACATTGATCCTTCGTCCTTTGGCATGTGATGTTGGACGTGCTTGAATGAGACTCGAATGGCCCGTCTACGTCTTCACGGCTTGCGTCTTCCTTGCATTTGCCTTGGGCGTTCAATTCCTGAACCTCGGCAACGGGGCCGTCGTTGGTCTGTTCATTTTACTCACCGTCGCTTATGCGTGGGTTGCCTGGGTCATGCTCAAGCAGAAGGCCGTACTCGAACTCCACGCTTACGTTCCATGCAGCAACTGTGGCGAATTGACCCCCTCACAAGGAACGCACTGCATGAACTGCGGTGCTGTTATTGTCGCAGGTAACCCTCAGTAGGACTTGGCAAGCAAGACCCGTCGAGTCGTCATCTCGCCCGTCATGTGGCAGGGACGCTCTGCATCGTAAGGGTCGGTTGCATCACCGAGGAATGAAAGCCCTGTCGTCCGTTCTATAATTTCTGCGTGTGCGTCTGAACCGTTGAACGCAAGCTCGTAAATGTGGCCGTCTTTGACCTCGCCGTCCATGCTCCATTGTCCATCGGCTTCGGTGAAGGCAGGCAGAGGTTGGACCACATCGTCCATGTGCTGGGAGGCACGTGCACGTAGCTCAACGCTGATTTCGTCAAGCACGCGATAACACTCGTCGACGATGTTGTCCATGGGGAGTGGTTCCTTCCCACCCGTTCGTCGAGCAGCGAAGGCCGTACCCTGGGCGATGTCTCGTGGACCGATATCCAAACGTAGCGGCACGCCCTTGATTTCCCAGTCGTAATACTTCTGACCGGGATGGAGGTCTCGGTCGTCCACCTTGACACGCAGACCACGGGAGCGGAGTTTTTCGGCAACCTCGTGGGCCACAGCGATGGTGTCAACCTCGAGGTTCTTACGAATCATCGGGCAGATGACGACCTGGAAAGGCGCAATCTTTGGCGGCATAATGAGGCCGTTCTCATCACCGTGCATGCCGACAACCGCTCCAAGAAGGCGTTCGGACATCCCGTAGGTGGTTTGGTGGCAGAAGGCCTGCTTGGCGTCCAAGTCTTCGTAAGTCACGTCGAAGGCTTTGGCCCATTGGTCTCGGTAGTGGTGGCAGGAGGCAACTTGCAGGGTTCGACCGTTGGGCATAACGGCGTCGATGCCGATGGTGTACCAGGCGCCGGGGAAGGTGTCCCAAACGGGTCGCTTGGCCTTGATGATAGGCAGACAAAGGTCGTGCATCAAGCGGTCAACGATTTCCAAATCTTCCGCGATTTGTCGGCTGGCATCTTCTTCGTCAACGTGGGCCGTGTGGGCTTCAAAGAAGTGAATTTCACGAACACGGATGAAGGAACGGGTCTGTTTCGTCTCGTAGCGAAAGGTGTTCACCATCTGGTAAATCTTCAGCGGGAGGTCCTTGTGCGAGCGAATCCACAACGGGAACATCGTGTACATCGCCGTCTCGGATGTTGGGCGCAGGAACATTGGAATGTCAAGGTCGTTCTCGCCAGCGTGCTTCACCCAGTAGACTTCTTTCTTGAAACCGCCCTCTTCCTCTTCATCACGTAGGTCATCGGGGTCAACCCCCTCCTCACGGGCTCGCTTCAAACGGGCGACCAGTGCATTCTCCTTCTCGAGAAGATTTTCAGGGATGAGCAGCGGGAAATTGACCTCTTCGTGGTTCGTACGCTCCATCTCTGCGTGCGTCAAGGCGTCGATGAGTTTCATCGTCTTCCAGCCGTAAGGCCGCCAGACGTCCATACCCTTGATGGGATAGCGCTTGTCAACGAGTTCTGCAGCCTCAACAATGAACGGGTACCACTCGTTGAAATTCTCGCTCTTCGACGGAATTCCCCGCTTTGCTTTGCGCTGGCCCATGATGTTGGGGCAGACTTCGGTTTCATCAAGATGACGCTTCATCTTCAGCGCCATCAGCCGACTTGGTCAGTGAGAACAACGCCAGCACAGCGGCAGCGCACCACACCACCTCAAGCACGAGAAAAGCCCACTCGTCGATGAGAAAGGCACGAACGCCCAACAAGCCAGAACCGAACGCCATGAGAAAAAGGTAGAGCGGTTGTTTGCTGTGGAGCACGTTGCGCGTTTCAAGCAAAAACGCCAGCAAGATGCTCATCATGCCGATGTAGGCAATGGATTCAGAGAGCCAACCGTCTGGGGACAGAGGAATCACTTCCTTCGAGTCATCATGAAGAGGCCGCCGATAAGAACGACCAGGGCGACGATGTCGGGGATACCGATGCCGCCAGCGGTTCCACCAACGCCGTTCATGCTCTCGGAGAGGAGGGAGTAGGACCAGCCGTCGGATTCACCAATTTTGTGAGGACTCATCAAGTTCAAGCGAGTTTGTTCATCTCCTCGACACGTGCCAGCCTCGCAAAGGGAATTGAAGGCGGAGGAAAAGATGCCAAAAAGGTTCAACACACAAAAGAGCAGCCCTCCGGCGAAAACAAAGCGCATTGGGCTTTTCTTACCGACTGGGATGGGTGGCATGTCAAGTGTTTTATTCGGGTCTGGAAGGGGAACTGCTGGGGTCGTTGCCGCAACAGGAGCGATGACTTCAACCAGCATGTCGGTGGGCGGCGCAACCTCAGTTACCGCTGTTGGGGTGGAAAGAACGGCGTTGGCGTCCCTTGGCTTGACCGGTTGCACGGCAGCGATTTTTATCCCGTAAATTCGGTCTGCAAGACTGACCAATGTGGGGTCGTCAGCGATGTCGGCTGCATCGATTTCACCGTCCAACAATTGTTGTAGGCGTTCTTGAATCGACGACAATGACAGGCCTCCGCATGGAATGCGTAAGCGCTTCCCTTCAAGAAGCCTCCTTTTGGAAGAATCGCACAAAACGGGCGAATCAAGCCTCTTCATCGTTGTACTTGCTGATGAGTTCCTGGCCGACCAGCGGAGCCGAACAGTGCGGGCACCGGTCAGCATGTCCGAGCATGGTGGGTTGGATGGCCAATACAGCCAAGCATGAAGGACAGGCGGCAAGCATCTCGCCGTCTTGGAGGTTGAAGGAATCCATTGGATTCAGGTTGAGGTAGCCCATTCGGTATCCAGGGTGCCAGTGAAACATCGCTCTCCGGCTGGAGCCAAGGGCGGCCCAACCCATCAAAAACGCAAGCAGGAGACCCGAGAAGATACCCGATAAGAGCGCCTGCAGAACGTTGGCGAAGGCCAAAATGGCGAACAGCAAACTTGCGAGGAAGAGAATGCAAACCGCAGGCCAATACGCCCAAGGCTTTCGATTGCGATAGCCACTGTAAATCATCAAGCCTGCAAAGACCCCGCTTCCAAGAAACACGGAACCTATCGTACCTTCCAAGTAGCCCATCGTGGCAAGGGCTGTGGCGAGCAAATACACCACAATGGCCCCGTCGACGAGAACGATGAAACTCGTTCCACGGTGAATGTGTGCGATGGGGTCGCTACCGGGCAACGCTGTGGGCGCCGACCCTGCAAGGACCATCTCATCCGCTCGACTGTTGGCCACGATTCTTCCTCGTGCGAGGGGCATTTGAATCATTTGTATCACGCCCGGGCTTGAAGCGAAGATGTCTTGACGGTCAGCAGGTTGGCCACACCATGGCGATGCGTGATACCGACGTTGAGCAGAGGGGCGACGCCCTGCTCGGTCAACGCATTGTATTGGGCATCACTGGAGGGATTGCCGCTGTTGATTCGGTCCGTCTCGCACGAGCACTGCGCCGTGAAGGGGCCGAACTCACGGTCATCATGACCAACTCAGCCCAGCGAATCATCACCCCCCTCGCCGTCCGTTGGGCCTCGCAAACCGAGGTCATCACCGACTGGGACGGAGACCTAAGTGCGCTCAACCACGCCGATGCTGTCTTGGTTGCACCCGCAACTCGCGACGTGATGGCAAGCCACCTTCACGGACTTCAGCACGGTCCCCTGATGATGGCGCTCTCGGTTGCTCGTTCAAGAAAAACACCCATCATGATGGTGCCAAGCATGCACCAAGACCTCGCCACCGACCCGGTCACCGACGACATCGTCGAGGACTTACGCAAGGAAGGCGTCCATGTACTGTGGGGGCCCGAAGAGGAAGGAAAGCGAAAAACGCCTGAAGGTGAGCACATCGTTGCGACCTTGGCCCACCTCGCCAACAGGGGCAAATCTGGACGAAAGAACGTGGTCATCACCTTGGGCGCCACCCGTTCGGCCATTGACGATGTGCGCCACGTGCAAAACACCAGTTCAGGGTCAACCGGCTACGCCCTCGCAGACCACCTTCACAAACACGGCCACGACGTAACCTGCATAGCAGGGATGACCACCGTGCCTGCTCCTGAGTGGCTTCCTTTGGTGATCCACTGCCCAACGCCTGAGACCATGCTAGCCGAATGCAAGGCGTTGACCAACGACCACATCGATGCTTGGGTTCACGCCGCTGCCGTCTTGGATTACGTGGTTGAAAACGCTGCAGAAGGAAAGTTGGCCAGCCAACAAGGAACGTTGACGCTCCCTCTGGTCGAAAGCCCAAAGCACATCATGGAACTCAAGGAAAAGTGCTCGAGTGCTGTTCGTATTGGCTTCAAACTCGAATCGGGCATCAAACAAACCGACCTTATTCACCGAGCCTACGCTCAAATTCAGAAAGCAGGCATGACCGCTGTGGTTGCCAATCGGCTGGAAGACCTTGGAAAGCCCGACAAACCCCGGGGCTACCTCGTTGACCAGCAGGGTGCGCACTTTGTCCTTGATACTCCACAAAACCTCCACGAAGCCGTTCAAACACTCATCGAACGCGGGAAGGAGGCATGAACGTGCGTCGTTTTGCCGTAGTTGGCCACCGTGCCATGTCAAAAGGAAAGCTACCACTCAACGATTTGGCCAGCGGCGCAGGACGCATGGATGTGCTCATCAGGGCCCTCATGGCCGGCTTGATGACCAGTCATGGACTTCGCAAAGACAGCGTTGTGGTGCTGCATCTCCTAGGCGGACCTGGTCCACCTCGCCGTATCAAATTTGACGGGGGGACGCTCAAAGGGTTGCACGCAGATGAGCGTTCTATAGCAGGAACCATCGCCAAGGTCATCGCCACGCCCCTCCCACCCATCGGGCATTGGCAACCCATCACAGCAGGCATCAGCCACAGCGGTGGAGGATTGGACTTCACCCTGAAGGAGTGGCAAGAGGGGACCACGGTGCTTCTCGATGCTGAGGCGCCTCGTTTATGGACGCCAAAAGCGATGTTGTTGGAGAACGGAAGTGCAAGCGAACGAACGGTGAATTTCGTCCTCAGCGACGACCAACCGCTCGGTGATGTCGCCACAGAAGGTGTCGTCCTTCGCTCACTTGGCGACCAGTGGCTCCAAGGCCACATGGCCATCGGCGTGGTTCACTTTTTGCTTGACGAGGGCGTTGAACTCAATCTTTGAGTAACCAACGAGGCCAGCCATCAACAGTGGACTCGAGGCCGTGAGCAAGCAGATCTTCATCAAGGGCAAAGGGATGGCTTTGGGGCCACACGGCCAAACAGGACAAACTGGCCTTGTTCTCCTCCACGGCATCACAATCACCCGCCAAGACAGGGGAATGGTCAACGGATGCTGCGCCGATGGTGAAGGTCGCCGTGGCCGTGGTGTCTTCAACATCAAAGCGTACGGCATTTCGGTACCATCGCACCCCCAAACGGGTGGTGGCCCACGTACCGTCCCATGTTCCCGGGGCGTTGATGTTGAGCATCAAATCACCATTTGAGAAGGCCGCAAGCAGAGCGGATTCAGGGTCCTCAAGCCACCGATCATCAGTTTCTGGCTTTGGCCAGGTGCTGAAATAACCGGTGTCAAGTTGACCTTTTGGCCGGCCCAAATTACTCGCACGTAGCGGAAGCACACGGGCCGCTCGTTCAACCACCTCGAGGGTGGCTTCAACGGCTTTTTCCATCCCTTCGGGGTCAAAGGACGTGAACGATGAGGCCACGGCAGGCACGCCGTACAAACCGGCCTCTCGGGCGGCGCCCATGGTGCCGCTGTGATAGGAATCTTGTGAGAGGTTTGGGCCGAGATTGACCCCTGATACCACCATTTGCGGGTGAACTCCTGGTACGAGGTGGTCAAGACCGCCGTCCAAGGCCACGATCATCGTATCACAGGGCGTGCCATCGAGTTCGAAAAGATGGACGGGCGTTTGATGTTGGTCAAGTGACCATGTGGCGAGAAGGTCATCCCGGGAACGAAGCGGCATGGGTTTCATCAGGTTGATGCGCATACCGGTCGCAGAGTGATTGCCCGAAGGCGCCATCACCACCAGCGGGTAGCCGGCGACGTGGAGGGCTTTGACCAGCATGGAGAAACCGATGGCCTCAATGCCGTCATCGTTGGTCAACAACAACCAACCGCGTTGACCAGCCATGCCCATTCCTCAAGCCGGGTTGTTTTCATTGTTCGCTTCGGACAAGGACGCTTGTTCAGAAGCGACCACGACGGTCATCAAACCCGCCATCAAGACCAGTCCTCCCAGCCAGGTCCACTGACCGGGCACACCTGCATCAAAGAAGAGCCAACCGATGATGGAGCCCAAGACAGGCTCGAGCGTGACAGCAACAGAGACAATGAGCGGAGAGATGTAGCGCAAACAAGTGTTCAGCCCTGTATGACCCAGTAAACCGGCAACCAAAGCCAGCAAAAGGAACCAAACGAAGAACTCACTGTCGACCCATCCAAAGGCACCGTACTGGCCGAAGTCCATTTCAAACTGCCATGAGAACGGCAGCAGAAGCACAGAAGCGATGAGCGTCACTGGAAAAGCGTAGAGGAAAATCGGTAACCATGTCCGCAAAATTCTGCCCACGACGATGTAGCCAACCACGAACACAGCCCCACCAAAGGCCAACAAATCCCCGAAGAGCGTTGCCGTTTGGTCGCCTTGAGACGAACCAGTGTCCATCAGGGTGATGGCGGCGCCAACAAAGCAAATCACTGCACCAATCGTTTCCATTCGGTATGGAAGACGCACGCCCTCAAACCTCGAAGCGAAAAGCACCATGCCGACGACGATGACGAGCGGATGTGCGGTTACGAACAACAGTGAATGGGTCAGCGTCGTTTCGTCTAAACTGGCCACCCATGCTCCAAAATGCGCTGCCAAAGCAACGCCGCTCAAGCACAGAAGTTTCCATGTCTGCTTGCTCTTGAAGCGTTCGGCAACGGCGTTGTCGATGGTCTGAAGCTGAAACAAGAACAAGGGCAACAACACCAGCGAGGTCAACTGCAGTCGCCAAGACGCACGAAGCAGGGGCGGAACAGCGTCCACGTGTTGGAATAAGGCTCCTGCACTCGAGACACCGAAGACGGCGGCGACAAGAAGGCCCCAAACCCAGCGCGGTGTGCTGGACGACGACATAACCGTTCACGCTCAGGCTTCAGCCGAGGCCGATTCGCCACCGATGACACCCGCTCGCTTGAACAGGTAGTAGATGGCGGCACCGACGGCCACGTTGATGAGGATGAGGCTGGTCATGCGGATGGCGTACCATGCCCCTGAATCAGCAAAGTTCTTGATGCCCATGACCGTCCTTGCACCTTCATCATCGTACCAGAGCGAGTCCACGAAGGAGAGAATGCTCGATTCCGTTCCAAAGAAGGCTTCACCCGTGAGAAGGCCCGCTGCGACCATGAAGGTGCTCAGCAGAATGAGCGCACGCTGTTTTTCGGCCACCGTGGTGCCCTCTTTTTCTTTGAGTGCATCAATGCGAGGTTGAAGCTTCTTGTCCTCCCAGCGGTCTCGAGCGACACCACCGATGAGCATGGGCAGGGTGTGAGGCACATCGAGGTACATGCCCAAACCGAAGGAGGTGCCCATGCCGGTCGCCCACTCAACGAACATACCGAGGAGGAAACCAAGAGCGAGCAACGTCAGGTCGCCTTGCCCTTCAGCGAAGATGACCGAGAAGGTGGCAAAGGCGTTGGCTTGCGGTGCAATCAATTGGATGCGACCCTCTGCAAGTTGAATAGAGAGGAAGATGGCAACACCTGCACCGATGATGGCACCGGGCACCACACCCATGATGTTCCCCTTTGAGATGTGGTAAGGGCGGTTTCCGATGTAGAGACTGTTCTTGTAATCACCAATGACGGTGCCCGACATGGAGATGGCAGAACCAAACACGGTGGTACCAACCAAACCAAGGAGAACAGCATCTTGGGTGTTCAAGTCCAAGAGGTCCTGGAAATTGAGGAACACACCGAGCAGCATCAGGAGGACAATGAAGGAGGTACCGGAAACGGGCTCAATACCCGTCTCACCCATGACACGAACAGCGATGGCACCGAGCATGAAGGTGGTCAGGATGAGCACCATGGCGAAGACCAAAGCAGCGAGTGGAGAGAAACCACCGATGGTAAAAATGATGATCATAGCGATGAAGGTGACGCCCATGAAGATGGGGATGTGCTTGAGCGGCCATTCGTACCAACCCTTGCCTTCCATGTATTCTTGGCTACCATCGCCCTTGAAGGCAGCACCGATGTCGGTGAAGATGTTGGCGAAGGTGCGCCACATCTTGGCCAGACCAAACATACCACCACCGACAATGGCACCGATGGCAATCGTTCGAACCGTCTTGGCAAAGGCGATCATCTGCAGGGCTGCGGAACCGCCGCTGGCGTAATCCTGAATGGGAATGTTGGCTTGTTGGGTTGCGTCGTAGATGGGCACGTTCATGAACACCGCCAACGGGACGAGGAAGAACCAACCCACGATGGTTCCAAGGTTGACCAAAAACGCCACTCTGGCCTTCATGAACCAACCAATGGCGAACATTGACGGGGTCAGTGCGACGCCGACATAGGTGTAGGCAAAGGGGTTCCAGGCCGTTTCTTCAGACCAATGAGTTTGCTTGAGCGAGATGCCGTCAACCGTACCGGAAGGTTGGTGGATTTTTCCGTAGGAATAAAAACTGGCCAAGCCGATGTCGCCATAGTGAACCGATTGAGCGATGTAATCGAGAAGGGCAACCTTGCGGTCGTTCAACCAGATCAACGGGTATTCCACGAGGAACAAGCCCACCATGGTAACCACGGTCCATACCCCGATGGTCTTCAGTGAATCACGGGCGTGCTCAACAGCACCCGTGCTGACGTCCGAGGAAATGTCAAGCATCTTGAGGGTCGCTTCAAAACCAGGAAGGGGAAGCGGGTCCTCAACCAACCAAACGCGTCTAAAGATAATAAAATACATGACGCCTAGGAACCCGGCAAACATGGACGCAACGATACCGATGAAGGCCAAAGTGAAGGCTTCACCGTCGTTGAGGGTCACCAAAGGCCCGTCCGCTAACGCATAGGCGGGTTGACTGGCCAGCAAGAAGATGGCAGGGAAGGTGAAAATGAACCCCGTCGAAGCGTGGGTCGCACCCGTGGTGGCCGAGGTGGCGATGTTGACTTCCGAAGGCGACCACTTGAGCGCCATTCCCAATAGGTAGGCGATGTACCAGGCTGCTGAAATTGCCAGACCGAGCTTGAGGCCGATATAGGCGGTTACACCTGAAAAAATGGCGCCGATACCGATACCGATCATCACTTTGGGAGTGTTCCAGTGTGAAACCTCGAATGATTCCTCGAGGTTCTTCTCTTCGAGGTATTGCTCCAACACCCCCGTGTTGAGGTTGTTGTACATCTCATCGTCAAGCCATGTGAGCGTACCGGCTTCAATGGCCTTCAGACCCTCGGGCGTGACCGGCTGGCGGTAGGCTGATTTGGAGACGGTTTTTTCACCAGAAGCGTCGGTTCTTGCCACCAAAATCACCCGTGACGCCACAGCGTCCTGTCGGTGGGTTGCGAAGCCACTTCATGACGGTTGCGATGCTCACGCCGTGGCTGCATCCATTTGCCTGTTGCGCTCATCCTCAGCACGAGCGACGGCGATACCATCCTCAACATCGACCTTGCGAAGCATGATGGCGCCAGCAACGATGAGCAGGGAAATGGCGAAAATACCCACACGCGAGTCAAACCACACGGTCATGACCGAGTAGATCAACGGGCCGAGCAGAGCAGCGACCTTACCAAAGAAGCCGAAGAAGCCGAAGAACTCGGCCGAACGGGTTTCTGGGACCATCTGGCCAAACATGGAGCGAGCCAGTCCTTGGGAGCCACCGAGGAGCGCACCGCCAAAGACACCCAGCAACAAGAACTGGAAGAAGACGGTCATGCCTAGTGGTGCCCAAACCAAGGCTCGAGCGGTCTTTGGAATGAAATCCAGCATCCCATCGCCGAGGCTGGTGGGGTGGTTCACACCCAAGCCGGTGGTGTTGGCAAATTCGCCACCTTCAATGCTGTAAGAGAACCGAGACTCATCCATGGTCGCTTCGAGTGCGGCCAAGGCCTCCGCCGTCAAGGTGACGCTCACGTTCACAGGTCCGTCGCTATTCGTTGCCCACTCGACGGCATAACCGGACTTGTAATCCTCGTTCTGTTGGACGGGAAGAATGGCTTCGTGCTCGAGGGCCCACTGTTGTTCATCGTCCTCGGGCAGGGCTGCGATTGGATTGACACCCTCTCGGGCAATAGCGTCATACATGCCCGTATCATCGTTGTAGGTGTATTGCATGTCGTACTCGTCGTGGTTCTCCAACTCAAGAGGAGCGAAAGAGAGGGCACCAACAATGACGAAGCACCAGCAGACCAGGGAGAATTGAAGCGCACCCTTGGTGCCCCACTTTTCAGCCAACTTGGTGAAGCCAATGGCAGCTGGTGCGGCAACGAACTGGATGATGAGAATGGTCAAGATGAGGCCGGTGGTGGTGAGGCCGAGGACGACGATACCGAAGACGCCAGCAAGGGCGGTCACCGAGTTGATGCCGTCGATGAAGCAGAAGTAAGCGAGCATGTAGAAAAACAATGTTCGGAAACTCTTGATGTCCGAAAGCGTGGCCTTCACTTCCCCCAGTGCCATCTTGGTGGAGGCGACCATGCCCATGGGTTCCATCTCGTTCTCGATGTGCGGCTCAGGCACCATGCGGAAGGTCATCTGGGCAAAGCCAAGCCACCAGATACCTGAGGTCGCCATGGCGAAGGGAATCACCCAACTTCGTCCAGGAAGGCCCAATACCAAGGCGAGGTGGACGACCAAGAGGAGGCCACCACCGAGGTAGCCTGCTGCGAAGGCTTTGTTGGAGATGGAATCCATTTCAGACTCATCACCCATGTGAGGGAGAAGGGCATTGTAGAAGACGCCGGCACCGTTGAGACCAACGTTGGCCATCATGAACATGATGAGGGCCCATATCCACCCCATTGACACACCAAGGTAGGGGGAAAGGGCCAGAAGAATACACGATACAGAACCGAGGACCGTGAGAATTTTCAGCCACCACATTTTGATCATTCGACGGTCTGCGATGACGCCGAGGGAAGGCGCACAAATCGCCACCAGCAGGGCACCGATCATGACAGCAGCGGAGTACATGGCGTCCGCCGTCCACTCACTACCGAGCAATTTGGTGGAGATGCCGTTGGCTTCGGCGAAAAGATAAGCGAACCAAGCTGGGAAGATGGCGGTGGTAACCGATGTCTCAAAGGCGCTTTTTCCCCAATCGTAGGCACAGTATCCTCGGACCCGTTGGTCCTTTTCCGTCATGACTTCTGTCGCTTCCATGGCTCAGCATGACGCGGTGGCCTTATGAATTCATACCCGTGAAGAGAGCCACGAATTGGGGTTTGGAAACCCCCACAAGTGTGCCATCAGTGGTCTCGGATGATGATGTAGCGGCCAAGGGCTTCTTGCCACATGATCTTCTGACCTGCTTCAATGTTCATCTCGGACTCAGCGGAGGGCATGGGGAGAATCATCATGGAGTAATCTCGGTCGTTCATGGCGTGAACTTCGTTGCCTTCGAGGTGGGTGACCGTGGCCGTGCCCTTCTCGATCATGGGGACGTTGATGGAATCGGTCACCGTGCCAACGTGGGAGATTTTCTTACCCGTGAAGATGGATTCCAAGGACAGACGAGCCTTTGCGGAGCCGTGCTTTCCAGGCTTGGATTTTGAGATGCTCAGAATTTTGTAAGCTTCGTCGTCAACGACGCAAAATCGTCCAACTTTTAGCGTTCGAATTTCTACACGGTCGGTGCCTGGCATGGTATCCCTCAACAGCGCTGTCGAGGTGTTGGCTTATCACCCTTCGCCCCACTGCGGCTGAAATCTTACAAATCCCGGACATCAAATCGTTGACCTGATTGCTCGAAACTGTGAGCCGTCATCAGCGGAAAAAGAGCGGCGGCGACATCCTCTGGGTTGGACAACTGTCCGTCTTCGTGGTAGCCGACGAAATTGGCTCGCAGGGGAAAATCCTCCTCGGAAGCAGAACGGATGGTCGTTTGCATCGCCGTATCCACGATACCAGGAGCAACCGAAACCGCCGTGATGTTGTGTTCTCGCCCCTCTTCAGCCAAACACCTGGTCCACATGTCAAGGCCAGCCTTTGCCGTGCAGTAAGCCGACCAAGAGGCCAACGGACGAAGCGCAGCCCCGCTGGAAATCGTGGTGACACGAACCCGATGTTCCCCCTGGAGAGCGGGACCGAGCACCTGTGTCAAGTGTTGAACACCAACGACGTTGACCATCATGGAACGCCCCCAGTCCCCAGCATCGGCATCAAAGAGGGGTTTGATGGGATGGATATCTCCGGCGTTGTGAACGATGCCGTGAATCGCACCCTCGTTGGCAAGGATGGTTTGCGCTGCTTCCTCGATGGCGGCAGGTACACCCAAGTCGCAGGGCGTGGCGTAGGAATTTGGAGCGATGGCCTGAACGTCGGCGGTTGTTTGCTCAAGTTCGGAACTGTTCCTTGCGAGAAGGACGACGCGAACGCCTGCACGAGCCAGTGCCAAGGACACTTCACGCCCAATGCCTTTGGATGCGCCAGTGATGAGGTAGGTCTGCCCTTGAAGGTCGCCCACAGTACCACCTCAATAGGTGTAGAAGCCTTGGCCGGACTTTCTGCCAAGCTTGCCTTCCTCGACCATTTGGATGAGCAAAGGAGCGGGTGCGTACTTCTCGGTGCCAAAGCCTTCGTAGAGGACGTTCATGATGTGAAGAACGGTGTCGTTGCCAATCAAATCCGAAAGTGCCAACGGCCCGATGGGGTGGTTCATGCCGAGTTTCATGATGCCATCGATGGCTTCGGGTTCTGCAACGCCTTCTTGGAGCGTGAGGATGGCTTCGTTGATCATGGGACAAAGGATGCGGTTGGAAACAAAGCCGGGTGCATCGTTGCACGAAAGGGCGGTCTTGCCCATCTTTTCAGCCGCTTCGACCACAGCGCTGTTGGTCGCTTCACTGGTGCCATCCCCGTTGATGATTTCAACGAGTTTCATGATGGGAACCGGGTTCATGAAATGCATGCCAATGACCTTGTCCGGTCGGTTGGTTGAGCCTGCGATGGTGGAGATGGAAATGGACGATGTGTTGGACGCCAAGATGGTCTCCGGTTTGCAAATGCTGTCAAGTTCCGAGAAAATTTCTGCTTTGAGGGCGAGAATTTCTGGCACGGCTTCCACGACAAGGTCGCAATCTGCGCACTTGCCACGGTCCGTCCCGGTCGTGATGCGGGCGAGGGCTGCGTCGGCTTCGTCTTGCGTCATCCGTTCTTTGCTCACCAGTTTCCCAAGCGAGAACTGAATGGTGCCCAGACCCTTCTCGACGTACTCGTCTTTGATGTCGATCATGACAACATCATAGCCCGCACAGGCAGCCACCTGTGCGATGCCGTTGCCCATTTGTCCTGCGCCGATTACGCCAATGCTCTGAATCATCGTTTCACCTTCGTCCAAATCCACACGCACGCCGTTCATGAAGATGTGGATTCATTTGGACGGCGTCGGGGAAAGGAATATTCCTTGGCAATCAGTAGGCAAGCCATGGTTCAGATTCTCTGCCCGCACTGTGAGGAAGAGATTGAACTTGACGACGATGCTTCTGGAGAATTTGCCTGCCCATACTGCGAAGGTGAATTTGAGTGGAACATGAACTCAAAAAAACCCGACGAGACTGGCGGAGGTCATGTTCTGCTGAGCGCCATCAGCGGCTTCTTCTCGGGTAGCCTTATAGTCACCGGCATCGCACTGCTTTTGGGAAGTTATGTCGGTTTCCAACTGAGTTCTGTTGTTTGGGCGGCGACTGCCGATGGCTCGGAATCAGCCGGCGCTGGTATTGTGGCCGTTATGGGTATTGCAGGCGCAGGCTATCTCATTTCAGTTTCAATAGGGATGTTAGGACTGAGCATCCTCATCATTGGCATCTATCGGATTCTAGGTCGCTAATGTTTCAAGTCATTGTCCATTGTCCGACCAAATTGCTCAACGTTGATTCCTGAAATCCCACTTGTATCCTAAACTCGACAAAGATGCCGATTGAAGACATAAAAAGGAATAAGTAGACTCAAATTTTGCTCAGTATGATGGCTGTAGAGTTTGACCAGGTATATGGTATGGTAAGCGATTCACCGATTCCATTACTCGCCCTCATAGAGGGTTGTTCAGCCGCCAAATCGTTCACGCTTTGGTTTACACCCGAGAAAAGGAGTAAAGTTCGGTACCTCAAACGTTTTTTTGAGTCAAAACACCCAAAAACAAAATTCAAATTTGTCCAGATTCCCTCAATGAATGAGCCCGCAAAACAAGTCCAGGCCCTAAAAAAAGAAATCGCAGGGCAATCGGAAGGCGAAGATCTGCGAACGGCAGTATTTATTTCGGCAGGTACCACAACAATGGCACTGAGTATGTGGCATCATTCAAAGGCCCGAATCTGGATTTCTCTTCGCAAAGGACTGGAATTGTCCGTGTTTAGCCCCCAAGATGGCCAAGAAACATGTCTAGTCCTTGGCGGTGGTGTTTTGACTTTGCAACAAATTCTTTTTTCTCAAGGTTGGATTTACAACGGTAGGGAGCTCCAACATGAAAACGGTAAGTTAAGCGAAACTATAGACGTCTCATATTCGGAGTCGACTGGTGAACTCTCTTTCGTAAAAAATGTGCAACATTTGAACGATTCAAGCCAAGAACGAGCGGTATCATTCATGTGTGCACTAACAGATGAATTTGGTTTCAATGGGGCGAATTATGAGATATATGGTTCGCTATCTAAACGGGCATTGAATCTATTGAATGACGCCATAATTCACACGAAAGGCGAGGGTGAAGAAGAATGAAGAAATTACTCACTATGTTCAATCCGAATGACCCAACACCTACTGCGATGGCCATATGTTCTCAAAACCTCTCAGAGGTCCACATTCTACTTGTTGGTGAAGCAAACTACACCTCTCGCCAGGAACAAGCCCTCGAACGATTCAAATTGTGGACCTCTGGTTCGGTTAAACCAGTTGATTTTCCTGAGCACATGTGGTTGCCGAGGATGGATTGGGAATCACTCCTAGATAGAGGCATCAGCATTGAGTTTCACTCAATTGGATCTATTTCAGAATTCAACGCAAAAAGAATAGGTCCCAATATTGTCGTTGATTTTCTCTCGGGAAGTAAGGAATTGAGCGTTGAACTTATGACACAATTAAATTTGACATACGGGGAAACAAGCTCCATCAAATACGAGGTGACACAACTCAGTGGTCACATTGTGAATGTAGTAACTGGGGAAGAAAGAGCACACAGTAGCACGTTATCAATCAGGGAACGCGTATGGCTCACTGCGGGAAAATTTGCATTAACTGGAAAGCGTGGGTCAAAAGAGGTTGGTGAACAAATAAAGGATTGGGGACTGAGTTTTGCAATTCCCAAAAAAATCATGCCATGTGAAACCGATGAATTATCTAAATTATTGAGCGACGAAGATGTTCATTTCGATTTCGAACACGGCTTTTGGTTGGAACATTTCAGTGCGCATGTCATTGCAACATGGCCAGATGTTATGGAATCTTGGCATCAGTTGCATGTCTTCCCCCCAACCTGGAAGGAGTTTGTGGCCGCTGCGATGTCAAAAAAAGATTTGTCATGGAAATACATTGGTTATCCTGAAGAGGGCGTGACTGAGTGGCCATACGGATTTGATGAAAATGGAAAGAGATTGAAAGTGAAAGAAATGAAAAAGTATGTGGAATGGGCGAATAACGATCAAACTACGTTCTTTTCTAACACTTTGTTGACACCCAGCCAATTGGAATATCTGTGGAATTTTGCATTCATAGGTGATGTGGACGTCGTGGCAATTTTGAAGAATGGATATTGGATATTTGGCGAATGTAAGCACTCCACCCGATTTGATGGGTCGTGGTCTCATAGAACCTTAGCACTTGCTTCCTTAATTGCACCGAGATCATCAATCTGTGCAATCATCCAAAGCCACTTACCTACCATGAAAAACCAGAAGGGTGGAATCAATATCCTGCGATGGCCGGATTTGAAAAATCCATTGATAAACATAAATGCGAGCGATACAAGAAAAATCTCGATCTTCAGTCCACGAAATCTGGAACAGTAGATTGGGAGATTGAAAAGTAGCCCGACTCGGATTCGAACCGAGGTCGGCGGGACCAAAACCCACCATGATGGACCCCTACACTATCGGGCTGTGTAAGCCGGTCGGAGCGGTT
>MDTD01071214.1_pt1 | contig 16694 bp, 10 predicted proteins | sample 811221 | NCBI WGS metagenome assembly MDTD01 (sample SAMN05326646, study PRJNA326480) | marine metagenome | isolation source: seawater | place: Pacific Ocean: South West | collected 2011 | reverse complement strand
CCAAATCACTAAAGAAGTGTCCATGATCCGAATAGATTGTTTTCCCTATTGCCGTTGTGTATCTCGCTGCCTAATCATGCTGTTGTTCATCTTTTGCTGTGACCTTGCCCAAGGGCAAGGTCACGAATTAATGGTTGACGGTTCATTTTCCCAAGTAAACCAGTCTTCGATACTAAAAAGTTGGGACATTAATAAAGGTATCCTTACAAGTATTGATGGGGTACAGGTTCTTAAACTCGAAGGCTCCTACGCCAGTGCTACGCAGAATATTATTTTGGAGTCGTCTTGGAAACTATTGCAGTTGCAAGCACGTGTTTGCACGGTTGAGGTAGTGAAAGGCAATCAAAACTGGAAAAATGCTCGGATTACCGTCACTTTTAAAGATGCAAATGGTAAACGTGTTGGCCCTTGGCCAGATGTTTATAATAATGAAGGGACAACGGCTTGGTGCAATTATAGGAATCAATATTTCATACCTGTAGGTGCCACTTCAGTCGATATTGCAGCTGCAAATTTTGGCTTGGCAGGCAGTTTACTGGTTGAACGGATTTCTGTGAGTTCTGTTACTGGTGCTGAGCTGGCGAAAGACACATCACGGCCTGTAATCATTCTGAAACTGGATGATCTAGTGACAGTCACGTCTCGTTGGGAACGACTGGTAACTTTTTTGTCTGAAGAAAGTATACCGGCAGCAATCGGAATCATCGGTTACGGGCTTGAGCAGGAAAATCCTGCACTAGTCAAGTGGATCAAGAACTTGTCGGATGGTGGCCAGATTGAGTTTTGGAATCACGGGTACAAGAACCGGACTGGAGAAGATCCACTTGGTGAGTTTGAACTTGAATCAGTGGATGCCCAAGTAGCCAGCCTGCTGGCGACTCAGCGTTTGGCTAAAAGCAAGTTGGGTATTGATCTGACAGCTTTCGGTCCCCATTGGAGTGCGACCAATAGCTCCACCATGGAAGCATTAAGACAGGTTCCGGAGCTGAAGAGTGTCTTTTTTTATACGAATGAGCAGGAGAATGATTGGTTTGTTTTTGAGCGTTTTTTGGATCTTGAAAAGCCGATATTCAACCCAAATACAGACCATGTGATCAACAGCTTTGCCGCTTGGGCGCACCAAAAACCGTATCTGTGCTTACAAGGACATCCAAACCAATGGGATAACGAGCAGTTTGAGCAATTCAGACGAGTAGTGCTCTACTTAAAGGAGTCAGGATGTTCCTTTATGACTCCGTCACAGTATCTGGAATCCTTGGTTGCGGATGGGACGGTAAAGCTTCGTGCAGACCAAGCCATGACGAAGAAAAGCGCCGATTTTCCTTTTGTAATCCCAGGGGATGACAGCACTAAAAACGCGACTGACTTTTCTGGGCTTCATACCCAAGCAGCTGGATCTGATGGCTTTGTACAAATTAAAGATGGGCATTTCCATACGGCAAGCGATCGACTTCGATTTTGGGGAATGAATATGTGTTTGAGCAGTTGTTTTCCCACTCACGAAGTGGCAGATAAAGTGGCTCCTCATCTTGCTAAATTGGGGTTGAATGCTGTCCGCATTCATCACTTTGACGCCCATGATGCCCCCCAGGGGATCTGGAAAACCCAGGATGATGGAAGCCGAATCTTAGATCCAGATCAGGTGGATCGATTGGACTACTTTTTGGCAGAAATGCATAAGAATGGCATTTATGCAAACCTTAATCTTCATGTAACACGTACGTTGACTGAAGGAGAGGGTTTTGTAACCAAAGGAATCCCTCACGAGTATCGTTATAACAAGTTTCTGCTCTATTTTGAGCCAAGGATGCGGGATGAACTGAAAGCATTTTGTCGGGACTACCTGTTGCACGTCAATCCATACCGCCAGCTTCGTCGAGTGGATGATTCTGGTATTGCAATGATCGAAATAACGAATGAAAACCGCTTTAGTAAGGCTGGCATAGGTGTTATTCGGCAGTTCCCAGAAGTTTATCAGCGGGAATTCATTCGGCAGTGGCAGGAATGGTTAAAAAACCGCTATGGTTCAACCGAAGCAATTAGGAATGCCTGGCTTCCCGATGAAGATGAAAAAATGGGACAGGTGCTGATTGATAAGCAGAACTCTGGCCAAAGTCTGACTGGTTGGACTTTTAGTGAGAATGAAGGCGATATCGAGTTGATGGCAAATCAACCTGGCCCTGATCCTGATACACCAGCTATTCACGTTGCTATTTTAGAAAAGGCGAACCTACGGTGGCATCACGAATTGCACTATGCAGGTTTGAGTGTTCAGGAAGGACAGACTTACACACTGAGCTTCAGGGTCAAGGCAGAGCGTCCGCGCGCTTTGAATGTAACCATTTCTAATTCCGGACCTAGTGACTGGGCAAGTATTGGATTGAATGAAGATATAAGAATTGAAACTGAATGGAAGACTATTACTCAAATATTTCAAGCAAATAAATCACTTGAAGAAAAAGTTCGTCTTTGTTTCAAAATGGGAGGTGATGATGCGGATCTTTACTTTGCAGATATCCATTTGCAGGAAGGAAGCATGGCTACTGGTTTATCCGAGGGGGAAACCATCGAAGCCGGAAATATTTCCTTTCCAGTGCTTCAGGCAACCAAAGCGATGACTCAGGATGCAAAAGCATTTATGCTGGATGTAGAGCGTGAATTCTTGTTGGATATGGTCCGTTATCTAAAAGAAGACCTGGGAGTCAAAGTGCCAATCACTGGTTCTCAACTTGATTATGGTGACGATAGAGTTATTGCGGATACTAGTGATTATGCTGATATGCATGCATATTGGGAACATCCATTGTTTCCCGGTAGACCTTGGGACCTGGGTGACTGGTTGATTAATAACACCCCCATGGAAACCGCACCTGGGTCAGATCCCCTGACATATTCTGCTGCAAGACGTTTAATTGATCGCCCCTTTACCTTGTCTGAGTGGAATATTTCAAGTCCAAATGATTTTGGTGCGAGTACTGTTCCTTTTGCCGCAATGATAGCTTCTCTTCAGGATTGGGATGGGGTCTTCTTCTTTGACTACAACTCAAATGAGACCTGGTTTCCTAATGCTATGCAGGGCTTTTTTTCATTTAAGGCTCAACCTGCAAAGTTGGCTCTTCTTGGTGTGGGGGCAAATCTGTTTTGTCGTGGCGACCTTAGTGCCTTGCATGATCAAGCAGCCGGTTCTCATTCAAAATATTTGCCTCAGTCGTTGGCAATTACACATCAAATTGGAGTTGATCCGCAATTAGTTGAAGGGGAGGAACGAGCTGAAATTGATGCTGATGACCTATTTAGTCCAGATGGTTCAGTTTCCTGGTTGGCAAATGATAAGAGTAAAGCCAGAGTCACGATTAATACTAAGATGACAAAGGGGGTGTTTGGCTTAGTTGCAAACAGTTCAATTACCCTTGGAGAATTGACGATGGATTTTGGCGAAATAGAACGCGATTATGCATCAGTCTTTCTGACGAGTAAGGATAAAAAAGATATACTCGACTCTAAACAACTGCTTTTGGTTGCCGTTGGTCATGTTAAACAAGATGGAATGGTGTGGGATGTAGCTCGCACCACCGTTGGCAGAAACTGGGGAAGAGGACCGACGAAAATGAACGTCATTCCATTTAGGTTTGACTATCAAGGATTAGCGATTAAGGAAATTTTTGCACTTGATGCAAAAGGGAATCGAATGGGTTCAGTTTCTTTTGAGAAAAAAAACAATGGCATCACCTTCCAAGTTGGGGAAGAATACAAAACGGCCTGGTATGAGATAATTACCCATTAGGTTTGGCAACTAGTTGCTAGAGTAATAATGACAAGTGCTTCTATTTTTGTTTTCATACTCCCATTTCACGCTCTGTTAAATCAAGTTATATTACTACAGTGAAAGACGATTTGTTATGCTTTGACCTCTGATATGTCGGTGTAGCGCAGAGGCTATATCGACATATCACTGAAATTGAATTCTGCCACAGCTAGTTATTTTTCGCGACAAATGCCCTATTTTACAGTCTGATGAGCTCTCTAAAAAGCAAAGTAACCGATAATAATATTCATATAATATTAAGTGAAGAAAGAAATATAAAAATCGGATATATTTCTTTTCTAAAATTATAATTAATGATAAATATATATTCCTATATGGAGTATTTATCAGCAATAGAAATTTGAAATATTGAGCGAATAATATGTTTTAAATAAATTGCTATTGCAATAGAGATGTTTTTTTATTACAATGAAGTTATTCAAAAGTGCAACGTTTCAGTTTTCATAAGGACTAATATGATTTATATAGGTGATGCCATATTGGTAGTTTATAATGGGGGTAACTATCGAATTAAAAAAATATATAAAATCATAAATAAAAATACCATATCTGGCGATTTATGCATGGCTGTGACAAGCTGGTCAACAGGATATTATTCAGCAAATAAAGCACTGTGGTTCTTTTATAACTATTTTTATTTAAACATCTTCCTGCCGGGACGGCCCAATAGGGCTTGATATGCTGTTTTAGCGATTTTGTCTATGTGTCGTCAATAACTGTAAAAAATAACCAACTGGAAATCTTCATGCTATAGACGATTACTCTCTCCTGGTGACCTTTCGCAATCTTTAAGCCTAATTGGGATGACAGTTATGAAACACATGAATCCATTACGTAAAATTTTTATGTCTCTACAGGTTATTATCTGCCTTTTGATTCCGCATTTGCAGGCAGATAGTTATGAGGCCGAATCTTTGTCTTATGTACTTTATGGTGGTCAGTACACAGCCATATCATTATCATCTGCAAGCGGCGGGATGTATGTACGCCACCAGGCTTGGGGCGATGGAAATGCGATTGAGTTTTCCATTTCAAATCTTACACCTGGCAACTATAATGTGGATATGCATATGTATCAGCATGCTTATGCAGGAATTTATCAGACCAGTATAAATGGGGTAGATGTTGGTAGCCCTATAGATTATTATGGATCAGATTTTGCAGATTATGGGTATAGTGCTGTACCCGTTGGCGTAAGTGGTGTGATGACTATTCGTTTTACTTGTGTGGGGCTGAATTCCTCAGCACTCTCTCGCCGTGTTCTTCCAGATAATTTTACTCTGAGCCTGCAGGCAGCGACAGTAGAGTTAGAGTGCGAAGATCTTATTTATTCATATTACGGTAACTGGGTGTCAGATACTTTGAATATTAATGCAAGTAATGGACATTATTTGCGATTGGATGCAGCAGGCATGGGAAACTGGATTGAGTTTGAAACACCTTGGTTGGACGAAGGAGCCTACAATCTGTCCATGGTCGCTTTAGAGCATGGATATAATGGTATTTATCAGTTACAAGTGAATGGTATTGATGTTGGTCCTGAGATTGACTATTTCAATGGGGATAACTCATTTGTTGATTATGATTTTGGTCAAGTGAACATCAGTCCAGCTGGCAATGCACAAGTACGATTTACCTGTAAAGGTAAGGCTCCATCGGCCTTGGCATATCGTTTTGCTCCAGATCAACTGCGGCTTTCATGGACGGGTAGTATACCATCTGCCACTGATTATTTTGCGGAGTGCGAAAGCCTTAGTTACAGCGTCAGCAGTGGAACTGTTACTCCGATAAATCAGACGATTGCCAGTGGTGGACAGTATTTATATTATCAGTCAGGAGGTGTTGGAGCCTGGGTCGAATTTACCATTCCTAATGTTTCTGCTGGCACTTATACCTTAGATATAGCAACGATTTTTGATGCGTACAATGGTATTTATCAACTTGCTATAAACGGCGTCCCATTTAGTACTCCAGTTGACTATTATAAGGTCGATGATGACAGTAGGACTGTGCAATATCGCAATGTCGTTATCGGTACAACGGGGCCTGTGACCTTGCGATTCACATGCACTGGTCAGAATGCAGCAGCATATAGTACTAATTTAATCGCAGATGCTATTAGCTTGTCTGCTGGTGAGGTTTCAGGTCCGGTTATTATCCTGAAATTGGATGATCTTACAACCTACACAACCCGCTGGCAAGAGACAATAGATTTCCTGATTGCTGAAGATGTTACAGCTTCTTTTGGTATTATCGGTTATGGGCTTGACACCAATAATCAAGCCTTTTTTAACTGGGTTAAGGATTTGTATGCAAACACATCATTTGAATTTTGGAATCATGGTTATATGAATCGAACAGTCAGCGATCCATTAGGTGAGTATGAAGTGGCGTCTGTAGAAGATCAACTTAACAGCTTGCTGTTAACACAAAACCTGGCAGTTGAGAAACTCGGCATTACGCTCAAGGCATTCGGGCCACATTGGAGTTACACTAATGCGCAGACCATTGCGGCATTGGATCAAGTACCAGGGATTGAATCAGTCTTCTACTATACAGTAGAGGAACCGGAGCCTAGAAACCGGTTTATCTTTGAGCGTTTCTTTGATTTAGAAGTGCCTCTCTTTTCTCCTAATTCCGCTTACGTGATTGAGCAGTTCACCAATCAAGGGGGAAGTGCGCATCCTTATCTCTGCTTCCAAGGACACGCGAATCAGTGGGATGCAGCTCGGCTTAATGAGTTCAAGCAAGCTGTACTCTTTCTAAAAGCACAAGGCTGTGCTTTCATGACACCCACGCAATACATACACACAACAATCGTCAATCAGTAGAATTCGCCGTCTTATGGCACTCCAATAGCTACAACTTTTTGTTCTGCCAGGTTTATAGGGTTTTCTGCGTTTCTGTTAAAGGCGGTCCCACGGTTAAGGCAGGTAGTCAGAGATGCGAGGTTTGCGGGGTGCCACTCAGTCATTAACCCAATATTGCGGAGGTTTTTTCTATAGGGGTCAAACGTTTACTGTTTGAGTTGCTTATCTCATTGTGCATCTAAAGCCATTAAGTGGTTGGAGGGTGCGCAATTATTACTCACCAACTGCCAGGAGATCCATCGTGCAAGTAATACAAAATTTAAGGTGTTATTGCCTTCTTTTCCTATTAGTGTTCACCGGTTTTTGCAATCAGTCTGCTCATGCAGATATGTTTGAGGCTGAGTCAATCAGTTATGCATATTCTGGTGGCCAGTTCGGTATTCTCTCCGCAACAGAGGCAAGCAATGGATCATATGCCAGGCTACGTGGATGGGGTATAGGTGCTTGGCTAGAGTATACTGTTTCAGGTATTGAACCGGGAGATTATCACTTGGTAATGACCATGTTCAACCACGGGTATGCTGGTATCTATCAAACATCAATCGATGGATTAGAGACTGGCGCCCCGGTCGATTATTATGGATTGTCTGAATTTGCAGACTATGACTATGGAGTGGTAACAGTTAACAGTAGCGGGATTTTAACAATACGCTTTACGTGTGTGGGCAAGAATTCATCTGCATTAGAGTACAGAGTTATGCCAGACGTCTTTACTTTGACAGCAGTGAGTCCTCCTATTGATTTTGAATTTGAAGACTTGGCCTATACCTATGCAGGAAACTGGGTGTCAGATACATTCAGCTGGGGAGCAAGTGGCCAGCACTATATGCGCTTTGATGCTGCGGGAGCTGGTAACTGGATTGAGTTTCAGGTACCGGGGCTGGAAGCAGGCATCTATCAATTATCAATTGTTGCCCTGGAGCATGGCTATAATGGTATCTATCAGCTTCAGGTCAATAATGTCGATGTGGGATCGGCAGTTGACTATTACAGTGCGAGCAGTGCTTTTGTCAACTATGAGTTTGGATCGGTCAACATTAATACTGCTGGCACGACTCTAATTCGATTTATTTGTCAAGGCAAGGCTGAGTCGGCGCTTGCCTATCGAGTGGCACCTGATCTAATCCAGCTACAGAAGATTGGAGAGTTGTCCTCTGAGGCGAGTCAACCATTGGATTTCTATCTTGCGGAGGAATGGGAAAATGCCGCGATTGTACCAGATGGCAATTGGTCTGTTGAAGCAGCGGAACCAGTTTCTCATACGATTTTAGAGGGAACAACGGAGCACGTACATTCCGGTTCACGGGCGCTCAAGTCAGAACTTTACAATCCCGATGGGATCTATTCACGTGCCGAGATTGCGCACAACCACAAAGCTACAATGGGCGAGCAGTATTTCTATCGATTCAGCGTTTATCTGCCAACAGTCAATTGCCCGGTGAACAAACAGGATGGCGCTAGTTGGGAACTTATTACACAATGGCATGGTTGGCCAGACGCAAACGAGTCGTGGCGTAGTCCTCCTCTGGGATTTTATATGACGCAGAATGCTGACTTACAAATCCAGACTCGTTACAGTAATCTTCCGATTAATGATAATACCAATGCCATCATAATTAATCATCAAGACACCAATGGCAATGCTTTCTTCCCCATCCCCAAAGATCAGTGGGTTACCTTTGAGGTCTCGGTCATGTGGGATTGGACCCAAAATGGTTTCCTTGATGTATGGATGGATGGAGATCACATTGTGGATTATGTCGGACCTACCACATACAACGATGTGATAGGACCTTATTTGAAGATGGGAATCTATCGTTCGGCTTACGTTACAGAGCGTCATACAGCCTACTATGATAACCTTCAGATTCTTCGAAATGGGGTTATAGCTTTTTCTGATCGTGATACAACGGTGAGAAATGGTATCTATGAAAATACTAATTACGGTGCTGATTCAAGCCTTTTAGTAAAATATGATCTATGGCCAGATTATTTACGCGAATCATTCCTTCACTTTAACTATAGTCAGTATTCAAATTATCTGTTTTCCACAGGTGATCTTATGTTGAATATGACTCAGGCGACATCCTCCGACCAATTGAATATTTATCGTACTAGTGATTCATGGAGTGAAGCAACATTAACCTATGCATCATCGCAAAGTCTGCCCATTTATGCTTTCCAAGGCGCTGGTGATGTTTCCCAGGTAACGAACTTGTTGCCTGTAGTCGAAGCGCCTGGGTTACAGGAGATTTCGCTTAGATTATCTCACGATGTTGATATGGCCGTCAGTGGTTTCTTTTCCAAGGAGTCAACTACCAGAACAAAACGTCCAATGATGGTACTTCGGTTCTAAAAAGATAATTGATCTCATGCATGCACAGCAGCGCTGATGTTGCTGTGCATGATATCTTTGATTGCAGCGGCCCCGAAGGTCATCTCTGGCTTTCCTAAAAAGCACCTGAGTTGACCAGAACCATCACCGGGGTCAGGCAAACCCCTATGTGGTCTCGTTCAAGCCATTATGTGATGGGACCGAAGAAGCGTTCCTGGACGTCGGTTTGCAGAATGCTCTAACATCAAGACAGGTCAAATATCAGATGTTGCAACTTCGTATTTATGATCATCGCTTGCACGGTCTGGTAGATGCCCGTTACATACGTAGGGGTTAGATCTTGATCGATTTCCGGTGCATCTCATTTTGCATACTGTATAACCAATATCTGCTTGCAGTATAGATTACGCTTGCTCCTGCGCCTTTTGCTGTAGAAGTAATGCAATTTTGCTTGCTTGGAGTATGGAGGCAGATGTCAGCCCAAATGGGATATTTTCTCCACTGATTTCAGCAAGAAAATCTTCAAGAAAATGGTACGTAGTTTTATGTACGATTGGCAGCCTTACTAAATCTCTGGAAGCTTTCTGCCAAAGGGAAATATCGGATGCATTGTACGAGGCTTCCAAGGCTCCTCTCGTCCCATGAATGGTAAAACGCCAGTATAAGGAATGATCAAAGCCATGAGAATCTGGTGCCAGATACGAGATATCACCCAGTACACCAGCCCCATTTGTTAACTCGAGCATAAGTTGGGCACCGATCTCGAATTCGTCCTGCCCCATATCGGCGACTCGCCAGCAACGTGCAGCAATTGGCTTCTTGATTGCATGACCCGTGAGCCAGGGGATCAGATCAATCGCATGGATTGCAATATCGTTAATCGTACCGCCATGCTTGCCTTCTTCAAAATACCAGGAAGGCCTCGTCCTCGGCTTTAAAGGATGTTGCCCGTTGAATGAGATAGTCTGCACATTTCCGATTTGACCATCCTGAATATAGGCGCGTAAAGATTGAAAGACTGGATGATCTCTAAGATCAAGCATGCAACCAATGGCCTGGTGGGTGTCATGATGCAGTTGCGTAATCTCCTCAAGCTCTATATGGCTTGTACAGATAGGCTTATCGCTGATAATATGTCGTCCTGCCCTGAGCGCTTTAACTATCATCTGGCCACGTTTGCCATAGTAATCACCTATGGCTATACAATCGCATTTCACCGTGTCAAGCATTTCCTGATAGGAAGAATGGTTTATATATATGTCTGATGATTTCAAAAAATCTCGTGTGGCTTCATCTTCTTCGCACGTGGCGACAACTCGTATATCTTTCCGTTTTTTACAGAGCTCATAAAGTGATATAATATGGCTGTGTCGAAAGCCTACAAATGCAAAGGATACAGGTTTTTTCATGGATATTTACTTCAAAAACATTTTATCAAATTGTGGCATGGGATTCTGGCGATGACACTCTTCCATTATCTTTATCTGCCGACGCACTTGATCCAGCTTTATGATACGATTTCCGCCTTCGACCAAGAGTCGGTAGACATCTTCATAAAAACTTTTGCACATTTGATCGAAAAGATCTCTCTTCGATGTATTAGACCATGATTCTTCAATCCAGTCTAAATCTTCCTGGCAGTATCCACGTTTGTCCGACCAACTTCCGTTAAAGACATGCTCAGGGGCGTTTTTGGGATCAAAGTATTTCCACTTCAAGCCAGTGCTCCCACCTGTGAGACCGCCAAGTGTGCCTGACACATTAACTGTATCTCCTTGAGGATAGGCCTGCAAAGAACTCACCACAACATCCACGATAGGTGCATTCTCTCCATATAGCGTAAGCTGACAATGATTTTCGGCGTCGCCAAAGGGATTGTCAGACACCAATTTACAGAAAATACCAGGTTCCTGATCACCAAAGAGAACGACGGCATGATCAACGGGATGCGGTCCTGTATTAAGGAGATTTCCTCCCCAGAATTCCTGGATTGTCTGCCAGTCCCAACGCCTCGCATAACCACTCCAATTGAGTCGGATATTGATGATACGACCAAGCTTTCCACTTGCCAGAACTTCCTGAAGTTTTGTGAAATAAGGTACAAACCGGGAATTTTGGAAAGGAAGAAGTAGGCGTTCTACCTTTTCGGAAGTGTGGACCATTTGGTCAAAATCAGCAACTGTGCGTGCTAGTGGTTTCTCACAAACAACATGATAATTTTTGGTTAAGCTATCTAACGTTGCCTGTGGATGCAGGAAGCTGGGAAGAGCATTAATGATCAGGTCTATCTCCAACTCGTTATTCGCCAGAAGTTCGCGATAGTCTGGGAAGCATTCAGCACCGAACTCATTTGCAGCTTCTGTGCATCGTTCAGGTAATAAGTCAGCTACGGCCACAATTTGAAATAGCTCAGGTACCTGACGCAACCAGGCATAGTGTATACCATAACCACTTCGACCTTGCCCGAGGATCGCGGTTTTTATTGGTGTTGTATTTAGCATGGTTTTGCCTTTTATTTTGGATTGTTTATTGTCAGGACACAGGTATTTGAACTGATTGTCCTAATTCAAGTGATTTTTCGGCGGCAGATAGAATGGAGATGACTTCAGATGCAGTCTCTAGGGGGACCGGAATGGTGCCACCTGTCAACCAGTCGCGAATTCTTATCAGTAAATTATGATAAAGGCTTTGTTTGGCATCGACACAGAACGTGTGAATCAACTCCTTGGTCATTAATCGTCCGCCAAAATGGTATGTATCCTTATTGCATTCGATCAGACCACGTTTCCCATCCGGATATTCGACTTGTATGATCACGCTGTTTTGGCTTTTTTGTGCTTGTACACTTTTAGCACCACCTCCCATTAGGGTGATCAGCATTTCTGCAGCGTGACAACCATACCAGATCAAATCGCTTCCAGAAGCTGCCTGCCCAATAGGGCCGTATACGGTGACAAATTCAGGATTGGGAATCTCCGACCTTGCTGTGGCCACCTCATTTACATATCGAAGACATGATGATGACCAAGCATTCAGGTTGTTATTCTTTGCCAAATGCACGATATTTTTTGCATCTTCCAGATTACCTGCCAAGGGTTTGTCGATAAATACCGGTAAACCACTATCAGCCACCTGAGCGAAAAAATCCGCATGGAGTCCAGGGTCGTTAATCTCAAGAAGAACCGCATCAACATCTATCAGCGCTGTTTCTATCGAAGCTGCCATTTTCACACCTAGCTCCATTAGCGACTTTTGTCGTTTCTCCTGTTCTGCCTCATCGCAAAAAACTGAGGGAAATCGATATGCTTTGGTAACGGTCAGAGTACTTAATTCCTCAACACGGGAATCTCCCTGTATTGCTTGTGTGAATGCCAACGTATGGCTGGTATCAAGCCCAATCAGAGCAAGACGAATGGATCTCATGATACGTTTCCTTTTTGCGTGATTTCAAAATGTCCGTTGCTCCAAACTGGGATCACTCCTTTCAGTGGGCGGAGATCTTTATCGTGCAGATTAAGAATTGCTAAAGGGTTGTCTCTACCCAGTTTCCAGAGCAGCTCTTCTTCATAACCCAGGTTTGCCAAATGGTTGAGACACGGCAACATTGTCATGGAGCTCCCGGCTAGAGTTGGAGCATTAAGGTTTTCAATACGACCAGCAGGTGTCTTTCTGACTTTGGTTCCGATACACATATATTCACCAGGTGGTAGGCCGGCTACCGGTGCAACGTCACTTGTTACGATTACCTGATTGCTTGAGCGAGCACGTATAATTGTTCGAATAACCGGTTCTGGTAAATGAAACCCATCTGTAATTATCATAACATTCAGTTTTGAGCCAAGTTGAGCCCAAATTGGATTGTTATGTCGAGGCACCATATTTGGGCACCCGTTTCCTAGGTGTGTGCAGAGAGTTGCGCCAGCTTCTATTGCCATTTGAATGTCATTTGCATCAGCCATCGTATGACCCACGGATACAATGATTCCTTGAGAAGCAGCATAGCGAATCAGGGATTCCATTCCTGATTTCTCTGGAGCCACAGTGATCATGCGAATCGTTCCTCCAGCCAAATCTTGTAAATGCTTGAGCTCTGAGATACTCGCTTCACGAATGTGCTGTTTCGGATGAGCACCAACCGCACCAGCTTCACTTGAAATGAAGGGGCCTTCCAGATGAATGCCCAGAATTTGTGCTTCGCTCTGCTTATCACTCGTCAACATGGCTTGTGCAAGTAGAGGAAGAACATGCTCGTATGCTTGCTGACTGGTAGTAACAACTGTTGGCAGATAAGCCTGTGTGCCAAGAGCCAACAACGACTGCGACACACTTGCAATGTCCCTATTGGTAAGACTCAGAGAATTGAAACTTACCCCGCCGTATCCATTGACCTGAAGGTCAATGAACCCCCCTTTATAAAACCGCTGTGTCATAGAATGTTACTTTTGATGGACAGCAAACTTGCCGATGACTCATCTAGGTACATGCGACAATATGCATGATTGCGTAAGGCAGTAGAGGGGTAGAGCGGAGAAATGCATTGGGTCATTGTATTCTTGACAGCAATAGCTTTTCGCTTGTCGGGAACGGATACGATAATTTTACTGCTTTTCAAAATCTGGCTGACACTCATGGAAATAGCTTGTTTCGGAACCTCATCAAGAGAAGAAAACCACCCTTCTCCAAACTGTTGACGTCGACATTCCTCGTCCAAGTTCACGAGCAGGTAGGGCTCTTTTGTACTGAAATCCGCTGGGGGATCATTAAAGGCAATGTGCCCATTTTCCCCAATACCAATAAACGCCACATCAATGGTTTCATTCCTGATCAATTGCTTTAAGCGCTCGCATTCTTTTTCAGGATCATTCAAACCGTCGATGGCATGAAACGCCTTTATATCTGGCACTTGACTGACAAACCTCTGCTTTAAATAACGTACAAAGCTGGCCGGATGAGCTTCATCTAAACCAATATATTCGTCCAGATGAAAGACCGTAACAGATTGCCAATCCAAATCTCGATATTTGCATAGAGCAGCTAGGGTATCGAACTGGCTGGCCCCAGTGGCCAGGATAATTGATGCCTTTCCTTTTTCTGCAAGCGCCCTTCTGATCTCCTGAACGCCTTCTTGCGCTGCGACTATTCCAAGTTCTTTTTTAGACGTTAAAGTGGTTGCGATCATCCCAAATTTCCTTTTATATATGGAATTATCATTATTAGATGTATTATGATACAGCCCGTCATCATCACTATGATTGATTCAGGTTGCATAATTCACCCAAAAAATTGTATAATTAACCAATTCATATGAGAAACCGAGAACACGAGCGCATAAGCCACGGCGTTACAGCAAAGCAACCTATTCGATTCATGGTTGATGAGTGGATGACTATTGGTCCGGGAAAGCGGGATATGCATTTTGAGGTCGAGCTGGGATTTGTGCTGGAAGGACGAATGCAGCGAGAATCCAGCACGCATTGTCTCGAACTCCAAGCAGGGGATATTTGGTGCAATGGTATTTGGGAACCACACAGCGCATATGTGCGAAAATCGCCATTACGATTGGCTATTCTGCACCTGTACCCTCCTTATCTTGCCAATCTGTCGTTACCGGAACAGCCCGACCTGAACTGGCTGGCACCTTTTACAGATCATCCTGAAAGGCGTCCTCAGGGAGCAATTCTATCTTCTGATACGTTTCAGGAGATAACCTCACGACTTAGTTCTGCTCAATGTGCAGTTACGCTTCATCTTGATGCCCTACAGGCCCTATGGCAGATCATCAGTCGCTGGAAATGCCAAGCACCTTATAGAATTACATCATCAGATATTGGCCGATTGGAAACAGCATTAAAACTCGTTTTTGACAACCCTCGCTTAGTTACTATTGGTGAAGCTGCTTCGGCCTGTCACATGAGTCGTAATGGCTTTAATCTTTTTTTTCAACGAGTTATGGGTGTGACTTTTGCACAGTTTGCGCTTCATCACAGACTCAGTCAGGCCGCATCAGACTTAGTCGAAACAGACGATCCAATCAAGCAGATCGCTGATCGTTGGGGATTCACCGACGCCAGTCACTTTCACCGTTGTTTTCGCGCGATTTTTAAAGCCCTTCCAAGTGATTATCGCCGTGGAGACTACTAACATATTTCAGTTAAGCATCGAAGCAGAAAAATTGTCTATACTTTGTATTATAATCCCGATAATACACCTGTCCCTATTTTAAAAAATAGCTAATATTTACAGGGGACATATGATATAAAGGCTTAAAAAGCTTACCAGGACTGGCGGTCGAGGGAGCGGTACTGGATCGCTTCGGAAATGTGTTCGACCTGGATAGTGTCGCACATGTAGAGATCGGCGAGGGTACGGGCAACGCGGAGGATGCGGTCGTAGGCTCTTGCGCTGAGGTTAAGATCAGAGAGCGCCAGACGCAGAAGATTCTTGCATGTCTTATCAAGGGTACAGAAAGTCTGGATCTCTTTTGGGGTCATGTCTGCATTGCAGCGGGAAGAGGAATTGGCAAAACGGAGTTGCTGGCGTTCACGGGCAGCATTCACTCGGGCACGGATGGTGGCCGAGTCTTCACCTTTGGCGCGAGACATCAGCTCATCCTCAGAAATTGGCAGCACTTCGACATGAATGTCGATACGGTCAAGCAGCGGCCCTGAAATGCGGGAACGATAGCGCTGAATCTGCGGTGTAGAGCACCTGCAATTCCGCTGGTGATTGCCGTAATGGCCACACGGACATCGTTGCGTTGCCAAACTACCATTTTGCCACTTGAGGCTCTCAGGCAAGCGACCACCTGAGCGTAGATACCCCTCTGAGCTCAAAACCATTGGTGACCATATTCTGAAGCGTCGCATTGAACTGGGGGCAACGCAACGGGAGGTTGCGTTGCTAATCTGCTGTGATCCGATCAGTATTTACCACTGGGAAAAGAACCTTCATGACCCCTATGTCAGGCACTATCCGGGTATCATCAAGTTTCTGGGATACAACCCACTTCCCAAAGGAAAAACAGTCGGTGAGAAGATCCTGTATTGCCGAATGACGCTTGGCCTTTCACGGAAGAAACTGGCCAAGCGCTTGGGAGTAGACGAGAACATTCTCAGAAACTGGGAGTGTGATATCAGGGCCCCGAATGGAAATTGTTTGGCCCTGATAGAATCCCTATTTGAAGAAATGATGAGTTAACTCGAGTTTGTCAACGATGGCTTCGACGTTGAGTTAGGTTTTAGCCATTGGCAGGTATCCGAATTCAGGCATCCGGCGATAATCGTCAGCGTCCTGTTTTGACTGAGAAGAGTCAGATCAATCCCAGTCTGTATTCGGGCAAGGGGATTATATCGCCTACGCCAGCAATTTCTTCAGGAAGGAATCGAGGCAGAATCGGACCATGGGCGGTTTGTTCAAGAAGGGCATGGCCATGCCAGTCAATATCTGTCAACAGGTTGAGTGACTATACTGCTTCAGGCAAAGAGGGAAAATCCGTGTCTAACGATTGAGCGGCAATCATGGCGATTGCGCTTGATACGGTCTTGGACGTCAAACATCTGGTGATTTTTGCCTATCCGAGCCAGAATCAGATCGTACTGCCAAGCGTGTGATTCTGCTTCTGGGCGTTGCAGCTGACTTTGATCGATATCCTGAACTTTCAATG
>MDTD01014783.1_pt1 | contig 16695 bp, 16 predicted proteins | sample 811221 | NCBI WGS metagenome assembly MDTD01 (sample SAMN05326646, study PRJNA326480) | marine metagenome | isolation source: seawater | place: Pacific Ocean: South West | collected 2011 | reverse complement strand
GCCATATCGTCCAAGCTGGCATGTGCCCCGTCTGCCAGCCCGGCAAACATCGCCGCCCCAAGAGCGGTAGTTTCCAGAATACGGGGCCGGTCCACAGGCATATCCAGAACATCAGACAAAAACTGCATTAACCAGTCATTTGCGGCCATGCCGCCATCCACACGCAGCCGGACAGGCTGAACACCATCCAAAGCCATGGCATCAAACAAATCTGCTGTCTGATAGGCCACTGATTCAAGCGCGGCACGGGCAAGCTGGGCCGGCCCAGTATCCCGGGTGAGGCCGTAAATCGCACCTCTGGCCTCAGCATTCCACCAGGGCGCGCCCAGACCAGTAAAGGCCGGAACCATATATAAACCGTCATTTCCGGTGAGGCCCGCTGCCATCTGTTCAGAGTCAGAAGCTGAGCTCAGCAGATGAAGCCCGTCACGAAGCCACTGGATAACCGCCCCGGCAATAAATATAGACCCTTCAAGGGCATAAATGCGCTGCCCGTCAAGCTGCCAGGCGACGGTGGACAGCAGCCGGTTTGAGGATCGGACAATTTTATCGCCTGTATTCAGAATCACAAAACAACCTGTTCCGTAAGTTGATTTTATCGCGCCTGGTGTCAGACAGGCCTGCCCTACCGCCGCGCTCTGCTGGTCGCCAACAGCTGATAAAATCGGCAGCTCGCGCCCGAATAAATGTGTGACACGGCCCAGATCGCCTGCACAATCCACGACATCTGGCAGCATCTGCATGGGCACATTGAACAGCGCACACATACCCTCATCCCAGTCTCCTGAAGTGATGTTGAGCAAGCTGGTTCGGGCCGCGTTGGTGGCATCGCTGATATGGGTGCGGCCTTCAGTCAAGCGCCAGATAAGGAAGGTTTCAACAGTACCAAAGACCAGCTCTCCTGATTCTGCACGTTGTCTGGCACCGTCAACATTATCCAGAATCCAGGCGATTTTGCTGGCTGAAAAATACGGGTCCACAACAAGGCCGGTGCATTGTTCAATTTCCGCCGCCGCCCCTTGGGCCGTCAAACCGGCGCAGATATCCGCGGTGCGCCGGTCCTGCCAGACAATGGCGTTGTAAACAGGCTGGCCGGTTGTACGATCCCAGACAAGTGTTGTTTCGCGCTGATTGGTGATCCCGGTACCGGCAATCTTGAGCCCGTCTTTATCTGCCTGTGCGACAACCTGATGACAGACATCAAGTACAGACTGCCAAATCTCTTCCGGGTCATGTTCCACCCAGCCGGGATGCGGAAAAATCTGGCGGAATTCTTTTTGTGCCGTGAACAGGCTGTTGCCGTTCTGATCAAATAAAATCGCGCGGCTGCTTGTTGTGCCTTGATCAATCGCCAGATAAACTTTCGTCATTACCTTCACCCTTGCTCTGGTTCAGCCCGCCTTAGCACGCGTCTTTTTGCTGGATTTTTCTTCGCTAAAAAGAGTAAAGGGGGGCAGAGCCACAACGCAAGCTTAAATGAAATCCAGCTGATCAAAACGCGATATGACACCAGACCAGAACAAACAGACAGGATTTGACATCGTTGTTATCGGCGGCGGAATTAACGGGACAGGGATCGTGCGTGATGCGGCCGGACGCGGCTATAAGGTATGTCTGCTGGAACAAGGTGATCTGGCCCAGGCCACCAGTTCAGCCAGCACCAAGCTGATCCATGGGGGCCTGCGTTATCTGGAACATTATGCCTTCAGGCTGGTCAGGGAATCCTTGCAGGAACGCGCTGTTCTGCAGGGGCTGGCCCCTCATATCATCTGGCCGATGCGCTTTATCCTGCCGCATCATAAGGGCCTGCGGCCAGGCTGGCTGATCCGGCTGGGCTTGTTTATCTATGATCATCTGGGCGGCAGACGTTCTGTCCCTGCCTCAAAACCTGTCCGGCTGAAGACGCATCCGGCGGGTGCTGTTTTGTCTGATAAATTTACCACCGCTTTTGCTTATTCAGATTGCTGGGTGGAAGACAGCCGCCTTGTCGTGCTGAATGCTGTTGATGCGCATCAGCGCGGGGCTGAGATCAGAACCCGAACCAAGCTGGTGTCCGCCCGGCCTGATGACAAAGGCTGGCAGCTTGCGGTGCAAACACAAGACGGACAGACACAGACCCTCACAACCCGTCTTTTGGTCAACGCGGCAGGGCCATGGGCTGTTGACGTGCAGCACCGTACAGGGTTTTTGGAGAATCAGGCCTCTCTGCGGCTGATTAAGGGCAGCCATCTGATTCTGGACAGACAATTGTCAAGTGAAGATGCCTTCCTGCTGCAGAACACAGACGGGCGAATCACCTTCATGATCCCTTATGAAGGGCGCTTTACGCTGATCGGCACAACTGATGTGGATTTGGATATATCTCAACTAAACGAGCAGCTGGAGATTTCAGAGGATGAGATTGAGTATCTTCTCAGCACCATCAACAGCTATCTTCACACCCCTGTCAGCCGGAGGGATATTGTGGCCAGCTATGCCGGTGTGCGGCCCTTATTTGATGACGGGACAGGCCAGGCGGCAAAGGCAAACCGTGATTATCATCTGAAGCTGGAACGCTGTGCAGAGGCGCCATTATTGTCTGTGTTCGGTGGCAAGCTGACCACCTATCGGCGGCTGGCTGAATCAGCGATGATGACGATCAATTCTGCCTTTGGCGAGACAAGGCCGCACTGGACCGCAACAGCCCCGCTTCCCGGCGGCGATTTCACTTGTGTGGACGAGCTGCTTGTTCAGCTGAAAGAAAAAATTTCCGATATTTCTGATGAGGCCGCGTTACGGTTGGTCAGGGCCTATGGAACAAAGCTGTTCAGCTTTACCGGCACAGCATCCTGTATGGCTGATCTAGGAGAGCAGTTTGGCTGCGGCCTGAGCGAGGCTGAACTGTGCTATCTGATGGCTCATGAATATGCCCTGAGCGCAGAGGATATATTGAAGCGGCGCAGCAAATTATATCTGCATCTGAGCCCAGCACAAAAAGACAAGCTGAAGAGCTGGCTGTCAGCTGAACAGGACAAGCGACCCGCATCGAAAACCCTTAACCAGCCAGCAAAAACAGCCCGACAGCGATCAGAACAGAACCGGTAGCCACATTCAACCGGCGCCGCCCAGCTTGTGAGGTCAGTATTGTTCTGGCTTTTTCCACACCAAGAATAAACAGCAGATTGCCCATAAACGGCACCAAAGCAGAGATGATCACAACCATGGTGATATCAATTGTGGTCAGAACAGAGATGTCAAAAAAGCCGGGCAGAATCCCCAGATAAAATAAGATCGCCTTGGGATTGCCCAGAATCACCAGCACCCCGGCAATGAACCCGGTCAGCCGGCCAGGCTGTGTCAGCCGGCCACCCGCCTCAGGCTCGACAACAGGGGCCCTGATCAGCTGAACCCCCAACATCAGAAACACTGCAACAGCCAGAAAGCGCAGGCTCTCCAACAGCTCAGCATAAATTTGTGCAAATTGAGTCAAGGTCAGCAAAGCAAGCAGAGGCCACAAGCAATCCCCGACCGCCACACCAAGGGCCAGCGGCCAGCCGCCGGAAAAGCCGCTCTGCAGACAGCGCGCCGTCAGCGCCACCCAGACCGGGCCTGGGGTCAGGAACAACAAAAACAGCGCAAACGCATAGACAGATAGTTCAGTGAGACTAAGGCTCATATCACCTCTCGGCTGAGTTCAGGGGTGGAGTTAACAGGGGGGGGTTAAGAGTTTTCAGACGAATCAGTCTGGCGCGCTTTGTACAGATGTTCGATCACATATACAACCGTCATTACGCCAACAAACCAGGCGACAAACTGATCCTGAAGATGTTCAGTCAGGACAGCTTCATCCTGATTCTGCTGATCAGACGACATGGGCCGACCTGTCAGAAAACAGCTTCACCATCAGCTCATCAAGCTGATCAGCATCCTGCTGGTCAAAAAAGGCGGGCTGATCAGAATCAATATCCAGAACGGCAAAGACCTCACCTGCGGCATCAAACAGCGGAATAACCAGCTCAGACCGGGTGCTGGAGGAACAGGCAATATGCCCGTCAAACTGGTCAACATCATCAATAAGCTGGATTTGTTTCAGGCGCGCCGCCGCCCCGCAGACCCCCCTGTCAAACGGGATCACCAAACAGCCATGACCACCCTGATAGGGCCCGATTTTCAGCAGCCCCTGGTCAACAACTCGGTAAAACCCGACCCAGTCAAACCCGTCAACCTGCTGATACAGATGACAAGAGATAGTGGCCATCAGGGCAATAGGATCTGTTTCGCCCGCGCACATCGAGGTTATCTCTGTCAGGGTCTGCTGATAATCTTTCGGCATCACGGTCTGTCCTTTATGATGGTTCGTGAAGAGCAGAGGGCGGGCCAGGATTGGCCTGGCGGCGGCGCTTGTGAACATCATCTGCCAGCAGCCTGTGCAGCTCATCAGAAGCGGTCACGGCGGTGTCTCTGTTCCGCAAGGCTTCTGCCAGCTGAGCAGAGGAATAGACGCCTTGCTGAGAGAGATTGAACTCATCTCTGTTCTCTTCTGAGCGCAGAGAGGCGGCCAGAATTTCAAGCCCCCGTTTCATCATCGCTGCGTTGTAATTTTGCTCAGGCGGCAAGGCGGGGGCTATTTTGTCGGTGAAATCAGCATAAATCGCCTCAATCAGTCCGGTTATCTGTGTTGTGGTCATCATCCTATCCTGTTGCGAGCCAAATGAGCTGACAGTATCAGCTGTCAAGGTCCTGCCAATTGCCGGTTGTTATCTCGTCTATCAACGTCAGCATATTCACTTCCATTTCCGGCACAAGATAGCCGGACAAAGCCAGTTCCAGAGACATCTCCTGTCCAGAGCGGTTGCGGGCAGCCTGTTGCAGAGCGATCACCGCCCATCTGATTTCCGCCATCACCTGCCAGAAGCCAATCGCGGTCACATTCAGCAGCTGGCCGCTGATTCTCTCATAAGCCTGACGGAAGGCTGAGAACGGGCCCAGCCCGCCGACAGCCAGATGCGTATTGCCAAACCGCCAGCACCGCGCACACAACCAGCCAATATCTTCATGCCGGTCGCTCCAGCCCGCAAATTCCCAGTCCAGAAGTGCGGTGCAAAGGCCGTCTTCAACCAGAAAATTACCGGTTCTGAAATCACGGTGACATAAGACAGTCTCGCCCGTGCCTTCCCATTCTGACATATTGTCTTCAAGCCAGTTCAGCCCGTATTCCAGTACCGGATGGGCAGAACCCAGCTGGTCAAGAGCGGTGCGCATCTGCGCAATCTGAAAGACCGCCGCGCTGTCATTATATCCGGGCAGGCCAGACAGCTGATATCGCTGTGCGTGCTCATCTTGCGGGGTGATCTTGTGAATCCGGGCCATAATCTCACCCAGCTGGGCCACAAGGCCCGGGCCAGTGGTCTTTAGCTTAGGATCACGCACCAGCTTGCGGCCCTGAGCCTGGCCAGATACAGCTGTCATCAGGAAAAACGGCCTGCCCAGAACAGAGCTGTCTGTACACACACAAATCGGCTGCGGGACCGGCACATCCTGACCGCAAACCGCCTGCAGCAGGGTGAATTCCTGAACACGGCTGCTGGAAACAGCAACAGCAGACGGGGCGTCTGTACGCAACACCCAGTGCTGTTCGCCGTCATAACGCCCGCCTGTGATCTGAAGTTCCAGCCGCCAATTTTCCTGAATCGCCCCGCCAGACAGTTTAACCGCCTTGTGGCAGGTCACCTTATCCGCGCCAAGCTCTGTTTGCATCCAGCGCAGAACAGGCTGAACATCCTGGGCAGACCTCAACATGCCTGTCTACCCCCACTGCCAGTAATCACTGCCCTGTTCAGCATAATGACGGGCCAGAACCATTTTGTGCACCTCATCAGCCCCGTCAACCAGACGGGCCTGACGGGCATAGCGATATATCCATTCCAGAGGCGTATCTTTTGCATAACCGCGCGCCCCGTTCAGCTGAATAGCGGTGTCCACCGCCTTATGCAGGGTGTTGGCGACGTGAATCTTAGCTGAGGAAATCTCTTTCCGGGCAAAACGACCCTGATCCAAAGACCAGGCCGCATGCATCACCAGCAAGCGGCCAATCTGAATCTCATGGGCCAGTTCGCCCATCTTGATCTGGACAGATTCGCGTTCTACCAGCTTGATACCAAAGCCTTCGCGGTGAGAGATATAGTCAGCCGCGATTTCCATTGACCTCTTGGCCAGGCCCAGCCAGCGCATACAATGGGTGAGGCGCGCAGGCCCCAGCCTGATCTGGGTGACTTTCAGCCCGTCACCCACCTCCATCAGGCGGTTTTCATCAGGAATTTCAAGCCCATCAAAGATCAGCTCGCAATGCCCGCCATGTTCTTCCGGACCCATAATGGGAATCCGGCGGCGGATATGCCAGCCAGGCTGATCTTTATGAAACAGAAACGCGGTCAGGCCTTTGCGGCTGTCTTCTGAGGTGCGGGCCACAAGAATGAAATGAGCCGCCTCTGCTGCCCCGGTGATATACCATTTATGGCCATTGATAACCCATTTATCGCCTTTTTTTTCTGCCTTTGTCAGCATCATGGACGGGTCAGACCCGCTACCCGGGGCCGGTTCAGTCATCGCAAAGGCTGATCTGACTTCGCCGTCAATCAGCGGCTGCAAGAACCAGTCTTTCTGGGCATCTGTGCCGATTTTGGAGAGCAGGTTGATATTGCCGTCATCAGGGGCAGCACAGTTCAGGACCACAGGCCCGAAAATGGACCTGTTGGCTTCTTCATAAAATGCCGCCCAGCCCGTGACAGGCAAGCCGAGACCGCCTCTGTCTTTAGGGGCTTGCGGGGCCCACAGGCCCTGCTGTTTTGCCAGCGCGCGCTTTTGGTCCAGAACCGGAAGGGCGATATTTTCATGCGCGTCGTAATTGGCACGATCTGCTTCCAGAGGCAGAATGTCTGTATCGATAAAGGCTCTGACCCTGGCCCGCAGCTCATCTAAATCCTGGTCAAGCGTAAAATCCATTCTGTTATCCCCTATTTGCCTGTGCTGCTGCTCAGTCAGGCAGATATCCAGCCGGTCTCCTGCGTTACCTAAACTGGATCAAAACCCGACTTTGTCAGCCCCTTTCAGCTTCAGCATCTCTCTGGCTTCATCTGGTGTGGCTATCTCAAGGCCCATACCTTCGATCAGCTGGCGTGCCTTGCTGACCTGTTCAGCATTTGATGTGGCCAGCTGTTTTGGCTTGATCCACAAGCTGTCTTCCAGCCCAACCCGCACATTGCCGCCCATACCCGCCGCCATCGCCGCGATCCGCATCTGATGCCGGCCCGCACCCAGAACAGACCAGTGGAACTGATCCCCAAACAGCCTGTCAGCAGTGCGTTTCATATGCATAACGTCTTCAGCATCTGTGCCAATGCCGCCCAGAATCCCAAACACAGACTGGATAAAAAAGGGCGGTTTCACAATGCCGCGATCCGCAAAATGCGCCAGCGTGTAGAGATGGCCGATATCATAACATTCAATTTCAAACCGGGTGTTATTTTCAGCACAGGTGGTCAGAATATATTCAATATCTTCAAATGTGTTTTTGAAAATCAGATTGGTTGACCCCGCCAGATAGGGCTGTTCCCAGTCATGTTTAAAGTCACTGAACCGGCTGAGCATCGGGTAGAGACCGAAATTCATTGATCCCATATTTAACGACGCCACTTCTGGTTTGAACTGTTCTGCCGGGCGCACACGTTCCTGCACCGTCATGGTCGGGGCCCCGCCAGTGGTGATGTTGACCACCGCATCTGTTGCCTGTTTGACAAGCTGCAGGATCGGCGTGAACGCCTCAGGGGACTGATCCGGCCGGCCTGTCTGCGGATCCCGGGCATGAATGTGAACAAGGGCCGCGCCCGCTTCTGCAGCCCCAATCGCGGCATCAGCTATTTGTTGCGGTGTTACCGGCAGATGCGGCGACATAGAGGGGGTATGTATAGCCCCTGTCACCGCACAGGTTATCATCACTTTTCTGGCCATCTGCTCACTCCTTCATCTGCCGGTCACACATCATCAGCCTGTTGGCCTTTCCACGCCGCCAGGCTGGCCAGACGTTCATTGCGCCATCCGGTCCGGGTCAGGATATCGTCCTTGCCCAGCTTTGTCTGCCATTTCTGCGCAATGGCGCTGGTCACAGCCTCATCAAACACCCCTGGTCCGGGCGGCACAGCCGCCATATCCCGGTACAGCCCGCAATAGCGTGCGAAATAATCTGCCACACCTTCCGGGGCGTTCAGCTCAATCGTTTCAAACGGGCCCATAAAGGCCCAGCGCATCCCCAGACCATCTTTCATGGTTTTATCTAGATCCTCAACACTGACCACATCCTCATCCAGCAGGCGCAGCGCCTCAGCCAGAACCGCCCCCTGAAGCCGGTTCAGCACAAAGCCCTGTTTTTCAGTTTTGATCCGCACAGGAACCATGCCGCTTGATTTATATAGGTCATGCGCCCTGTCCAGCACCGCCGCCGTCGTCCAGGGGGCGCCGCAAATCTCAACCAAAGGGACCAGATGAGGCGGGTTCACCGGATGGCCGACAAAACATCTGTGCCGGCCCGCAAGGGTCTCTGTGAACTGAGAGGCAGGGATCGCCGAGGTAGACGAAGCAATCGGTGTGTCTGCTGGGGCCAGGCGGTCCAGCTCAGCAAACAGGGCCTGTTTCACCTCCAACCGTTCCGGGCCATTTTCCTGAATAAAGTCAGCTGTCTGCACAGCTTGTGACAGATCTGAGCTGATGTGCAGTTTTTTCAGAACAGAGCTGATATCAGACAGCAGCCCGTGCCGGTGCAAAATCTCACATTCAGCTTTCACCGCCTCAGCCAGCCCCTCACGGCAGGCCGGGTCTGTGTCATACAGGCTGACCTGGCATCCTGCTTTTGCAAAAATCACTGCCCAGGCCCGGCCGATGAGGCCTGAACCGATAACCGCCACATGTTTCATCTATCTCCCCTTCTTATCCTGTTCAGTGCCTTAAGATGAAATGCACAATCCGCACGCCTTTTTGTCAACCAATTGACTTATGTTTGGCAAACAAACACAGTTACCTCAATGATATGTTTGTCCATCTGATAAACAGAACCACCAAAAACCAAACAGGGAAAAAACATGGATCTCGGGCTGAACGGATTAAAGGTATTTGTCACCGCCGGTGCAAGCGGGATCGGACGGCAGATTGTCGAGAGCTTCACACAAGAAGGGGCCATCGTTTCAACCTGTGATGTGGACCAGAACGCGCTGGATGAGCTGGCCACCGCACAGCCAGATATATTCGCCCATTATTGTGATGTGTCTGACAGTACCGCCATACAGGCCCTGATCAGAAGCGAGGCAGACCGCATGGGCGGGCTGGATTGTCTTGTCAATAATGCGGGCATTGCTGGCCCCACCGCCGCTATTGAAGATGTTGATGATGCGGCCTGGCATCAATGCCTTGATATCTGCCTCAGCAGTCAGTTTTATTGTGTGAAAGCGGCTCTGCCTTATCTGCGGTCCAGCCAGAATGCGTCAATTGTGAATCTGTCCTCTGCTGCCGGAAAATATGGCTTTCCGTTGCGGGCCCCTTACGCCGCCGCAAAATGGGGGGTTGTTGGCCTGACCAAAACCTTATCTATTGAACTGGGCAAGGATAATATCCGGGTGAACGCGATTTTGCCCGGGCTGGTTGATGGTGATCGGATCAGGCGGGTGATTGAGGCGAAATCCCAGCAAAGAGGGGTGGCCTTTGCTGAGGTCGAGGCAGAGGCCCTGTCTAATGCATCAATAAAAGATTATGTCAGCCCGCAGCATCTGGCTGATCAAATTTTGCTGCTGGCCAGCTTGCGCGGGCGCATGATCAGCGGACAAGCCTTGTCAATTGACGGTGATACCAAAATGCTGATGTAACCGCACTGGCTTACAGGCCGGTGGTCTGCACATCCTTATACCGGCTTCTGAGAAGTTCACGAAACCAGATGACAAGGCCGGAAACAACAATGATGAGCGCGCCCATCACCGTCCATTTGTCGGGCAGATGGTCAAACACAGCATAGCTCCAGATGGTCAGGAACAGAATAAAGGAATAGCCAAACGGGGTCAGCATGCTGGCCGGGGCCAGATTATGGGCTTTGGTCAGCAGCTGATGACCAGACCAGCCAAAAAAGCCCAGCATGATCAATATCATCCAGTCAGACAACAGATCAGGCGAGCGCCAGCTGTAAACCGCAAAAGGAAGCAAACAAAAGGTACCGAACGCCCCTGACCAGAACTGCATCACATCCACATCCACACGGCCTGCCAGACCCCGCGTTAATATGGAATAAAGCGCAAAACAAACCGCCCCGCCCAAAGATAACAAGACCGCCCAGTGAAAGCTGTCATCAAACGGGCGGATCGCCACAACAACACCAAAAAAGCCCAGCATGATCGCCGACCATCTGTAGATGCCGACCCGCTCACCCAGTAACGGCCAGGACAGAAAACAGATGATAATCGGGGCTGAGAACAAAATGGTTGAAGTCAGGGTCAGCGGCAGATAGGTCACCGCAAAAAAATTCAGAACGGTTGAGCCCATCAGCAAGGCCCCTCTGAACATCACCAGACCAAGATGAGCAGGAATGAACTGGCGCACGCCGCCACCAGACAGGCCAACCAGGCCAGTCGAAATCACGAAATGCCCAAAATAGCGCATGAACGCCAGTTGCAAAGCAGGCAGACCCAGCTGGCCAAGCCATTTCGCAGACGCATCAATAAAGGAAAATAAAAAATACGCCCCCAGCATCAAGCCTATGCCCAAAAGGGCTCTGTCCTGATGTCCGCTCAGCACATTCTATCCCCTCTTCACGCCCGCTAGCTGATCAGGTCTGACGGGTTCATGCCCTTTTGAATTTCATAGATAGATCTGTTTTTATCAGGCTGAGGCTGGGGGATGCGCACCGGTACATCCGCAAGCCGCGGTTCAAGAACCGGCTCACCACATAAAATAAGCTTATTATAATCGTTAATATCTGTGAATTTCGTCATGCCGCCTGTGATCGGAAACGCATCTGTGGCCATCATCTCGAAAAACATCAGGCGGCGAGACCGGTCAGATGTATTGCGGGCAGAGCCATGCACAATACGGCCATGATGAATAGAGATTGAGCCTGCAGGCCCGGTCAGTTCAACCGCATCTTCTGCGGCCAACCCCGCGGCAGACAGGCTCATCCCGCCGGCAAAGACACCGTCTCTGTGATGATCATGAATCGGGCCTTTATGGCTGCCCGGATAAACCATCAGCGGGCCGTTTTTGGATTCCATATCATCAATAATAATCCCCACCGCCAGCACATCATCATTGGTGTGCGGATAAAAAGCGAAATCCTGATGCCATTCAATCGGCGCGCCATATTCAGCTGATTTCATATTCAGCTTTGTTGTATGCAGGCGCAGATTAGGACCGATCAAATCGCGTATCGGGGCCAAAATCTGATCTGAATAGAGCAGTTTTTTGACCACATCACTTTGTGTATGGGGCAGTTTAATCCGCCTGACCCGCGGCGCATCAGGGGTGTGGCTGTCTTCCAGATCAAGCCGGTCATCTGATTCCGTCATGCCCAGAGCCAGAGATTCCAGACGCGCAATCTCATCACGGATATCCTGAATCACCACCATATCAAGATGATTTTCAAGAACCAGATAACCTGTTTCCTGATAAAAGCTGACCTGATCTGCGCTCAGACATTCATGCTGTTCTGCGCTCATCTGTTCCTCCGCTGTCTTTCGGTGTGCTGTGATGACACCTGTGCCTTTGTTTACGGCTACATCGTGGCCCCGATTTGCCACGGCACAAATTCATAATCGCCCAGCCCCTGTGCTTCAGATTTTGACGGCTGGCCAGAAGCCACAGCCAACAGAAGCTGGTAAATCTGCCGCCCTTTTTCTTCCACACTGAGATTGTCAGTCAGAATATCGCCGGTATTGACATCCATATCGTCAATAAGGCGGGTATACATGTCGGTATTGGTGGCGATTTTCACACAAGGCGAAGGCTTGGAGCCGAAGGCAGAGCCTCTGCCTGTGGTAAAGGTGACCAGATTACAGCCGCTGGCGATCTGGCCTGTTACAGAGGCCGGATCATATCCCGGCGAATCCATGAAGGTGAACCCTTTTGCGGTTACCGGTTCGGCATATTTATAGACCCCGTTCAGAGGTGTTGTGCCGCCTTTGGCCGCCGCGCCCAGCGATTTTTCAAGTATTGTGGTCAGCCCGCCTTTTTTATTACCCGGGCTGGGGTTGTTATCCATAGACCCTTTATTGCGGGCGGTATAATCCTCCCACCATCTGATCAGATCAACCAGCCGCTCTCCTGTCGCCGCATCGCAGGCCCGCCTGGTCAACAGATGTTCAGCCCCATATATTTCAGGTGTTTCGGCCAGAACCGCTGTGCCGCCCTGGGCAACCAGCAGGTCACACGCATAGCCCAGAGCCGGGTTCGCGGTAATGCCGGACAGCGCGTCTGAGCCGCCGCATTGCAGCGCCACCATCAGTTCGGATACCGGGCAAGGGGACCGCTGAATTTTATTGGCTTCAGGCAACATTGCCCGCACCATCTCAATGCCTATTTCAACTGTTTTTGCCAGACCTTGTGTATCCTGAATATTCATCGCTTTAAACAACGGGCCCTGTTTCAGCCCATAGGCCTCCAGCAGCCAGTCAATCTGGTTCATCTCACAGCCCAGCCCGACCATCACAATACCGGCATGATTAGGGTTACGCGCGTAACCCCATAACACGCGTTGCAGAGCTTCAAAGCCTTCTCCCTGGCCTGCCATGCCGCAGCCTGTGCCATGCACAAAGGCCACCACACCGTCAACATTGGGATAATCTGCCATTTCTTCAGGACCAAAGGCAGAAGCGATCATACGCGCGGCTGTTGCTGAACAGTTTACTGAGGTCAGAATGCCAATATAATTGCGGGTACCGACTTTGCCATTTTCCCGGCGATAACCCATAAATGTATCCCGTTCAGATTCAGGCACAAACGTCACCGGCTTCAGATCAGTTGCAAATTCATAATCTGCACTCGTGTTCCGGAACTCAACATTATGGGTGTGAACATGATCACCGGGATGAATGTCTGTGCTGGCATAGCCGATGATTTGTGCATATTTGCGGATAGCGTCACCTTGTCTTATCGCTGTGCTGGCGATTTTGTGGGTGCGCGGCACAAGACCTGTTGTGATCACGTCTTCAACAGCCACACCAGCATCAAGAGCCGTGGTCACCGTCACCACATTATCGCCTGGATCAAGCCGGATAAAATTGCTCATCTGTTTTTCACTCTTCGGTTTTGTCAGATCTGAACATCACGCGCAGAAGGGCGCATCAGACGCCCATCTGTGGATAGGAATATGCTGCTCTGCTGCCAAATGGGTGCGGGCCTCTTCCCACATCGACCGCCAGACGCGCCAGTCTTTTAATTCAGCTTCCGGCTGCGCCCGGCTGCGGACAATGAAGTCAGGGAAATGAGACCGTCCAGTAGGATCACCGGTCCGGTTAAAGCGGATGTCAAACGACCATCTGAAGGTGTCAGTCAGATTCGGCAGAGACGAATGCGGCACAAGCGGATCAAGCAAGACAATGCCGCCTGATTTGACCGGCAGAGGAACAGCCCGGGCCTCATCAATAAAGGGATCAGCAATCGCTGTCTGTGTTTTCGGGCAATGCGGCAACAGCCCCTGATCAGCTGTTTTTGGGATCACCAGAAGACAGCCATTTTCGATGCTCGCATCTGTTACCGCGATCCAGACCGTCACCATCTGTGTCTGATCTGCCTCAGCATGCGCAACACCTCTGTCCTGATGCCAGTCTGTGCGGGTGATATGGGCCCGCACTTCATCCTGATACAGCATTGGCGCAGGCGGTTTCAGGCGCACATGCTGAATCGGGTTAGAGGTCAGCTCAGGGCCAAGCAAACATTCCACACAATCCAGCAGCCCGGGATCGGTCAGCATATCAAACACGGCAGGCCCGAAATGCATCGGGGTCTGAGATGTGATCCGATCTCCTGGCAGAGAAATATCCAGAGGCTGAAACCAGTCACAACCCGCCTGATAAGCCAATTTCAGCTGTGTGTAAAAATCTGCACCTGCAGGCAGGCTGTCCATCCGGCCTGCACTGACCCAGTCTGAAATCAGCTCGCTCAGAAGGGCCTGATATTCCGCACGAACAGGGTCCAGCCTGTTTTGTTGTGAGAAAACATCTTCAACAACAAGATAGCCGTCACGGTTGAATTGGTCGATTTGAGAAGGGCTCAGCATGGCCTGATTCGCTTTTCACTTATATCTGCACTAGATCACCTTATCGCTTATGATAGGTGCGGATACCAGCCCTTTGTCAAGAACCTAAGGCCGGATGATGGGTTGAGACCCAACCGTCAGCCCCAGGCCCGCCTGGGCCGAAAATCACCTGATATTTTGATATAATATTTCGTTTTAGTCCATTGACCTGATATTTAGTTAAAGATACGGTTAGGGCCATTATTGTTTCACTAAAACTTAAAAGCCCATCCGTTGTGGACCGGCTAAGGGGAGGATACAAATGAAACTATTGAAAACATTGACCGTAGCAGCAGGTGTTGCGGCGCTGTCAGCAGGTGTTGTTGCCACAGCACATGCCGATGGTCATGCCAAGACCAAGCTGAGAATTCAGACACACTTCTCGCAAGAAACTCTGTCTGGCCAGCTCGCTGGTGAATACATTGAAAACATTACAGCTATGTCAAATGGCGGTATTGAAGTTGAAATGTTCTACGCCTCATCAGTTGTTAAGTCAGCTGAAACATTTGATGCAGCAGCCACAGGCATTCTGGACTGTGACATGACAGGTGGTGCTTACCAGACTGGTAAGAACCCTGCATTCCAGTTCACAGGCGATCTGATGGGTGGCTATTCAAACCCATATCAGCAGATGTCATGGATGCTGCATGGTGGCGGCCGTTCAGCCATTAACGATCTGTACAATGCCCACAACATGGAATTTGTTGGCTGGTGGATCCCTGGTCCTGAATCACTGTCTTCAACTGCCCCAATCCGTGGTGTTGACGACTTTAAAGGCTGGAAGTTCCGTTCACCTCCAGGTCTGGCCACAAAGGTTTTTGCAAACCTGGGTGCGTCACCGATTGTGATGGACTTCAACGAAATCTTTACCGCTCTGGAAACAGGCATCATTGACGGTGCTGACGCGGCTAACCTGACCAACAATATCGGTCTGGGTCTGTATGACATTGCCAAGCACACCAACTTCCCAGGCTTCCATTCAATGCCTGCTGACCACCTGGCCTGCCGCAAGGATGTATGGGACGCGATGCCAGATCATCACAAGCGTATCATGATCGTTGCTATGGACGCTCTGGCTCTTCACAACGCCACAATCAACGAAGTGAAGAACGCGCAGAACGCAAAAGTTCTGCGGGCAAAGGGTGTGAACCTGTATGAATGGTCACCAGAAGAGTTGAACAAGTTCCGTGCCGCTGTGAAGAAGGGCTGGACAGAGTTCGCCACAACACCAGAAGCCAAGGCCCTGCTGAAGAGCCATGTTGACTTCCTGGTTGACCTGGGCGCAATGCAGTAAAGCTGCGCGAGTAAGCGATATTTATCGTTCGAAACAAGCAGAGCAGGGTCAGTTTTGGCCCTGCTCTTTTCACACAGACAGGCTGATTTTCTTTTTCAATTGCTTAAAAACTATGCTTCACTGTCAGTCATAAAGACTCGGTACGACAGGCGAACGCCAGAAAAATAACCTGATATCCTGTTAGATAATCAGATTGTTCGCTGTCACGATGTTAGGGGGAAAATATGCACACTGCAGATGCTGAAACCAGCAAGGGCAGCTTAACTGAATGGACCTATCCGTTCATGTTTTTTGTCTGTGCCGGCTGGGCCGTATGGCACACACCTAATTATATTCTTGATTTTCTTCCACCAGAAAGCCAGAGCCTGGTCGACCAGATGAGCCAATTGGCCATCCGCAAGGATGTCACACCTGGCCTGTCCGGACTGTTTGGCGGCTTTACAGATGTGATTGACTGGCTGGCCCTGGTCATGCTGCCGGTATTTGGTGCGCTGGGAATCAGAACGGTGAAATGTGCACCAATGGAGTTTCAGGACTGGCGCGCGATTGACCGGCTGGCTATTTTTGTCGGCCGGGTAGCGATGATCATGATCATCAGCATGACAGGCGTGATGCTGTATGAGGTGTTCCTGCGTTATGTGGTTGAAGCCCCGACCTTATGGGCGAATGAGCTGACCCTATGGATCGCCGGCTTTGTGTTTCTGACATCCGGGTTTTACGCGATGCAGCAGCGCTGTCATATCCGTATTTTTATCCTGTATGAGATTGTGCCGCGCTGGCTGCAGAAAGTTTTTGATGTGATTTCTGTTGCCTTGCTGGTGCTGTTTGCCTGCGGTCTTGTCTTTGGCAGCTATAAACAGGTTTTCGTGGTGAAATTCTATAAGTGGGAGATGTTCGGAACCGCTTTTGACCCGCCTATCCCCGCAACCATTCAGCCGATGATTCTGATTATCATCCCGCTGGTCGCCCTGCAGGCCATTCTGAATCTGATCTCAGACTGGAATAAAGAGCCTGTCAGCCATTCAGCTGATGCGATCGATGAAACAGAGCTTGAAGCCATCAAGCGCAGCGTGGGGAAAAACTAATGGACGTCGGTACTATT
>MDTD01088241.1_pt1 | contig 16697 bp, 11 predicted proteins | sample 811221 | NCBI WGS metagenome assembly MDTD01 (sample SAMN05326646, study PRJNA326480) | marine metagenome | isolation source: seawater | place: Pacific Ocean: South West | collected 2011 | reverse complement strand
CTTCGTTGCGCTTTGCGGCCGCACTCCATCGGGGGCAGGTCCGTTATGGCAATGTGGGCGCACCGGATCGCTTGGACTTCACCATCATCGGCGCCGACGTTAGCAAAACCGCTCGTTTGGAAGAGGTTGCTGCCCGTCATGAGCGGGAGTTGGTGCTCTCTGCCGAGCTTGCTCGTCTTGTTCAGAGACCTGTGACCTCATTGGGTCATCACACTCTCAAGGGCTTCAAGGAGCCCCACGAGGTCTTCGTTCCTGCCTGAATGGGCGCGTTAAGGGCTTTGTGCTTCCCCTTCTGGGACTGCCATGAGGTGCTTTTTAAAGAAGCGTAGCGTCGCTGCGATGTTGATCGCCCGGTTCTTGCGTTTGCGAACCCCATGCCCTTCGTCCGGATACAGGATGACCTCCACTGGGATTCCTCTTTCCTCAAGTCGATGGGCCAACTGTACCGTTTCGCCGGCGGGTACACGGGGGTCATTGGCCCCATGCAGCAACAAGAGGGGGTCCCGAAGTTTGTCCAGGTGGGTGATGGGGGATAACTCCACCAGCGCCTCCATATCCTTGTCTAAGTAACCGTACTCGGATTCTCGCAGTTTGCGGCGATAGGGCGCGGTGTTCTCCAAAAATGTCACCAGATTGCTCATGCCCACATTGGCGGCACCCGCATCGTAGCTGCCGGCGAACATGGTCATACCCACCAAGGTCGAGTAGCCGCCATAGCTGCCACCGGCGATGCCGACTTTCGGCGCCTCGCCGTTGTGGGCGTATGCTTTCTTTACGTAGGTCGCCGCATCCCGGATGTCTGTGATCACATCCAAGCGTTTGGCTCGGTTGTCCGCATGCAGCCAGGCTTTGCCTAAGCCTGAACTGCCCCGAACATTGGGTTTGGCGACGATAAACCCAGCCTCCAAGAACAACTCATCATAGGGACTAAAGCCCGGATAGGAAGCGCTCTCTGGGCCCCCATGGAAGCGGACGATCACCGGGCATAACTTCTCAAGACAGGCTGCCGGGCGTTTCACGAACATCGGGATGGGGGTACCGTCAGCGGCCGGATAGGTCACCAACTCGTCCTTGGTGAAGCGAGCCGTGTCGACCTCAGGCGCCGAGGGCAGGGTCCACTGTTGCAACTGGCGGGTTTGCCAGTCCCAAACGTAGCTGCTCCGGGGGCGATCATGATAGGTGACCCCGACCGCCATATAGCGCCCATTTTGGCTTAGTTTGCCCAAGAGTGTGTGGGTGGCTCCTTCAAAGTTCGGACCCTCGATGGGCTGTCCTTCCATGTCCGAGAAGGCGAAGGAGTAGCGGCCATCTTTGACCAGGCGTAGATGGATGCGAGTCTTCGATCGGTCCGTGAAAAAGGAACTGATTTCGATGCCGGTTTTGGGACTCAGCGGCACCAACTCGCCGTCTCTCAAGACGTAGAGTCGCTTGAAGTCCTCAAGTTTGTTGGTCAGAACCAACACCTCGCCCTTGTCATTGAAGGAGACGCTGTACTGCTCTTCTTCGTTCTGTCCGAGGATCGGGGTGAGTTTCTTATTGGTCTCATCGAAGCGATACACTTCTCGTGACGTGTTTCCCTTGGCTTTCACGAGCAGCAGTTGGTCACCCTGCTTGTCCGCAAGGAACCAATAGCCGGGCTGTTCTGACACCACCTCATGGCGGTCTTCTGCTACCAAGTAGCGATAGAGGGTGTAATCCGCTCGGTTCTTGTCGTTGGCCGTGTAGTAGAGGACGTTGGCATCCTCCGCGGTCCACTGGAGGTTGACCTTCACTTTTTTCGCTTCCTTGATGGGCCGAAGCGCACCACCCGAAGTCTTTAAAAGGTAGAGGCCGAAATACTCGCTGCCCGCCGAATCTCGTGACACCACAAGAGTTTTGCCGTCGCTGAGTAGCCCCCGCAGATAGGTGCTGTCCTGTCCACCGGTGAGTTGAACCGGAAAGGATTGATCCTTGCTCAATCGCCACACTTGGTTGGTTCCGGTGACCGACCAATTCATGAACACATCCCAGCCACTGTTGCTGATCATGCCGCTGGAGGGCGAGCGAATATCCAAATAGCTTTGGATTCGGGTGAGTTCTGCACTTGGAATACGCGGTGGCGCATAGGCCTCGAGGATCTCCGGAGAGACCGATCCTTCACCATGGCCAGCATAGTCCAAAGAGGTCGGCACAGAGTTCGCCGGCAAGCGATGGGAGGACTCAAACCGCTTATGGAAGGTGGCGAAGGACGCGAGGATGACAAAGAAGAAGCAAAGTGTCGCCAGGGTGGAAACCACCAGAAGCAGTGGGGGGCGGTCACTGAATTGGGGTGCGGATCGAGGGGGTTCGCTGGGCTCGGCCAGACGGCGAAGGGCCAATCGCTGCATCCGTGGGGTAAGGACGAGCTCGCTGAGGCCGATGGCATAGAAAAGAGAAAGCAAAGAAAGAGCGAGCGCCGGACCGATCATGCTAGGGTCGGACATGTTGGCGAACATGGATATCATCCCAATGAAGAAGCCCGTTCCCCCCGCAGCGAGAATCAGTTGACGGCTGGTGTTGAAGACCCGTTGATGCACATCAGCCTCAGCCAATGGAGTCGACTGGCTGCTTTCGGACCAGGCGGCGATCAGCTGGGGAAGGGAATGAAAGCTCAGGCTCAACAAGCAAGGAGCGATCAGGACGACCATCACGGCGGTGGTATCGATAAAGATAGCGATCCATGAATCGATCGTCATCGCAGCGATCAGTAGAAGCCCGGCCAGAACCTTGAATGCTTTACGTGCGATGGGGTGGGCGCCCCGAAGGGCAGCGACATCCTCGGTGGCTGCATCGGGCAGGGAAGCGTCGGCTCGCCCCCCTATTTTGCGCTGCAGGGGCACGACCAGTAACTCGGCCAGGACCACGGCGTAGAGGCTGGTCAAGAGGGCGACTGCGAGGGCCGGACCGATGGTGTTTGGATCCGACATGTTGGCGAGCATTTTGACCAGGCCGATGAGGGTGCCCGCCACGCCTGCCCCACAGAGGGTCACCCGCAGGGTCTGGAGGACATGCTGATGGGCAGCGGCTTGATTGGCTGGAAGGGGCTCGGAAGCCAGTGACGCTTCCATTGCTTGGCCCAAGCTGTGCCATCCGTGGGCGCCGAGGGTAAAAAGAATACCCCCCATGACGACCAAGATGGCCGAGTACAGATCGAAGAAGAGAAAGAGATGAAGAAGGTCTGGATTGGCGGCCGCCAAAAGGAAAATAGCGACGGCACCGATGAAGCAGAAAGCGCGGACCAAAGCGTTAAACTCCTAGCTTGTTGGGGTTATTCGAGCACGCTGAGTATCAGGAAGAACAAGGCGAGAGGTCCGATGATCACACCTCCCATGCTCAAGGGGGCAGAGGCACTTGGTGGCTGGAGAAGGTGGTCGATCATGTGGGGAGGCGTGGTGTCATCGGCGCCGAGCATGACGCCGACTCGATGCATCAGCGGTCCACAGATGAGCAGTCCAAAGAGCACACCATAGAGGAGACTCAGGATGGACACCGCCATGGCCGGGCCGATCCGTGCGGGGTCTTCCAGATTCCTAAGCATGCCCACAGCGCCAATGAAGAACCCCAATGCGGCCATCGCCATGAAGAGGTTGCGACCGTTTCTGAGGGTTTTGTAGGCCTGCCACTTGTCCTGGGCGCTTTTCCCTTCGCCACACCAGCTGACTCGAAGGGCTTGAAGGACATGACCTCTATGTTGACTCAACCAAAAACAAAGTCCGCCGATTGCGACGAGGCCAAGGGAAGTGGGATCGATGAAAGAGACTGAATCAGCGGCGAGGACCAAGATGAGATAGCCCATAAGAATGAGAAATGCAGAGATCATCAGCCTAGTCCTCCTCTTGCTGGCCCACGACTGCTTCACTGGGCTCCAGAACTTGAATCCGGCCGATGAGCGGTGCGACGATGAGTTCCGAGGCGATCACGGCGTAAAGACCCGTCAGGAGCGCCACAGCGAGGGCCGGGCCCACTGCGGTGGGGTCGCTTAGATTTTGCAGCATATGGACGAGACCGATGAGAAACCCGAGGCCTCCACAGGCACAGAGCAGTGCGCGCAGACTCTGCAAGACCTGACGGTGCTTCGCGCCCAGCCCGGCTTCCACGGGTTCCTCTCCATCCGCAGCGCTGATGGCAGCACCGAGGGCGCCAGGGCCGTGATATCCAGCGGCCAAGAGCACGCTGGGCACAATGACCACGATCGTTGAAGCGGCATCGATGAAGACCAGGCCTCCACCCACCGCCATGACCAGACCAATAGTTCCTAAGCCCAGTAGTAAGAACAGAACACGAATCATCATGACCTCCGACTGAAGAAGCACGAGGCACCAGCATAACATCGGGCGAACTCAACACCTAGAGGGCGCTGCAAACGCTGGCATGCCCTGTGTTATGACGAAGAAATTAAACGGTAAAGACAGGCTGTGAGCGGCCGGCATCCGCCCAGCGATCGAGAGATTACGCTCAGGGAAGTGCAGACACAGCCAAGCCGCTCAGCAGAACAAACCCCACGTGCATTATCGTGGTGACGATGGGAGCCATGGCGCCGGTGCTTTGCAATGCTCAATGAACGAGGGGTGATGGGGTCGCACCCATGAGGCCCATTTGAGCACCGATAGGGTCGACGACGGCCCTCAGAGGGATTAGGGCCCCGTACAGGTTTGGTCGAGTTGAAGGGTGAAACTTCGAATGAGACTGTCCGGTTCCTGAGTCTCCACAAGGCCGGAGGGTTCCGGATCACTGCCAGGTCGGCAGTGGTCGCCATCGCCGTTGACGTCTTGCCAGCCATAAAGACTCAAGCCTTCGCCGTGGGTTTGGGGGATCGCTAGCTCCTCGTCGATGGCACCAGGGCCGTCGAACCATTGGGTCTCGATGACCATATTCTGGGTTTTCAGCATGCCCTCACCCCAGTGGGTATGGAGAAACCAGATTTCCACAGGGCCGGTGGCATCGCTGACGACATCGCCTTTGACTTGCACGATGCGGACTGCTTCCGGTGGCAAACAGGCGGTCATGCTGAGGATGATAGCCAAGAGCGACAGGCGGATCATAAACGCCTCCTTAACCCCAGGCTTAGTCCGGGGATGGCAAAGCGGCCGTCGATTTCACTGAAGCGAAAGGTGGTCTCAAAAGCCCATCGCTCGCCAAAGGGGAAAAGGATCTCGAGATCGGCCGCCCAACTGCTCAAGCGTTCCCATTTGAGCCCGGTGGTTTTATCGTCGCCTTCGAGGCGCTCGGTCCGTCGAACACTGAGGAGTTCTCGATCCCATAGTTTGAGGCTCGGACGAAACCTGCAGGTATGACAGGAGAGCGTTAGACTGCCTCCGATCTGAGGGCCTTGAACCGACAGTTCACCTCGCTGGTCTGCATAGCCCAGGCTGAGTGCTGGTTGCAGTTGCCAGCGGGCGCCGAGTGGCAAGGCGTAACCGGCTTCCACGCGACTCTCCCACCGGGCGAAAGACGCCGTTTCGATCTGGAGATCCACTTCGAGACGAGAGGTGAACCGACGAGCCACGCCGACGCCGTACCAGGGAAATCCGGCGCGCAGGCTGACTTCGCTCTCCCCCACAGTGCCTGGGCTCATCAGAGCGAGAGGTAAGACCCAGATCACCGCTTCACCCCAAAGACCCGCTCGAAGTTTCCGCCCATCACCAGGTCCGCTTCGGCTGTCGTGTAGCTCGCTGCCACCATGGCATCTCGAGCTTTGCCCGCATAATCCTCCAGGAAGCCGGGGAATTGAGGCCCGTCGCTACCGTAGATCATGCGATCGATCAGCCCCATCTCCTTCACACGCTTCATCACATGACGCATCTTTTCACCTTCTGGATCAGACCGGTTGGAGCCGAGGGCACTGGGCTCAAGAAAGACGTTGGGATAGCGCTTGGCGAGCGTGAGGCAGGTCTCCAAATCCCCAAGGGTTCGGTTGATAAAGTCAAAGCCCATATGACCCAGAATAAAGACCGCCTGGGGATGGGTTCGAATGGCTTCTTCGAGGTAGGCAGGATCCGCATAGGGAGCCGATTCCAGCGTGCCTACAAATGGACTGTTGCCCGTATGCAAGTAGAGCGGTTTGCCCATGCGCCCAGCGACCTCGTAGATGCTGTAAAACCGGGGGTCATCCATACGGAAATGCATGTGCACGTGAGCCAGCTTAACGCCGATCATACCGGGCTTCGAAAGGGCATCCTCCAAGAGGGCTAACTCTGCGGCTTCATCGGTATCCCACCGATCGACACGAAGGCTCGCTAAACCATAAAGTCTGTCCGGCGCTTCGGACACTTGCTGAATCGCCTGCTCGTTGGTCGCAATCCCCACGGAGTGGGGGGCATAGACCGCCAAGACAACCCCACGACGTAAGTTGGCTTTGTCCAACTCGGCGACGATTCCAGCCGTGGTCAGTTGATCTTCAGCCAGTTCACCGGGCTCAAGATTGAAGGGAAAAGGAAAGTTGTTCGCCAACTCCTCCTGCGCCGGAGGAGGAATTTGAGACCACTCTCCCACGTGCAAATGCATGTCCACAGCTTGGAGCTTCTCGCCCTGGTAGAGAAAGTTCGTGGTTTTCTCATCGCAGCCGCCAAACACCAGTCCAAGAGCGACCAGGCTCAGCCACGATGAAATGGTTCGGGTCATGATCGATACCCTCCTCCGTAAAAATCAACTAACAGGCAGTGAAACAGTTGTCGTCGGATTATCGACCTAGCCGTAGGACGCCTTGCCTGACGATGATGACGAGAGGTCTTTTCCATGCACCGTCTGCTCCGCTTTCTCCTGGTCGCTGTTTGTCTCTGTAGCCTCAACGGATGTTCATGGATCTTTGTAAAAACGGTCGATAACTCGCCCCCACCTGCGCGGCGCTATTGCACCAACAGCATTGTGTTGCCGGCGCTGGATGCGCTCGCCATGCTCACCAATGCTTCTGCAGCAGTGAACAAAATGGCTGGTCGTCCCGGCGGTGATCTCCTTTGGAACGGCTTAACAGCCGTCGCCACCGGATTGTCGAGTTATTATGGTTTTCAGGAGACAAGCCGTTGTCAGACCCTGAAAGTCACCGGAAAAGATCCGGGCAACACCGGTGCTTGGCAGCCCAGCGACGGCTTGGCGAATCCGATCGTCGGTTGTGGCAGCGATCGAGACTGTAAGGGCAGCCGAGTGTGTCGCTCCGGCCGTTGTATCGATCCCTGACCCGAGCCTACTCAGCACCGCAGTGGATGTCTCGCCCCGTGCCCTCCCAGGGCTGACCCTCATCAGTCGTTTCGCCTGGATCGAGTCTGCCGTTGCCACAGTGGGGGCGCCAAGTTCGCAGTTCACGAACCCGTACATCTTGCTGGCGATAATAGACGACAACCCCATCCTCAGCACTGCCTTGACCCAGGAGTTTTTCGGTGACGACGGCTTCCCAGCCACCCCCGTTGTGGTGGGCGTCGTTGCGCTGGAGCACCGGCTGCAGGAATCCTTCTCCCCAGGTGAGGTGGCGCCGGAGGTCGATGCCTTGTCCTAATGTGTTGACGCTCTGATCGCTGGCAGCCCACCGGCCATCCGCAGAAAAGTAAGGCGATCTACAGTTCATCATGTAGGCCATACTTTGGATGATAAACCCATCTCGTAAGCGACCCAACTCACAGGTGCCCCAATCCCGATGCCACAAAACGTGGTTGCTCTGAGGTGAGATCCCGGCTGCGACGGGTCGACCTCGATCGTTTTGGTGCCAAAGTAGTTCACCATCGAGATTGTACAAATAGCCATCATCGGGGGTGACGCAGAAAAGTTCATCGCCCGTTGGCGTGAATTCCAGGTGTCCTCCATGAACTCCGCGCCAGGAGCAGCCGGCAGGCCATTGGTGAAGCAGCGTCAGTTCTCGGTCGAACAAGAAGACTCTGCAATTGCTGCCGTTGGAACATCCGGCCACTGCGATGCGCTCGCCACCAGACTGAAGGGCTAAGGTGGGTAGATCCAGTTGAGATGCCCAACTAGCCACCGGCGCATCAGCAGCCTGGAGATCGTAAAGGCGGATGGTGGGGACCCGATCATTCCCCGTTTGAACCACCAACCATCGGCCTTCTGCGTCGATGGCTGGGTGGAATCCAGGTATGCGCGCCAAGACTTCTCCGCTGTTGAGATCCCAGAGCATCACCTCTTCATCGTTGCTGGACACGATTGTTTGTTGATCCGTCGTGAAGAAGCGTCGGCCGTACGCGGCGTCTGGACGTTGGACTGTCCGGAGTAGTTTGCGACTCAGGCGGTCGATGAAACGGACGGTATTGTCGCCCAGAAGGAGCGCCAGAGTCAGCCCATCTTCGCTGATGGTCCAGAGTTGAATGGCGCCACTGGCCTCCGCTGGGACTCGAAAAGGTCGTTTGGCTGCCGCGGCAAAGGGATAGACGCCGGTGACAAAGCCATGCCCATTATTCCCCGAGTAACTTGATGTGGTGATACCACCGATGCCTGGAACCCGAGCGGTGTCGAAGGCAGCCCTGTTAAACTGACGTCCCTGATCCGCGAGACTCGCCTGTCCAAAAATAGTGTTTGGATTGCCATCAAAAGGGGAGTGCTGGAGGTCGACACGACCGCAGCGGGTGCTGTCTCGGCGAGAGCAGTCACCGGCTTGCCCATGGACATTACTGTCGCCAAACCAGAGCGTGAAGGGGGGGCCTGTGAAGTCCAACTGGATGAGGGGTTTGTTGAGTTGGCCAGCCGTCAGGACGGCTTCGACAGGCTCACCGAAAAAGGGTGATGCCCCTGTTCCAGGAAGGAAGGCGACTCGAGGCAACAAGTTGTCTTGATGGACTCCCGTCGGTTGGGCGAGATCCAAATGACCGTCATCATCGAGGTCCGCGAGCGGACAGGCGAGGCGTCCGATCTGGGGAGTGTAAGGCGACACCGGATTGACGCCATGCGTCCAACTACGGTGCCCATGGAAGCGGTAGTTTTCACCTTCCATATCCAGAACCTGAACCCAACCGCCCAGATCGTCCAGCCCACAGAGAACCGTTTCTAGAAAGGGGTCGTCATCCAGTTGGTGTCGCTGTCCTCCTAGGATTTTTAAGGCCTCGCCATCGGCGCCAGGTAGGAGTGGGATGGGGAGATAGTCTGGGGTCAATTCCAGCCATTCAATGGGAGGATGGGCGTAGAGGGGAATCCCGGCACCAACAGCCCCATCGGGCTCCACGAATCGAATCTCTAATTCGCGCCCGTCGCCCAGGCCGCTGTGATGAAGACTAAGGAAGTATTTTAAGCGGCCCTCCTCGACCGCCGCCTCGATGGGGAGATCCATTTGTTTACTTCGTTGCGCTTCTCCCTCTTGGTCGAGGTCCACACTCCATAATTCGGCCTTTGTGCAGCCTTGGAAGGGGTCGCCTCCTTGTTCTGCGACGTCTTGGTTGAAACAATTACCGGTTCGTCCATCGAAGTCGGCGGGTCGGATGGGGGCATAGCCGTCCGCAAGGTCCAAGTGAAAGCGTGTGATGCTGTCGCCACTTTCAAGTTTGAAGAATGTGCTGTTGACGAGTTGATAGCCGGCGGCGTTGTTGGAAGGATCTGCTCGCCGGAGTCCATTGATTCGAGGCAATGGGTGCCCATCCAAGACCATCGAGAGGGTGGGGGCTTGGATCCAGGCACCATCCGTCACGGCTTGAAGGACGCAAGGTCGACTGTAGTCCCGTCCACCCGCAATACGCCAGGTCCCTTGACCTTGCTCATCGAGATGCCGGATGCGTTGGTCGATCCAACAATTACTGGCGGTAAACCATACACGAAGGCCGGCGCTTGGATTGCCCAAGGCATCGGTGACGGTCAGTTGAACCCCCTGACTGTTGGTTTCATCGAACACCTCAGGTGGACTTTGAGTCGCTAGAAATTCGTTGGGTCCATCATCTTCGATAGCTACTAGGGAGCCACCGGAGGGTGGCCCTGCCGTCTGAATAATGCGCAGTCGCTTCATGAGGGGGCCATGCTGCAGATCGAATTGGCAGTGGTCTTCACCACTGGTTGTGACCGCCGGCCCCGCAGCGACAACCACTTGGTCGCCGCCGAGAATTAGTTCCCCTGCATCGTCCGTTTGTAGGCCGCCCGGTCCGATTTGTCCGCAACCCTGCGGATTGTCGCCAAGGGGTGAAACGGAGAGGCCCAAGCCAGCCATCCCACCGCCCACCTCATTCTCAAGACGTAGCAAAATCGGTTCCTCTAAGTTTTGACCGATGGGGATGTGGAGGGTCGTCGCTCCGGCTTGTTCGAGGATCGCTCTTCCGGCTCGAAGAAGTCGCATTCGCTGTGGGGTTCCATTGCCTACGGTCACGGTCAGTAGCGTTTCTTGTTGGAAGTCGTCCCGCTGTGCCTGTGCCCGTAAATCCACTGCACCGGCCGCTTCGGCTTGGGTAATGAGGAATCGGAAATAACCCATCTCATCGGTAAATCCGCTGCTTGCGCTCACGACCAGGCTGTCGGGGGCGTTCAGGTTCACCGCCGCACCCGCAACACCATTTCCCGCCCCATCTCGGACGGTGACAGCGAGCGGACCGAAAGTGCCTCCGAGCAGCATCGCGATGCCCTCGGCTGGCTCAAAGCTGACTGTCGCTGGCGGCCCGGGCTCGAGCAAGAGGGGGATCTCGCGCCGTAGCTCCTGACCATGGACCTTGGCGACTAAAGACATGGGTCGAGCCACCGTCGCTGGACCGTAGGCGCAAAGGTCGAGGCGTAGAATACCGTAGTTTGGGTTGGGGGCACCCTCGACTTCTGTGCGACCGTCCGTGAGCATAAACTCAGGTAAACGGGGCGCTTCAGGGTTGCAGTCGCCCTCACTGGCGAGACGCAACTCGGATGCACCGCTCCAGCGCAGCAGTTGGAGGTCAATTCGAGTGTCAGGTACCAGACTGGCTTGGCGATCTCTCGCTTCGATGATGACGCTGAAGGGTTGACCAGGCTCGGCCCTGCCAAGTTCGGCACCCACCTCGCCGGCCCGAGGAATCAGTTGATGAACGGGCTGCGCCCAGAGAGCGACCCAGACTCGGGTTTGAAGACCGGGTTGATCCACCAAACTCACTTGAAGGGCCGCTGGTGTCGGCAGAGAAACAGGGCATTGAACCAGAACTTGGATACGTCCCTCGGCGTCGGTGATATGAATGGGGCTGCCAACCAAAGTGAGTTGCTCGCTTCGAGCGATGACTGCAATCCCGGTGACTGCCAAGGCATCTCCATCAAGCACCTCGAAGCCAATCGGTGCTGATATCAGGCCGGGCTCGCAGCGCCTTGTAGGCTCGGGCTCGTCCACGCTTGCGTCGAGTGCGCGAATGCTTGCGGGATCAGCAGATCGAGTACTTCCCTGGACCATAAAATGGCCATCGGCACTGCCAGGGATGTGCTCTGCGTCGATTCGATCTGGGAGTGCAATGCGAAGCGACCAGCGACCGGTATGCGAACCTCCAGCAAGGCAGACGAAAGCCCAGCCTTCCTCGCCACCCGTGGTGATGATTTGGCTTCGGGCCTCCAAAGCCTCGCCACAACGGCCTTCCGAACTGTCGTGAAGTTGGACTTTTACGGATTCTCCTTCGGTGATGGGCGGCGCGGTGATCAGGATCTCCAGACCCGAAATCGGGTTACCTTGCTGTCCCAGGACTTGAATTTTGAGTGGTGCAGGGCCGCCATTGGCGATGACGGAGAAAGGAGGGGCATTGGCCAGGGGGTCGGCTTGACCTTCAGTCCATTCAACACGGCCAGCGGCTCCGAGATCGAAGCGCATGGAAAGTTGCCGGTCATCAGGGATGAGCGTCAGATCTTGTTGGGCTACAAGGTCTGGTCGTAGCGTCGAGCGAGCCACCAGATCGAGTGTGCCTGCGATACCTGTGGAGACCAACAGCACACGGCATCGACCTTGTTCGTCGGTTGTGCACGCATCACCTTGGGGGAAGCGGAATCGCTCCAGGAAGCCTTGTTGTTGAATACTGACGCTAAGCCCACTGCCCGTGGCAGGGCCCTTTGGGGTCCTGAGTTCCATTGTGACCTGAAGAGGAGTCCCAACATAGATCGCCGCGGGATCCAGAGGGGTTTCCGTTTCTGCATGGAGCAGGCTTAAGATCTGAATTTGACTGGGGCGATCGTCGCTTGGAGGCAACTTTGGCAGTGGCTGTGCACAGGCCGAAATTAGAAGCAACAGGTTGACTAGGTAACGTATCATCGTGTCGTTCAACCACCCCCGCCTGGATAACAAGGCAGCAGAGAACCGCAAAGGGGGCAGCTTAGATTCGACTCTGTGCCTGCAAGCGAAGGGTCTGGTCTTCTTTGATGAGTGACTCGATCATTTTGCCCACCTCGCCGTCCAAAATACCGGACAAGTTATGAACACTTAGATTGATGCGGTGATCGGTCACACGATCCTGGGGGAAGTTGTAGGTTCGGATCTTCTCGCTGCGGTCGCCGCTGCCGACCATGGCTTTGCGATCCGCTGCCTCGCTGGCTTTGGCTTCAGCCTGGCGAGCCTCATAGATCCGACTGCGCAGCACCGTCATGGCCTTGGCCTTGTTCTTGTGCTGAGATTTCTCGTCTTGGCAGATCACCACCACCCCGCTTGGGATGTGCGTGAGCCGAACCGCCGAATCGGTGGTGTTCACGCTTTGTCCGCCGGGGCCGCTGGCCCGAAACACATCCACCCGGACCTCGTTGGGATCGATACTGACATCCACTTCCTCGGCCTCGGGCAAAATCGCAACGGTCACAGCTGAGGTGTGAATACGACCTTGGGACTCGGTTTTCGGAACCCGCTGGACTCGATGGGTTCCGGCTTCCCACTTCAAATGACCATAGGCTGCTTCGCCCGCGACACGGGCAATGATCTCTTTAAACCCGCCGGCTGTACCTGGGTTGCTCTCCATGGGTTCAAGCTTCCAGCCTTGGCGCTCGCAGAGCCGCTGATACATTCGATACAGATCCCCCACGAACAGCGAGGCTTCGTCACCACCCGTGCCTGCACGAATCTCCAAAATACAGTTGCGGTCGTCGTCGGGATCCCGGGGCAACAGCGCAAGATGAAGTTGTTCGGTGAGCGCTTCTGCTCGGGATTTCAACTCCGGTAATTCCATCTCGGCGAGTTCTGCGAGTTCGGGATCGCTTCCATCGGCGAGAACCGCCCCATAATCAGCGATTTCGGCAGCCACCGATTTCGCTTCGGTGTCGAGTTCCACGATTCGCTCGAGGCGGGCCCGTTTGGTTGTCAGCTCTCTGAGTCGTTTCGGGTCACGGGCCAGATCAGGATCACCCAATTGGGCTGTCAATTCATGGAACTGCTCAACCAACTCGGCAATTCGGGCTTCCATGGTCTCTCCTCTGGTTTCGTTCTCGGACCCTTGCTTTGGATTCGGCCAACAAAAAGACCCCCGTCGCCGGGGGTCTCGGCAGGGACTGGGCCGGGGCGCCAGTCGCTTGGATGCCTAAGCCTCCTCGGCCGTGGCCTCCTCGGTGTTGGCTTCTGCTTCTGATTTTGCAGCCGCCTCTTGCTTCGCCGCATAGCGACGCCGGAAACGATCGATCCGGCCCTCGGTATCCACCAGCTTCTGCTTACCGGTGAAGAAGGGGTGGGTGTGGCTCGTGATGTCACAGTTGACGATGTAGTGGTCGACACCGTCGATGGTTTTGGTGTCTGCACTGGTCATGGTTGACTGGGTTACAATTTCGTCGCCCGTGGAAACATCCACGAAGACGACCGGGTGATATTCGGGGTGGATACCTTCTCGCATGATCCAGCTCCTTCGACGTTAAGGCGGGCTCCACTACGGGGCCGAAAGGGAGCCGTCAAGCGAAGAAGCCACCAACAAGAGCCTCGGGGGTCGGCGCCTTGTCCGATGGCCAGAAACTGGTCTAAGGCTCGGACGCTTCCAACGAGAGGTCCTGTTTTCCCCAATGTGTGGAATCTTTGGAGTCTTTTCGGCTGATCCTCAACGGCAGTTTCGTGAAGAGCACTTGGCGCCCATGGTGGATGCATTGGTGCATCGAGGGCCGGATCATCGGGCACTCCGTTTCACCCCCGGATTGGCCTTCGGACACACTCGTTTGGCGGTCTTGGACTTAGGTCCACAAGCCAATCAGCCCATTGGCGAAGGAGCCGCCGGTGAGTTGGTTTACAACGGCGAAATCTACAATTTCCGAGCTCTTTCGCTGCAACTGGAACGATCGACTCAAGAGCCCACAGGCGACACACGGGTTCTGCTCGAATGGTTACGGCAAGAGGGCCTCGCTGGCTTGGATGAACTGAACGGCATGTTTGCCTTTGGCTTTCATGAGCGAGGTCGAGACCGTTTGCACCTCGTCCGCGATCCCATCGGTCAAAAGCCATTGTACTACCTCGTGCACGATGACTGTGTTTGGTTTGCTTCCGAGGCTCAAGTGCTGCGGCGAGTTCCCGGATTTCAGGCTCGTCTCGATCCCCAGGTGCTCTCGGTCTACATGGCGACGGGAACGACGGAGTTGCTCGATGGCAGGACTTTGATCGAGGGGATTCGGGCGTTGCCGCCTGGACACCAAATGAGCATCGATCGTGGTTTTGACGCCGTGACCGCACCTCGCCCCATCCGTTGGTTCGATTTGTCACCGATGACCAGTCCCGTCGGCCGTGTCCGAGAGCACCTCGCCATGAGTGTGAAGGATCGGTTAGTCTCCGAGGTGCCCTTGGGCGCCATGCTCAGTGGCGGTGTGGATTCGGCTCTGTTGGTCAGCTTGATCGCCGAACATCGACCTCTTGATGGTCTCAAAACCTTTGCGGTGGGCTATGAAGGCAGTCGTGACGATTTACACTGGGCAGAGACCGTCGCCGCTGATCTCGGCGTGCAGCATCACAGCCTTCGACTCAGTCGCAGGGAGTATTTGAAAGCGATGGATGAGGCGACTCTGGCTCAAGGGGCGCCCCTGTGCTTTGGCAACGAACCCGCATTGTTGCGTGTCTGTGGTCTGGCGAAGGAACACGTCACCGTCGTCCTGGGCGGTGAAGGAGCCGACGAAGCCTTCGCTGGTTACAAAGCGATCCACGCCGCCGATCACTTGCGTCGAAGGGCTGCAGCAGCACACCGAGGTCTACTCAGTGAAGACGGTCAGAACGCCTTGCAGCGTAGTTTTGGTGGCTTGCCGCCTGCTCACCCAACCGACTTCTTTTTGAGCGTTTATCATTGGCTGAGCTTTCCAGAGCGTCATCATTTGTATCGTGACGATTTCCAGGCACGGATTCAGGGGGATTCGGCGCTCTTCGATCATGCAGATAGCCTCTTTTCATCCGTCCGAAGTTTACCCAGCCCACTGTCTCGCTACCAAGGTGTCTTGATTCAGGATCACTTACAGCGTCTTCTGCGCCGACTTGATGCGGTGAGCATGCGCTTTGGTTTAGAGGTGCGTGCACCTTATTGCGCCACCGATGTTTTGAATTCTGGCCTGGGAGTTCCGGACGAGCATAAGTTACGCTTCCACCACGGCGATGATCTTGACCTGAAGCAGACAACCTCTGCCCTTGAAGGCAAGCGCTTGCTTCGCAGTTGGGCCAAAGAACGGGGGCTGAGAACCTGGTGTCGTCCAAAGAACCCCTTCGCTGCTCCTTTTCTTCATTGGTTCGGTGCAGAGCATCGAGACCATTGGCACCCGGTGGTTTTTCGAGCGGGGGGGATCGAGCGATTTTTGGATATGGATCGTCTCGAGGTACTTCTTAGTGCCAATCCGACCGTCAATACTGCATTCAAAACGTGGCAACTCTACGCCTTATCTCGGTGGCTGGAGTTATCTGAACTCTGAGTTTAGATCGGCCACGACGCTGGCGACCCTGAAGGCGCAGTTGGCGATTGTGCGCCCTTGTGTTCGGGGCATCAGCTCACGAGGGTAGAAGTCGTGCCCGTAAGGCCTTTAGCTTCCGCAAGGCCATTCCAGCGTAATGGTAGGGCGGGGTTCGAGAGTCATCGCTCTTGGGCTCGTACGGGCCTGTGAGGTAGGGGATGTACATACTGCGCCGTAGACTTGCGGGCCCCGTTCGGTTGCTCTGTGCCACTCGATGCCAGAGCCGCCCGTCGTGGACTGTCAAATCACCAGCCTTTGTTTCAACGACGATTTCTGCGTCGTCATCACGGTGATCGAGAAAGTACAGTTTGCGAAAACACATGTCTCGGAAGCCTTGTCGGTGACTGCCGGGGATGAGCCGCAAGCCGCCGTTGTCGGCACTGCAATCGTCCAGATGCAGCCCCACATTGAGCATTTGCTGCGGCATACGAAGTTGGCAAATATCCCGAAGACCATCGGTGTGCCAGCCAAGGCGAGGATAAGCGCTCCCGGGTACATTCATGTATCGGTTCACGACCACACCGTCTTTTTCGTCAACTCCGATCCGGGCATCGTCACCGACCAGGCGCCGTACAGGTTCAAAACGCCCATCGGTCACCAGATCAGCGATGGCTTCTGAAAACATGCTCGTAAAGGTAAAGCGCTGGATCCAGGGGCGGCCCTCATGATCCTTGCCGTAAAAGATTGGAATCCCGTGAACCCACTTCCGATTCGAAGCCAACCACCGCTCTTGGATTCCGTCTAACTCAGCGGAAACCATGGTGAGTTCGTCCTTCGACAACACACCGCTAAAGTGTAAAAATCCGTGTTGATCCAAGAAGGACTTTTGGATGGGAGTAATGGTCTTCCCTAGTTGAAAACGGGTATCGATGGGTGGAAGTTCGCTCATGGTG
>MDTD01121341.1_pt1 | contig 16698 bp, 15 predicted proteins | sample 811221 | NCBI WGS metagenome assembly MDTD01 (sample SAMN05326646, study PRJNA326480) | marine metagenome | isolation source: seawater | place: Pacific Ocean: South West | collected 2011 | reverse complement strand
GGTCGAGCCCCGCCGGCAAAACCTCCGCCACCTCCAGGTCGCGAACCGTTTCATCAATCCGTTCAGCGAAATATTTGAAAATATTCATCTAAGCCTTGGCGGAAACGTCGAACAAGCGTTGGTGCTCCTCTAGGGCATACCGGTCGGTCATGCCGGCAATATAGTCCGCTACGACACGCGCCGTTTCGGGCGAACCCGCCGCCGCGGCACGCTCGCGCCATGCGGTCGGCAGGCAATCGGGCTCACCGAGCAGCAGGTCGAACAACTCGGCGATCACGCGTCGCGCCTTACTCGCCATCCGATTGACACGATAATGGCGGTACATGTTCTCGAACAGAAAGGTCTTCAGCGCGCGGTCGTTTGCCCGCATCTCCTCGGAGAACCCGATGAGCGGCTGTCCGAGATGGCGGACCGCTTCGACGGAATCCGGCGCCAGCGCTTCGATCCGTCGCCGGGATTCCGTCAGCAGATCGGCGACCATGCGGTTGATCAGGCGCCGTATCGCCTCGTGGACCAGGCGCCGCCGTTCGAGGCCCGGATAGCGCGCCTCGACCTCGGCGAACACCTCTCCCACCATCGGCAGCGCCTTCAGGGCTTCGATGCTGAACAGATCAGCCCGCAGCCCATCGTCGATGTCGTGATTGTTGTAGGCGATATCGTCGGCGAGCGACGCGACCTGAGCCTCGGCGCCGGGCCAGGTATCGAGCTCCATCGCATGACCGGCGTCATATTCCAGGATGTAGGTCGGTGCTCCATCCCGCGGCAATGGCCCATTATGCTTGACCACGCCCTCCAGCGTTTCCCAGGTAAGATTCAGCCCGTCGAAATCGGCGTATTTGCGCTCCAGGCGCGTGACGATGCGAAGCGTCTGGGCGTTGTGGTCGAATCCGCCGAACGCGGCCATGGCAGCGTCGAGCGCATCCTCTCCCGCATGGCCGAACGGCGTGTGGCCGAGATCGTGGGCCAACGCCAGGGCCTCGGCCAGATCCTCGTCGAGCCCGAGCTGGCGGCTGATCGACCGGGCGATCTGCGCGACCTCCAGGCTATGGGTGAGCCGCGTGCGGTAGTTGTCGCCCTCGTGATAAACGAAGACCTGGGTCTTGTATTCCAGTCGCCGGAACGCGGCAGAATGGACGATTCGGTCGCGATCGCGTTGAAACGCCGTACGGGTCGCGCTCTCCGGCTCCGAATAGAGCCGGCCGCGTATCTGTGCCGGACGGGTTGCGAAAACGGCAGGAGTACGGGTCATCGGCCGCGAAAGTAGTCCCGCCGACGACTGCGATCAATGTCGGGTTGGATTGAGGGCGGCAGCGATTTGACAAGGGGGCAAACGTCCCTAAATATCTGGGGAATTAACGCTCCAGCTCATCGAGAGGGAGTTCGGATGTCTCAGATGAAACCACTGTCCGCCGTCGACTACGGACTGTCGATGACCGACGGTGCCGCGTCCCGCATCAACCGCATCGTCGAGGAGGAAGGCCTCCCCGGCCTGGCGTTACGCGTCTCGGTGTCGGGCGGCGGATGCTCGGGTTTCCAGTACGGGTTTACCCTGGACGACGCGCGGAACGCTGACGACCTGTCGCTCGAACATGACGGAGCGACGATCGTCGTCGACGAAATGTCTCTTTCCCTGCTCCAGGGATCGCAGATCGACTGGCAGGAATCTCTCGAAGGTGCGACCTTCGTGGTCAAGAACCCGAACGCCACGGCTTCCTGCGGATGCGGTACGTCCTTCTCGATCGGCTGACCTGCCGCGGCCGATATATTGACTGAGGGAGAACGGGTCCGAAATTCGGGCCCGTTTCGTTTGTGGAATGAAGATCGCCACCTGGAACGTCAACTCGATCAAGGCCCGCCTGCCCAACGTGCTCGACTGGCTCAAGGAGGCGAGCCCGGACGTCGTCCTGCTCCAGGAGATCAAATGCGTCGACGAGGCCTTCCCCGAACTGGAAATCGGTGACCTGGGCTACAACGTCGCCGTCCACGGCCAGAAGACCTATAACGGCGTCGCCATCCTGGCAAAGCGGCCCATCGAGGACGTACAGCGCGGACTGCCGGGCGACGACACGGACGTCGAAGCCCGCTATATCGAAGCCGTCGTGGGCGACATCCGCGTCGCCTCGGTTTATGTCCCGAATGGCCAGTCGGTCGACTCGGACCGCTTCGCCTACAAGCTCGGCTTCTTCGGCCGCCTCCGCGACCGCATCGGCGGCCTGCTCGACCAGGAGGAGGCCATGGTGATCGGCGGCGACTACAACGTCGCGCCGGCACCGGAGGATGTCTACGACCCCGACCGGCTGGACGGCACCGTCTGCTACCACCCAGACGAACGGGCCGCCTGGCGGCAGATCGTCCATCTCGGCGTCACCGACGCCTTCCGCGCCCTCCACAGGGAGCCTGGGCGCTATAGCTGGTGGGATTACCGGGGCCGGGGCTTCGAAACCGGCCAAGGCTACCGCATCGACCATCTGTTGCTGTCACCCCAAGCGGTCGACCGCCTGGACGATGCCGACATCGACATAGCCCCACGCAGTCAGCCCAAAGCCTCGGACCACACGCCAGTCTGGTGCGCTATCGCCGAGTAGCTCGGCCGGGTCTGCTCAGTCTGGTATCCGGAAGAAGCGCGATCAGGTTTCGCGCCTCTTTCATTCACTCCGCCTTCGTGCCAGCAGCACCGTCTGCATGTCGCAGTCCGGGTCTTCCATCACGAAGGCGACGACTTCCATGCCCATCCGGTCCATTTCCGCCTCGTATTCGGCCGGAGACAGGCTGGAATGGTAGACCCGCTCGCCGCCCACATGGCCGTCCACTTCGCCGGCTTCCGGGCCGACCGTGAGCATCAGGACGCCGCCCGGCCGAAGATGCTGGACGAGCTTCGGCAAGGTCGTCCGCAGCTCATCCTGAGTCAGATGGAAGAAGCTGTTCCAACCGATGATGCCGTCGAAACGGTCGCCGAGGTCGAGCGTCCGCATGTCGGCCCATCGCCAGTCGCCCTGCGGACAGCGCTCGCGCGCGATCTCCAGCATCGCCTCCGCAATGTCGACGCCGGTGACCCGAAATCCCCGCGCCCGGAACCAGGCGGGGAACGGGTCCCCGGCACCACAGCCGAGATCCAGGATCGTTCCGCCCTCCGGCAGCAGAGCGGCGAAGCGCGCGAGCCATGCGCGCTCGTGAAGCATCTTCGGCCGCTCGGCGTCGAACGGCGCTGCCTGCCGCTCGTAGACATCGCGCGTTCTTGTGGCGAGCACGGCCAAAGATTCCTCGTCATCCATCCGCGACGGCCCGGTCGGGGTGGATCTGCCCGGCGCCTTCGAACGTCCTTCCTGTCGGCATCAGGCGGACACCGGCACGAAGTCGCTGGTAATCGAGGGCTTCGTGGTCAGCAAGGTTCGGCCCCGGCGCCGTAGCGACGATGATCTCGCCGGCGATATCGGTGAAGTCGGCACGAAAATGCACCGAACTCTTCACCACCAGGATCGACCGCTCGGCGGGCTCGATCCCGACATGACGAAAGATCGCCTTGTCCGCCGCCTGCATCTTCTTGCTAGCGACGATAATCTCGACGCCGCCCGTCTTGAGGACCGCCATCGGCCCGAGAGTCATGCGACTGCCCCCGAACATCGGCCCGGTGGCAGTGAAATTGCCGTCGGCCAGCCGTGTCACAGTGAACGATCCCTCGTAAGGAAACTGCCCCTCCTGGCTCGACTTCGCGCCGATCGGCAAGCGTATGTCCGCCCCCTCCCCCGCTTCATGCGCCGACGCTGCCGCGTCGGGATCGTAAAGGACTGCAAAGACGGCATCCCGTGCACCGTTCCGCACCAATGCCTCCAACATGCCGACGGTGTCGGAATTGCCGCCGGCGCCCGGATTGTCCTGGGTATCTGCGATCACCAGGGGGGCGCCACGCCGTCCGTGCCGCTTTGCGTAGTCGACGGCATCGTCCGGATCGAAAAGGGTTCCCGCGAAATCGGCTTCCGCCGCCGCGACGCTCCTTTCCAGGTCTGAAACGGCATGGTCGAGCAGGTCTGCCCGCTCGCCGTACCCGAACACGGTCGGTCCGCATTGGCCGATATCCGCCGGCGGAAACCCTGGCGTGAAGGAAAGCGACAGCAGCGACGGCGAATCCGCTTCCAGTTCCTCCAACCGCCGATAGAGACCGGCCGCAGGTTCGGTCAAGGTGCACTGCCAGACCAGGGGAATGAGGAACGGCAGCTTGCGGAACGTTTTCTGCGGACGGCCTTCATTGACCACACGCTCCAGAAGCGCCGCCGCCCGCCGTCCCGTCTCGGCCATGTCGACATGAGGGTAGGTCCGGTAGGCGACCATCACGTCCGACAGCGCCATCATCCGTTCGGTCACGTTGGCGTGCAGATCCAGCGCGACAACGATCGGCAGATCGGGACCGACAAGGGCGCGAACGCGGTCCAGCAACGCCCCCTCGCCGTCCTCCAAATGGGTGCAGACCATGGCGCCGTGGAGATCGAGGAACAGAGCGTCGACCGGCATGGCGGCGGCCAGATCCGCCAGCATCATGCCGACGATCCGCTCGAAAGCGTCGGCCGTGACCTGAGCCGAGGGGACAGCGGAACACCATAGCAACGGGGCAAGCTCATGGCCGTTCGCTTCCGCCGCCTCCCAAAATCCCGCGACCGGCAGGTTCATCCCGGCGATCGCCGACCGCAGCCATTCCCCTCGGGAGAGCGCGGGCCAACCATCCGCAGCCTCGAAGTCGGCGAAGGTTGCGTTGACCGGCGCGAAGGTATTGGTCTCGTGGTGGAAGCCGCCGCAGGCTATGCGCATCCAGGATCTCCCGCCTGTGCTCAGGCCCCGGGCCAGAACGATACCGCTATTCGGTGACGATCTTGACCTTCTGACCGGCGAGGAGCCCTTCCCCGCCGAGCAGACCGTTCAGCACACGGAACTGTTCTTCCGGATAGGAGTCGACGTTCATCATGCCCACGAATCGGCTGACCCCGTCACCCGAACCGACCGGGACAACGTCGAGGCGCTTGGGCTGATAGCGGGCCGCTTCAGCCGCCGATAACCGCTGGAAGCTGTATGTGGTGCGCTGAAACGACTCGATCAGTGCGCTCGACGCCCGGCTCGGAATTACGAACATGAACCGAAAGACCTGCGTGCCGTCGAAGGCGATAGCGACGAGCCGGAGGTCGGCGGGTTGCCCCTGAACCGTTCCCTTGACCAGCGCCGTCGCAGCCTCCATTCCGTTGACGGTGATCCGCTCGAGGCTCTGGAGAGATGCCCCCGCCGCCCAGTCGTCTCGGAGGTAGGAGACGATGGGAAGGCCTGATCGCCGCTGGGCGGCATCGAACACGATCACTGCCCCGCCGGATCCCTTGGCAACGACCTGCTGCGCCCCGTTCATCAATCTGAAGTCCTCGGGCACCCTGAATCGGAAGCCGAGCGTCGGATGCACGAAATCCCGGCCGCGAACGAACCCCTGCTCCGGCGCATCGCCGTAGACGATGCCGTCGATCTTCTGGAGATAGATATCCCGCGCCAGCATCGGGTTCCGGACCGCATAACCTCCGGCTTCCGCGACCGCACGCTGGACGCGGTCCTGGGTCCGGGGGTGAGTCGACATGATGTTGAATTCCGGCGGGTTTCCTCCGGCCATCTTGGCTTCGAGGTTGCTGTGGGCGTTCAGCGAGGCAAGAAAGCTCGACATCGCCGACGGGTCGTAACCGGCGCGGGACAGATAGCGGACACCCAGGGTGTCGGCCTCGAACTCCTGCTCCCGCGAATAGCTTTGGATCACCGCCATGCCACCGGTCTGGGCCATCTGAGCGACCTGAGAGCTTCCCGTCGCGACGCCGAGAACCGCGGCGGCCACCCCGGCCAGGGCCGACTGCGTCGCGCGCTGGGCGGAATGACGCGACACGATATGACCGACCTCATGGGCCAGGACACCGGCGATCTCCGCTTCGTTGTTGGCGAGGGCCAGCAAGCCGCGCGTTATGTAGATGTAGCCACCCGGTACGGCGAAGGCGTTGACCACGTCGCTGTTGAGGACCGTGAAGGTGTAGCTGACGTCGGTCCTCTCCGAGGTCGCGGCAACGAGTTCACCGATGCTCTGGACATAACGTTGCAGCGCCTCGTCGGGATATTCGCCTCCGAACTCGGCGAGAATCTCGGGCCGGGACTGTTTCCCGATCTGTTCTTCCTGAGCAACCGGCAGCGCTCCGGTGAAGATCCGCTCACCGGTCGCCGGGTTGGTACTGCATCCGCCAGCCGCCGCCACACCAGCGCCAAGCGCAAGCGCCGCCAGCCACCGCGTTGCCGTCCGTAGCCGAATCATCCTTCCCTCGTTCGGGCCCGACATTTCATATGGAGGATATGGGAGTTTAGCCGCGTCTTCCCAAAACGAATACGGCGGCTGGGGAGTTGCCCCAGCCGCCGCGTATCGGGGTAACGCTACGTTATCGGATCAGATGTCGGCGTAGCATCTGACTTCGCCCTTGGCTCCGGGATGGGTAACGGCGCCCTTCTGCGCCGATCCCACGGTCTGGGCGTATTTCCAGATGCTGCCCGAGCCATAGTCGCTCTGGCGCGCCTTCCAGGCCTGCCGGCGCTTCTCCAGCTCAGCGTCCGAAAGCTCGACGTCCAGCCGACCTTCGACGGCGTCGATGACGACGATATCGCCGTCCTCCAACAGACCGATCGGACCGCCGACCGCCGCCTCCGGCCCGACATGGCCGATACAGAAGCCACGGGTCGCGCCCGAGAAGCGGCCGTCGGTGATCAGGGCCACCTTCTCGCCCATGCCCTGGCCGTAGATGGCCGAGGTCGTGCTGAGCATCTCGCGCATGCCGGGGCCACCCTTCGGGCCTTCGTAGCGGATGACGATAACCTCGTCCTCCTTGTAGTTCCGGCTCTGAACGGCCGCCATGGCGTCTTCTTCGCAATCGAAGACTCGCGCCGGCCCTTTGTGCACCAGCCGCTTCATGCCGGCGACCTTTACGATCGCTCCTTCGGGCGCGAGATTGCCCTTCAGGCCGACGACGCCGCCGGTGGGCGTGATCGGATCACTGGTCAGCCGGATCACGTCCTGATCGGTCGGGAAGTCGATCTCGGCCAGGTTCTCGGCGATCGTCTTGCCGGTCACGGTCATGCAGTCGCCGTGAAGATAGCCGCCTTCCAGAAGCGCCTTCATCAGCACCGGCACGCCACCGACCTCGTAGAGATCCTTGGCGATGTACTTTCCGCCCGGCTTCAGGTCGGCGATGTAGGGGGTGCGCTTGAACACCTCGGCCACGTCGAACAGATCGAAGTCGATCCCGGCCTCGTGGGCCATCGCGGGCAGATGCAGGCCGGCGTTCGTCGACCCGCCCGATGCGGCGACCACCGTCGCGGCGTTTTCGAGCGACTTGCGGGTGACGATGTCGCGCGGCCGGAGGTTCTTCGCCAACAGCTCCATGACCTGGAAGCCCGCCGCCTCCACATAGGCGTCTCGCGATTCGTAAGGTGCCGGCGCCATCGCCGAGTGCGGCAGAGCGAGACCGATGGCCTCGGAGACGCAAGCCATGGTGTTGGCGGTGAACTGGCCGCCACAGGCACCGCCCGATGGGCAAGCATGCCGCTCGACCCGATCGAGCTCATCCGCGTCGATATGACCGCCGCTGTGCTGACCGACCGCTTCGAACACGTCCTGAACGGTCAGATCCCGCCCCTTGTAGCGGCCGGGGAGAATGGAACCGCCGTAGACGAAAACCGAAGGAACGTTCAAGCGCAGCATGACCATCATCATCGCCGGCAGCGTCTTATCGCAACCCGCGAGGCAGACCATGCCGTCATAGGAATGGCCGCGCATGGTCAGCTCGACCGTGTCGGCGATGGCTTCGCGCGAAATCAGCGATGCCTTCATGCCCTGGTGACCCATGGCGATGCCGTCGGTCACGGTGATGGTCGTGAACTCGCGGGGCGTCCCGCCGTTCTTCGAAACCCCACGCTTGGCGGCCTGCGCCTGCCGGCCGAGCGTGATGTTGCAGGGCGCTGCCTCGTTCCAGGTGGTGGCGACGCCGATGAAGGGCTGATGGATCTCCTCCGTGGTCAACCCCATCGCGTAATAGAACGAGCGATGCGGCGCCCGGTCGGGCCCTTCGGTGGTATGGCGGCTCGGCAGTCGACTCTTGTCGAAGCGGCTGCTGGTCATCTCGTGTCTCCCCGACTACGTCTTCTTGGTGCAAAGTGGCCGGAGAATAAGGATTGGAGCCCAGCTTGCCTAGCGCATTGCGGGCACACCCACCCGCCGCCCGACGCAAGACCGGGGAGACGACGATGCGACGACCGCTTTTGCTGCTCACCCTCGGCCTCGCCCTCCTGACTGGCGGAGAGGCCAAGGCCTGGGATCTCTGTTTTGGCAACATCACCGTCCTCTGCGTGCGCGAGCTCGGCTACGATTTCCAGAGATGCGGCCAGTTGTTGGGGGAGGACGGCGCCCCCGCTGTGTTCGAGAACTGCGCCGATCTGGATACCGGAGACTGCTATCCCTGCGCCCTCCAGTCCTCACGCGACACGGCGAACGCCTGTACGGCCGTCTACGGGCCCAAATGCAATCGCTTCAAGGTCGAAGACCCGAAATTCGAAACCTACCGGTAGCCGGCAACCGCGCCCGCCTTCACGGCAGGAACATGCCTTCCTAAGTCTCCGTTGACGCGACATTCGTCAGTCACAACGGAGGCATCCATGGACGTACCCCTCGAACTCAGCTTCCACCAGGTCGACTCCTCTGAAACGGTGGAGCAGCGCATCCGGGAACGGGCGGCGAAGCTCGACAGGCTTTACGACCACATCGCCTCCTGCCGGGTCGCCGTCGAAGCACCCCACCGCCAGCATCGGAAGGGGAACCAGATGCGGGTACGGATCGATATCTCGGTTCCGGGCAAGGAACTGGTGGTGACGCGTTCGCCGCACCGTCCCGAACAGACCTATGCAGACCCCGACGTCTACGCCCTGGTGAACGATGCCTTCGACGCGGCCGAGCGTCAGATCAAGGAGTTCAAGGCCAAGCACAAGCGCGAGGCAAAACCGCACGACGCACCGATGACGGGGCAAGTCCTGAGCATTGCCGGCGACCGCGACCACGGTTTCCTACGGTCCGCGGACGGACGCGAGCTCTACTTCCACCGCAACAGTCTGACTCACGAAGCGCTGGAAAGCCTCGCCGCCGGCGACCGCGTGCATTATCTGGAGGTCGCAGGCGACACCGGCCCGCATGCGAGCAAGGTCTGGCGCGTGGCCGACGGCGCCAGCGGGTGAAGCGCCCCGCCGGCAGGTCATCGCCCGGCGTCTGGATGCCCGCCTTCGCGGGCATGACGACATAGTGAGGGTACAGCCCTTGCCTCATCGTCGTTCCCGCGAAGGCGGGAACCCAGGGATGGTCAGGGCCCTTGCCAAATAGCGCCGAGCCAAGAGGTAGCCCGGATGGAGTGGAGCGCAATCCGGGGTCGACGACCGATCCCCGGTTTCACAAAGCTCCACTCAGGCTACGGCTATCTCACCGTGGCCAACCGCTCGCGGGCGGCTTCGAGCTTCGTCTTCGCCTCGACATAGTCCGCGCGGCGCTCCCGCTGTTCCTCGACCACCTCGGCCGGCGCGCGGCTGACGAACTGCTGGTTGCCGAGCTTCTTGTCGATGCGGCCGATCTCGTCTTCGGTCTTGGCGATCTCGCGGTCCAGACGAGCCCGCTCCGCACCCAGATCGATGACGCCGACCAGCGGCAAGGCCGCTGTCGCGCCCTCCAGAACGATCTGCACCGCTCCCTCGGGCAGTGCAGAGGCAACGGTGACCGACTCCGCCCGCGCCAGGGTCTCGATCAGCGCCCGATGCGTTTCGACACGCGCGGCAGCCTCCGGCGTCGCGTCGCCGACGACAACCGGGATCTTCGCGGCCGCCGGAACGTTCATCTCCGCCCGGACCGCCCGGACCTCGCCGACCAGGGCGATCACCCAGCGCATCTCGTCGCGGGCCGCCATATCGACTAGCGACACGGGCAGTTCCGGCCACGAACGCGCGGCGATCAGCCCGCCTTCCCCCATCGACTCCCATAGCGCCTCGGTAACGAACGGCGCGATGGGATGAAGCGCATGAAGCGTCTGTCCCAACACCCAGGCGGCCGTCGCGCGAGTCTCGGTAACCGCTCCCGCATCGCTTCCCGACAGCAGCGGCTTCGAGAACTCGAGGTACCAGTCGCAGAACTCACCCCAGAAGAACTGGTAGAGCGCCTGCGCCGCCTCGTTGAAGCGATATTCTTCGATCGCCGCGCCGGTCTTCTCGATCACTTCGACCGTCTCGCCGACGATCCAGCGGTTGATCGTCTGCCGGCAGGACGCAGGATCGAAGCCCGGAACCGGCCAGCACTCGTTCATCTCACAGAAGCGCGCCGCGTTCCACAGCTTGGTCATGAAGTTGCGGTAGCCGGCAACCCGCTGCTCGGAGAGCTTAATGTCGCGCCCCTGCGCCGCCATGGCGGTGAGCGTGAAGCGCAGCGCGTCGGTGCCGTAGTCATCCATCAAAGTCAGGGGATCGATGATGTTCCCCTTGGACTTCGACATCTTCTGGCCCTTCTCGTCGCGGACCAGAGCGTGGATGTAGACGGTGCGGAACGGCACCTCACCCATGAAATGGATGCCGAGCATCATCATCCGGGCGACCCAGAAGAAGATGATGTCGAAACCGGTGACGAGGACGTCGGTCGGGTAGTAGCGGTCGAGTTCCGCGGTCTTTTCCGGCCAGCCCAGGGTCGAGAACGGCCACAGGCCGGAACTGAACCAGGTGTCGAGAACGTCTTCGTCCTGGAGCAGCGCAGTCGGCTTGCCGTAATGCGCCTCGGCCTCGGCCGCCGCCTCGCCCTCGGTCATGGCGACGAAGATATGGCCGTCCGGGCCGTACCAGGCGGGAATGCGGTGCCCCCACCAGAGCTGGCGCGAGATGCACCAGGGCTGGATGTTCCGCATCCATTCGAAATAGGTGTTCTCCCAGTTCCTGGGCACGAACACGGTCCGCCCCTGCTCCACCGCCTCGATCGCCGGCTTCGCCAGGGTGGCGGCGTCGACATACCACTGGTCGGTGAGCCAGGGCTCGACGACCACGCCCGACCGGTCACCATAGGGGACGCTGTGGCGGGTGGTCTCGACCTCGGCGAGGAGACCCTGTGCCTCCATGTCGGCGACGATCTTCTCCCGCGCCTCATAGCGGTCGAGGCCGCGATAAGCTTCGGGCACCTCGTCGTTGAGACGGGCGAGCGAGTCGAAGATGTTGACCTGCGGCAGGTCGTGCCGGCGGCCGACCTCGAAGTCATTGAAGTCGTGGGCCGGGGTGATCTTCACCGCGCCGCTGCCCTTCTCCGGGTCGGAATAAGCGTCGGCGACAATCGGTATGCGCCGGCCCACCAGCGGCAGGATCACATGCTTGCCGACAAGATGCGTATAACGCTCGTCCTCCGGGTGCACGGCCACCGCGGTATCGCCCAGCATCGTCTCGGGCCGGGTGGTGGCGACGACGATGAACGCCCCCGCCTCGTCCTCGATCGGATATTTGAAATGCCAGAGATGGCCGTCGACCTCGCGCTGCTCGATCTCGAGATCTGAGATCGCGGTCTGGAGCTTGGGGTCCCAGTTGACCAGCCGCTTGTCGCGGTAGATCAGGCCGGCCTTATACAGCTCGACGAACTCGGTGCGAACGGCGAGCGACAGGCCGTCATCGAGGGTAAAGCGCTCACGCGCCCAATCCGGCGAGGCGCCGAGACGCTGAAGCTGGCGGAGGATGGTGCCGCCGGACTCGGCCTTCCACTGCCACACCCGCTCGACGAACGCCTCGCGACCCATGTCGCGGCGGTCGAGGCCCTCGGCCGCCATCTGGCGTTCGACAACCATCTGGGTGGCGATGCCCGCATGGTCCGTGCCCGGCTGCCAGAGCGCATCCTTACCCCGCATCCGCCAGTAACGGGTCAGGATGTCCTGAAGGGTCATGTTGAACGCGTGACCCATATGCAGGCTGCCGGTCACGTTCGGCGGCGGCATCATCACCGAGAACGGCGTCTTGTTCGACGTCGCATGGGCGGCGCCGATCTTCGCCTCATCCCATTGCGCAGAGATCCTCGTCTCGACCTCGGCAGGCCGATAGGACTTGTCCAGCATCACCAGCTCTTCATGCAAAACTCGAACATCGCCGACGTCTCACGACGGCGGCACAGCGGCGGGTAACGGAAACGCCAACCGCCGCGGCGGGAGACTAGAGCAACCGCCCCGCAGATGAAATCCTCTGATCGCCCCGGAAAACGAACCGCCCTGAACGGGCGCGCCTCCTAGCGACGGGACTGTTCGGCGAGGCGCTTGATCTCGGCCCTCACCAGACGTTCGACCATCGACGGCAGGTTCTGATCGAGCCATTCGCGGAGGATCGGCCGCATCAGTTCGGCAGCCAGCTGCTCGACGGTTCGCCCACCGACGTCGAACGGCAGGGGTTCCCCCCGTGCAGCGCTATTGAGCGAAGCGAACGCCGCCATCGAGGCCGCCGCGGTCGGCGGCGACACAAGCTCGCTGTCAGCCTGCTGGAAGTCGCGGTCGCGTACCGGCGGCGGGACGTATTCTTCCTCCGGTTCTTCCTCGGGAAGCTCGTCGTCGTCCTCGTCGGCAATCTCAGGTTCGCCGAAATGCGCCGCCGGCTCGAAGGAGTCGATCTCCTGATCGACGTCGATATCGAGCTCGTCGTCGCTGTCCGGCTCCACCACGTCGGTGAGTTCGAGGACATCCTCGTCCTCTTCCTCCTCCGGCTCCTCCTCTGGAGGCGGTGGCGGGGGCGGCGGTGCCGCCTCCTCTTCTTCCTCGGCCGGTTTAGCTTCCTCGGCTGGGGTATCGGCTGAAATTATCCGACGGATAGAGGAGAGGATCTCCTCCATCGACGGTTCTTGCTGGTTCGCCTCGGCCATACCTATTCACTACCCGCGGATATCCCTCGACCGATTCTAACGAACCGATCCAAGAAATACCAGTACGGCCTAAAGCTTGGCTTTTTAAGCTCTTCGCAGAGCTACTTCGGAATGAAAGGTCGGCCTGCCGCTATTACTCCGAACCAAAGCCGATCCACTTCTCGCGGACATTCTGGTAGTGCTGCGCCGGATCGTAAATGTCGACCGGCAGCCGCAGATACTCCGCCGACAAGCGGCCGATCGCGGCGAGAAGGGTCAGGCTGGCCACGACTTCGTCACGGCGCGCCCGCACCAGGTTCACCCGCGCATCGAACGCTTCCTGCTCGGCGTCCAGGACGTCGAGGGTCGTACGAGCACCGACCGCCGCCTCCTGCTGCACACCTTCCAAGGCGATCTCGTTGGCGCGCACCGAGGAATCGAGCGCCTCGATCGCGGCACGCGTGCTGACCAAGCTCTCCCAGGCGCTGGTGCTGTTCTCGATCACCTCGCGCCGCGTCTGGTCGACTTCGCGCCGCCGCTGAACGGCGACTTCGCGCAGTTCACGCACCCGGGAGTACTCCGCACCCGACTGGTAGAGCGGAATGCGAAGATTGGCGAGGATCTGCGCCGAATCCGACTCGTCGAAAAAGCTGTTCGGCTCGTAGGCCTTGGTGAGCTGGCCCTGCAGCGACAGGTCCGGCAACAGATCGGCCACCGCGACGTCGATGTCATGGAGCGCCGCCTGTTCCAGATACTGGTTCGCGAGAAGCGCCGGGTTCTCGGCCAGCGCGACGGCATTCGCCAATTCACCGCTGTCGGGCAGCGGGGGAATGAACGAAGGATCAGGAAATTCAAGCTTCTCCGGCGGAAATCCGACAATTTGCTCAAAGTTTGCGCGCGACGTTTCCAGATCGCCCTGAGCGGCGACGCGCAGAGCCGACGCGTCGGAAAGACGGGCTTCGGCCTGAGCGACGTCGGTCCGAGTGACCTCGCCCACCTGGAAGCGGTCACGGGTCGCTTCGAGGCGCCGTCCCAGCACCTGCTCATTGTTGATGTTGAGTTCCACCACCGACTGGTCGCGAACGACATTCATGTAGGCGATCGCCGCATCGAGCATCACGCCCTGCTCCACGTCACCGAGCTGTGACCGTGCGGCGAGAACCCGAGCCTCTGCCGCTTCGGTGCTCGCCACCGTCTGCCCGCCCCGGTACAGCGGTTGGTCGATCGTCAGAGCCACGTTGGTCGGGTTGATGGTATCCGACGTCGAGCCCGCCGCCGTTTCATTGGTGAACGACTGCAAGCCGGTACTGCCGTTGAATACGACCGTGGGCCGCCAGCCCGACAGCGCCTGAGGAACACCCTCGTCGACCGACCGCACGCGGGCGCGCTCGGCCATCAGCCGCGGGTTGGACTGATAGGCCGTCGCCAGGGCCTCGGACGGCGATTGTGCCCAGGCATTGGCCGCCGGCCACAAAATCGCCGTCAGGCAGCTGGTACTGAAAGCGAGACGAACAAGTCGGCGGCGGTTGGTCATGTGCATGCGATCCAGATCAAGAACCATTCATCATCAATAAGGCGCCCCCGAAACACGGGAACGCCACAGCGAAACGCCCGCGCGCCGCGCGGGCCATCAAAACACAAAGCCGCGCGGAGCCAAAAATTCCTCAAGCCGCGGCACCGATGCGTCGAACAGGACACGGCTCGATACCCGTCCGCGGGTTCGCGCGACCAGCGTAGCCTTGCCCGGCCCGCGCGAAGTCCGCTGCTCCACCGCCAGCAACCGCCCGCCCTCTGCGAGCTGCTCCTCCAGCGGAGCCGGAATCGTCTCCACGCCCCCTTCGATCACGATCACGTCGTAAGGCCCCTGGCTCGCGTAGCCCCCACCCAAAGGGCCGACAACCGTAACCGCATTGTCGACGCCGAGCTCATTCAAAATAGCGTCTGCCTGCTCCGCAAGCGGCGCATCGCTCTCCAGGCCGACGACCGTGCCCGCGAGCTTCGCCAGAACGGCACTCGAATAGCCGGTGCCACAGCCGACATCCAGCACGACGTCCTCAGGCCGAATGAAAGCGGCCTGAATCAGCCGGGCGAATATCGCGGGCTCCATCAGGAAACGCCCCGGCGCGATCTCCAGGTCCTCGTCGACATAGGCGATCGGACGCTTGGCCTTGGGAACGAACAGCTCCCTCGGCACATCGGCGAATGCGGCGAGGATCCGCGGATCGTTGACCTGATTCGGTTCGATCTGACCCTCGACCATGTGCTGACGCATCGCTGCGAAATCGGCCATAGGCTCTCCGCCGGAGAAGTCCACCAGGAGGTAATCAAACGTTTGATGGAACGCCCTTATACCTGCGGCACGCCGTCGAGACAACGACGTGTCGTTTCATAGGATACAAAGGTTTACAGTCTGTGTCGCGTCTGTCACCCCACGGATCTGGTTGATTGCCGCCGCCCGATCCAGAAATATCGACCCGATCGAATGAATCCGGCCACATTCAAGTCTTCTCTCGCACAAGACGACCCACCACAGGTCGAACCCGTCCTTCAGGCCCTGTGGTATGCGGCGAAAGGCGACTGGCATCAGGCACACCGCTTGGTACAGGACGAGGAAAGCGCGGAAGCGGCATGGGTCCATGCGCATCTTCACCGCATCGAGGGTGACCTCGGCAATGCCGGCTACTGGTATCGTCGGGCGGGGCGGCCGCGATCGAACGCCCCCATCCCGGCCGAGTGGGACGAAATCGTCGCGACCCTGATCGGACCCTGATCCTCGCCCAGGTTACGCATCCGGCGCCAAGCACTCGGTTGACCGTCTTCCGCACTCGGCCTATATGTCGCGGTCCGTCGGGTGGGGGCTTCACGCCACTCGCCGAGACGACGGCCGGGTGGCAGAGTGGTCATGCAGCGGACTGCAAATCCGTGTACGCCGGTTCGATTCCGACCCCGGCCTCCATTAACAGCTTCGTTCGAAAAGGTCCGCTGAAAGGCGGGCCTTTTCGTTTCCGCTCCATTTCGATCTACATCATCTTCTGTACTGGCGACGATCTTGCATGGCTTTATTGCACCGCAACATGCCATGAGGATGCTGACATGGATGGTGGCGTCGGCGAGGCTGTCCTTCTCACGTTGTTCATGCTGATCAAGTCGATCGCGGGATATCCGGTGCCTGAGGAATGGCCGGATATCCATCGCATGCCGGTCGCCGAGATCGCGGAAAGGGTTTGCGGCGCGCCCTGTCCCATCCGGGCAGCCTATATTGCGGGCGAAGGCGTTCTGATCGACGAGGAACTCGACCTCGTCATGGATGCATTCGGCCAATCGGTCCTTCTGCACGAACTCGTCCACGTCGCACAGGACGAGAGTGGCGCCTTCTCCCAGATGCCGGCCTGCCGCCGCTACTCGGAGCGGGAATATGAAGCCTACTGGGTCCAGGACGAATATCTGCGCCGGGTCACCGGTTCGGGCCTTCCGGGGCTCTTTCACGGCAACCGCACCTGGCCGCCATGCTTCGACAAGAACGAATCGCCCCCTGACGAGTAGTGCGTGACCAATCATCGCGTCTGCCCCTTTTCCCGTCGAACAGTGCGCCGCACGAAAAACTGTCATCCACCAGCCGGAGGCTGTGTCCGGTAGGGCCGCGCCGCAGCGACTGCTAGGATCGACGGGCGGCGCGGAGCCGTAAGGGAAACAGGGAGCGAAACGCATGAGCCTCGACGGACTCAAGGCACTGACGTTCGATACCGGCGGCACGATCCTCGACTGGCATACGG
>MDTD01123672.1_pt1 | contig 16700 bp, 15 predicted proteins | sample 811221 | NCBI WGS metagenome assembly MDTD01 (sample SAMN05326646, study PRJNA326480) | marine metagenome | isolation source: seawater | place: Pacific Ocean: South West | collected 2011 | reverse complement strand
GAGTTTTTTTCTCCAAAAATGTATTTTTTCATTTTTGGATTCCATCTCAGTGTTTTGTGGCCGAGATGCACACCTGCTTCTAAAAGTTGTTTAATGTCTACTTTTGGTACGTTCATAATTTTTCCGGTTAATCCACCACAGTAATTCCATTTAAGGACCGGTAGAGTTTCCCCTTCTAACTGTGTGCGTAATTACAGATTGATATATACAATCAATCTAAAAAATCAATATACTAAAACGTTATTTTTTCAACGTATTCTTTAGCTTTTAGAGCTTTAAAGTCTTTTAAATCAAATTTTCTGTTATTTTGAAAAGAATAACTGGCCTTCTTATTATTGTCCCTAATAACAAGATTTATTTTAGTTTGACCATCTTTTGATAAAATTTGTTTTATCTCTTCTAAGTTAAAATTCTTCTTAAGTTCTATAGTGATAGACGAATAGGGTTTATTGATAACTTCTTCAAGACTTAGTATTTTTCTTATATTTACTCTAGATCTCATTTTTTCATTAGATGTGGCTTCTTTTTGCAATGTCATGATAAAAGATTCTGACTCTTTTAATTTGTCCCTATTGCTTATCAGAATTTCTGCAAATAGAAATAGCTCAAACTCTCCCTCTTTATCACTAAATTTAATTATTGCATATGGGGTTCCTTTGGCACTTTTTTTTTCTTGAATTGACATAATAGTCCCAGCTATTAAACCCTCATTATCTTTATTTTTTAAAAATTGACCATAACTGATTATTTTTAATTGTTTGAAGGTATCTGCATACTCATTCAATGGATGGTCTGAGATATAAAAACCTAAAGACTTAAACTCTTCTGCCAAAAGTTCTTTCTGTTTCCACTCATTTGACGGGTTAAATTCAAAGTTATTTTCTTGACCATTTCCATTATCAAATAAGCTCGACTGGTTATTAGCTTTGTTAGAATTAATATTTTTTATATGTTGAATCATTTTAGGAATAGATTGATATAATTTGTTTCTATTTTTTTCAAATTCATCAAAAACACCAGCTTTTGTTAATCCCTCTAATTGTAGTTTATTTACATCTTTTGAATCAATCCTATTCATTAGATCAGTCAACGATTTAAATTTTCCATTTTTTTCTCTTTCATTTACTATGTTTGAGATGGCTTCGAATCCAACATTTTTAATTGCACCTAACCCATAAAAAATTTTTCCATCTACAGCTTTAAATTCCGCAAAACAATTATTAATTGATGGTTTAATAATTTCTACTTTCAATCTTTTTAATTCTTCTACAAATTCTCTAAGTTTAGATGTGTTAGTAAGTTCAGTTGTCATGGTAGCAGCTATAAAATCCTCTTTGAAATATGTTTTTAGGTAAGCTGTTTGGTATGCTATTAAGGCATACGCTGCTGCGTGACTTTTATTAAATCCGTATTGTGCAAATGGTTCAATTTTTGTAAAGACGAAATTTGCTACATCTTTTGCTATCCCATTTTTTATTGCTCCATTAATGAATCTCTCTTTTTGTTTATCTAATTCTGCCTTCTTTTTTTTACCCATTGCTCTTCTTAAAATATCAGCTTCTCCAGCAGTAAACCCAGCTAAAGTTTGGGCTATTTGCATTACTTGTTCCTGATAAATAATAATTCCATATGTTGGTTTTAAAATTTCTTTTAGAATAGGGTGAATATAATCTGGTTGCTTAATTCCATTTTTACAGTCGTTATAGATAGGAATATTGCTCATTGGACCGGGTCGATACAAAGCAACTAAAGCTATGATGTCGTCAAATCTATTGGGTCTCATTTGTTTAATAGCCTCTCTCATGCCAGCACTTTCTAATTGAAATAAGCCTGTGGTTTCTCCTGTGGACAACAGAGAGAAAACATTCTCATCATTTTGATTGATTTTACTTATGTCTACATTAATTTTTTTTGCTTTAAGTCTTTTTAAAGTTTTATCAATAACTGTTAGCGTCTTAAGTCCAAGTAAATCAAACTTTACAAGTCCTGCATTTTCAGAAGAATACATGTCATATTGAGTTGAAGGCAAAATCAAATTTGAACTATGGTCTACATAAAGTGGAAATTGTTCAGCTAATTTATCTCCAGCAATAACTACTCCTGCTGCGTGAGTCGCCATATTTCTATTTAGCCCCTCTAATTTTAAAGATAATTCTAAAAGTTTTTTTACTTTTGGATGCTTTTTTATTTCATCTTTAAATCTTGGCTCCCTGTCTATAGACTCTTGTAATGTTAGGGGACGTGATGGATCAAAAGGAACCATTTTGCAAAGCCTATCAACGTGCCCGTAGGAAAGTCCTAAAACTCTTCCTACATCTCTCAAAGCCATTCTTGCTTTTAGTTTTCCAAAAGTAATTATATGGGCTACACCATCTTTATATTTATTTTTCAAATAATCAAAAACTTGGTCCCTTTTTTCCTCGCAAAAGTCTATATCAAAATCTGGCATTGAAATTCTATCAGGATTTAAAAAACGTTCAAAAATTAGGTCGTACTCTATTGGATCCAGATCAGTAATATCTAAACAATAAGCAACTAAAGAACCTGCTCCTGAGCCCCTACCTGGTCCTACAGGAATAGAATTATTTTTAGCCCATTTTATATAATCTGAAACAATTAAAAAATAACTTGCGTAATCCATTGAGTTTATAATATTGATCTCATGATTTAATCTATCCTCGTAAGTCTTTCTCAGCTGAACTTCATTTTTAAGGTCATTTTTTTTAATTATGAAATTCCTTAATCTCTGGTTTAAGCCATGTTTTGCTTGTCTAAGAAGTTCATTTTCTGGCGAGCTGCTATCTTTATTAGCAATTGATGGCAATATAGGCTTTGATTTTTTTGGTTTAAAATTAAATCTTAAATGAAAATTATAATTATTCTCTAAAGCTTCCGGAATATCAGAAAATAATTCATTTAAATCTTCATTTTCTTTTAAGAAATGTTGGTTACTAAATTTAAATCTATTTTTATCATCCACAAAACTTTTCTCCCCAATACATCTTAAAACGTCATGGGCCTCATGCATTTCTTCATTTATATAAAATACTTCTTGAGTTGCAATCAAAGGAACACTTAAAGATTTTGATTTATTCAAAATAAAACTCTCAAAATTATTTTCATCAACTTCATTATGTCTTTGAATTTCAAAATAAATTCTGCCAGCGAAATTTCTTTTCAATAAAGTTATTAAATCTTCGAATTTTTTTAATTTATTTGAATGAAATAATTTTCCAAAGAAATCTCTATAATTTCCTGTCAACAAAATTAGATCATTGTTATTTGAAATCAAATCACTAATTTGACAAGATGGATCCTCGGTTTCGCTACTTTTAAGGTAGCTAAGAGATGATAATTTTGTTAAATTTTTGAAACCTTTTTCAGTTTTTGCGTAAAGAGTAACTTTGCCGACTATATCATCTTCTTTAAGATTAATCTGTGTCCCAATAATAGGTTGAGTTCCTACCTTAGACAATTTTTCAGAAAACTCTAAAGCTCCACATAAATTAAAGCTATCAGCTAAACCTAAAGACTTTACTTTGTTGTTTTTACAGTATTCAGCTAAATCATCAATTTTAATAGCGCCTTCGCAAATAGAGTACTGAGTGTGGATTTTGATATTATTAAAATTTTTTCCACTATCTGGCATTTACCTGTTTTATATTACCATCAGAAATAAACAACTTGTAATCAGCCCTGTTAGCAAGTTCTCTATTATGAGTTGCAAAAATTATAGTTTTATTTAGTTTCTTTAATTTTAAAAAAAGTGAAAAAATTTCTTTAGAAGTTTTAAAATCTAAATTACCAGTAGGTTCGTCTGCTAAAATAAGCTTCGTCTCAGCGACTAGTGCCCTTGCGATGGCTACTCTTTGTTGTTCACCACCAGAAAGTTCGTTAGGAAAATGATTAGACCTACTTAAAATCTTTACATCTTTTAAAATTTTTTCAGCTTTTTTAAAAATAATTTTTTTATTTTCACCTTTGATAATTAAAGGCATCATAATATTTTCAATGGCAGTGAAATCAGTAAGTAAATTATTATCTTGAAATATAATTGAAATATTGTTTCTTCTTAATTCATCTTTTTGATTATTTGATAAATTACTAGTATCTTGCTTATTTATGATTATTTTTCCTTTAGTTGGATCATCTAAAAGTGCCAATAAATGCAAAAGAGAAGACTTTCCAGATCCCGAGGGTCCAACCAAAGCCACAAGTTCTCCTTCTTTTATCTTAATATTAAAATTATTAAACAAAGTTATTGAACCATTAATATGCTCGTAACTTTTTCTTAAGTCTGTAATCTCTAATAAAATTTTACTCATATCTTAGTGCTCTAAATGTACTCATGTTTGTAATCCTCATTGCTGGCAAATAAGAGGCTATTGCAGAGATTAGTAATGAAACTCCAAATATAATTAGGATAGAATTAAAATTTATTTCACTTGGAAGTTTTTCCAAAAAGTATATGTCGGTTGGAAAAATTTCTAAATTAAAAGTACTTGATAAGAAAATCCTTAATTTCTCAATATTAATTGAAAATATAATTCCTAAAATAACTCCACTAACTGAAGCAAAAAAACCTATAGTTAATCCTGTTAAAAAGAATGATTTTTTGATTGACCTATTGCTCAAACCCAATGTTTTAAGTATTGCAATTTCTTTTGTCTTGTTTTTTATAAGAATAGTTAAACCAGAGATAATATTAAAAGCTGCTACAACTACAATTAATGAAAGAATTATAAACATTACATTTCTTTCAACTTTTAAAGCGCTAAAAAGAGATTTATTTAAGTCTGACCATGTATAAATAAAAAAATTAGAATTTAATTTCTGAATTTTATCTTTGAATTCATTAGCCTTTAATGGATCTTTTAAATACAATTCAATATTTTGATCTTCTGACTCTTTGTCAAAAATTGATAGAGCGTCGTTAATATTCAAGATGATTACGTTTTGATCAAACTCGACAAATCCAGTATTAAATATTCCCGCTATTTTAAAATTTTCTTGTTTTGGTAAGGTTCCAAATGGTGTTGCCACAAAAGCTGATGACATTAAACTCAATGTATCACCCTCCTTCAAATTTAAATTAAAAGCTAACTCAGAGCCGATAAATACATAATTAGAATTAAAATTGATTAGGTCTCCTTGGGAGATAAAATTATTAAAAAATTCTAGTGTTTTTTTTTCATTCTTATCAACTCCTTTTAAAATTATTCCTTTTGCATTATTGTTGCTTATAATAATCCCCTCACCTGAAAAAGATTTTGCAATACTTATATCTTTAAAATTTTTTTTTAGTTTTAGAATAAAATCATTGTTAATTTTAAAACTATTTGGTTCAATTACAATATGAGGATTTAGGCCTAAGATTTTTTTTGTTAGATCTGTTTTAAATCCATTCATTACTGACATTACAATAATCAAAATAGCAACTCCAAGCATTATCCCTAGAAAAGAAAAAATTGAAATTATTTTCAAAAAGCCCTCTTTTTTTTTAGGCCTTAGATTTCTAAATGAAATTAATCTTTCAGCTTTAGTAAACAAAGTATTAAATTTTTATTTTTGATTTGATTTGAGCGAAACTTAGTATTTCACTTTTTGCATTTAATTCCTTAAATTCAAATTTATCTCCCTCAGATTTAGAACCTACTATTATCTGTAAAGGGACTCCAATCAGGTCATGCTTTTTAAATTTATTTGACATACTTTCATCAACATCATCTAACAATACGTCAATATTTTGTTTTTTTAATTCTAAATAAATTTTTTCTGCTTTTTTCAAGTTTTCTTTATTATTTTTCATTATACTCGGAATGATTACTACATCAAAAGGAGCAATTGATTTTGGCCATTTCATAACATTATTATTATAATTGGCTTCAATAGTTGCCCCAACTAATCTTGAAACGCCTATTCCATATGAGCCCATTTTGACTGAGGTTTTTTTACCATCCTTGTGATCTATTAAACAATTCATAGGCTTTGAATATTTATCGCTAAAGTAAAAAATATGACCAACTTCTATTCCTTTAGTAATAATTTGATTTTCTTTTTTTACTTTTTTTTTAAATTCTGAATCAATAAACTTTTCATCTGTAACAGCATATATTTTTGTAAAATCCTCTCGCATTTTCTCAAGTGATTTTTCATCAAATTTGTATTGTTTGGAATTTATTTCAAAAATATTCTTATCAGCGTAAATTTTGCTTTCACCTGTCTCAGCCAATATTACAAACTCATGTGATAGATCTCCTCCTATTGGTCCAGTGTCAGCAGCCATAGGGATTGCTTTTAAACCCAAACGTTCAAATGTTTTTAAATAAGAAAAGAACATTTTATTGTACGATTTTTTTGCCTCATCGTCAGATAAATCAAAGGAGTAAGCATCTTTCATATAAAATTCTTTACATCTCATAACTCCGAATCTTGGTCTTATTTCATCTCTAAATTTCCATTGTATATGATAAAGAAGTTGTGGAAGAGATTTGTAAGACTTTACGCTAGACCTAAATACGTCTGTTATCAATTCTTCATTAGTAGGCCCGTAAAGCATTTCTCTACCTTGACGATCTTTAATTCGTAACATTTCTTCTCCATAATCGTCATATCTTCCACTCTCTTTCCAAATTTCAGAAGATTGAATGGTAGGCATAAGCATTTCTTGTGCACCAATAAAATTTTGTTCCTCTCTAACAATTTGTTCAATTTTTTTCATTACTTTAAAACCTAGAGGCAACCAAGAATAGATCCCAGCCGAGGATTGTTTGATCATCCCTGTCCTTAACATCAGCTGATGAGATTTGATCTTTGCCTCAGCTGGTAAATCTTTAGTTAATGGGATGAATAATTTAGATAAAAGCATTATTGTAAAAATTTCCTTAAATTTAATAAATCAATCTTAACAAGATAATATATCAATATAAAAATTACAGTAGTAATAATTGTAGTAATTAAAAATTTTGTTGCAATCTTAGGATTCTTTGGTGCCCCTGGATCCATTCCTTCTATTTTCTCTTTAAACACTTCTTTATTGTTTTGTATACCTATCGGTAAGACTGAAAAAAAAATTATCCACCAAATCATTACATAAACAATTATTGATCCTGTTATACCCATTAAATCCTAGCAATATTAATATTGGTAAAAGGTTTTTTTCCAGTTTTTTCCCTTACTATTCTTCTGCAATTTTGTTTTAATGTTTCAATTAGATTTTGTTGTTGTTTTTTACTATCCATAGAAAATGTTTTACATATATTCATTATCTCGTCTTCCATATCAAAAATAAAAGTGTCATCCTCATCTTTTTCAGGTATCCCTTTATAAGAAATTACTGGTTTTTTTATACTACCATTGTTCGAAATAATTAAGGTTATTTCGAGATATCCATTTAAAGATAAATTTTTTCTATCTTTGATTGATTTAGAATCAGTTTCTACATTGATGACTCCATCTAAATATAATTTTCCAGATGGAGCTTTGTCAATTATTTCTGGTTTATTTCCAGGTAAAATTTTGATTATATCCCCGTTTTCTACAAGAAGAGTTTTAGGTACTTGCATTTCTTTGGCGAAAGAAACATGTTCAGCCATGTGACGATGTTCTCCATGAACTGGTATTACACATTGAGGCTTTACCCATTTATACATATCTTTTAAATCTTCTCTGTTAGGATGACCAGAAACATGGACAAACGCATTTTCTTCACTAATCATTTCCATTTTATTTTTTACTATTAAATTTTGTAAAAAATACAATTTTTTCTCATTACCTGGAATAATTTTAGATGAAAAAATTATGCAATCACCTTTTTCCAGATAAACATCCGGATGAACACCATTAATTATCCTATTCATTGCTCCCATTGGCTCTCCCTGGCTGCCTGTAGCCAAATATAGAATCTTATTTTTTGCCAATTTTTTTGCTTCTCTTGGTTCTAAAGGTTCAATTAACCCTTTTAAGTAACCACATTTTCTTGCTACTTTATAAATTCTTTGCATAGACCTTCCAACAAGACATATAGATCTGCCTGTCTTTTTAGCACAATAAAAAATTGTTTCCATTCTCGCAACATTTGAGGCAAACGATGTTACGAGAATTCTATTTGTTTTTATTTCCATTATCCTCAAAAGACTATCTCTAACATCAGACTCTGAGCCCGCTCTTCCAGGGCTAAAAATATTTGTAGAGTCACAAATCATTGCAGATACACTGTTCTCCCCTATAGATTTTAATTTTTGTTCATCTATTTGGTTGCCAATTAATGGGTTTGGATCAATTTTCCAGTCTCCAGTGTGTAAAACAGTACCAAGGGGAGTTTTTATGCTTAATCCGTTTGGCTCCAAAATGGAGTGAGTTAAAGTAACAAAGTCTATTTCAAAGTTTCCAAGTTTAATTTTTCCATTTAAAGGTACGACATTTAAAAAAGATGAAATATCGATTTTTTTTTCTTTAAATTTTTCTAATATTAATGCAGCAGTAAAAGGAGTTGCATACATTTTACACTTCAAAAGGGGCCATATGTGAGCTACGGCACCGATATGGTCTTCGTGTGCATGAGTTAAAACGATTCCAAGCAAGTCATCTTTTTTATCTATAATAAACCCTGCGTCTGGCATTATTAAATCGACACCAGGAACTGAGTCATCAGCAAATGATACGCCCATATCGACAATTATCCATTTTTGATTATCTTCTTTACCGTAGGCGTATAAATTCATATTCCCACCTATTTCTCCAGATCCTCCTAATGGACAAAATATTAATTCTTCTTTACTCATAATAATTCTTTATAAACTTTTGAAATTCCTTTTATCGTTATATTTTGATCTACTATTGTTTTCTTTTTTATTACTTTCTTAAAAAAATTAGCATAACCGCCTGTAAGTATTATTTTATAGCTCATTTTCCAATTTAAAGTTATTTTACTTATTATATTATTTATTAGCCCTTCATAACCCCAGATAAACCCTGCATTTAATGCATCTTTTGTATTTTTGCCATAACTACTTTGTTTATTCTTTAAGTTAAACATAGGAAGCAAAGCTGTCGATTGGCTTAAATTTTTCATAGACAATTTTACTCCTGGAGCTATTACTCCACCTTCATAGACATAATCTTTAACAATATCAAAGGTGGTTGCAGTGCCAAAGTCAATAATAAGACAGTTTTTAAATTTTTTCCCTTCGATTGAATTAACAATTCTATCAGATCCGAGTTGATTTATGTTTTTTATATTAATCTTTATCATCTTTTTTAGATTAAGTTTTTTAATTTCTATTATCTTTAATTTAAATTCTTTTAAATCAATTTTAATTTTTTTGAATGCCAAGGGTACAACACTTGAAAATAAAATTTCTTTTTTCACTTTTTTTTTTAAAAAGGTTTTAAAAATGATCTTAGTATAACCTTTTGTAAAAATTTTTTTTGTATCAAAAATTACTGATTTAATTATTTTAGATTTACTATTTAATAGACAAATCCTGGTAGAAGTATTGCCTATATCTCCAATAATGAAATGCATATAATTAACTATATTTCCTCTTAAGCTCTGAAAATGATAAACGATAAGTCTCTATTAGAAATTTTTCATAAGCAACCAATATATATTTTAAAATTTTTTGATTTACAATTTTTTTACCTATTATATTTTTTAAACAAGTTGATTGGAAGCCCTTGTTTTGTGGAGCAATATTGGTATTTAAGCCAATTCCAACTATCAAATAATTTGATTGTTTATAGTTTACTACTTCTTGTAATATTCCACAAAATTTTTGACTATTGAATAATAGATCGTTAGGCCACTTAATTTTAATTTTTTTTTTAAATTTTTTAGTTATTATATTTTTGATAAAAAAAGCATTAAGTATTGCGAATTGTTTAAAATTTATTTTTTGTTCTAATCTAAAAAAAATCGTAAAAAATAAATTTCCTTTTTTTGAAATCCATTGATTTTTACCTCTACCACGACCTCTTGATTGTTTTTCGGCTACTATAAGAGTTGGCTTAGTAATTTTTTTTTTTATCAATTTTATTGCCAAATTATTTGTACTTGTAACTCTTTTATATTTTTTTAATCTTAATTTCATTAACTTGTAAATAAAGATGTAACTAAATTATTTAATATTGATGGGTATAAGAAAAATGTTAACAAAATTGTACAACTTAAAAAAACTGAAACTCGTGCGGTTTTATTTTTTCCTGAGTCAAAAGTTATAACATTTTCATCAAAATAAATTATCTTGATAATTTTAAGATAATAAAAAGCTGACATGACGGTGGTCAACAAGCCTATTACTGCCAATGTATACATTTTATTTTCGAGCACAGCCATAAAAACATAAAATTTAGCAAAGAACCCCGCTAATGGAGGCACTCCAGCTAACGAAAACAATATTATTAATAATGAAATTGCTATTAGAGGATGTTTTTTTGATATACCTGATAAATCTGAAATATTCTCTTTATACTCCCCATCTTTTCTCAAAAGGTAAAGACAAGAAAATGCTCCGACATTCATTATTACATAAATTGATATGTAAACTATAGCGCTTTGATAACCAGAAATGGCACCAGTAGCCACACCTGCTAAAGCATATCCAATATGTCCAATTGAACTATATGCGAGTAATCTTTTAAGATTTTTTTGCACCATTGCAGCAACTGCTCCTAGAATCATAGAAGCAATAGAAATAAAGATTATGATCGTTTGCCATTCAAGCAAAATATTAGAAAAAGGTATAAACATAAATTTTATCAATAATGCTAATCCTGCAACTTTAGGTACGACGGCAAAATAACTGGTAATAGAAGTTGGCGCTCCCTCATAAACATCGGGTGTCCACATATGAAAAGGAACAGCAGAAACCTTAAATGCAAGTCCGACTAATATGAACACCATTGCAAAGACTGCTCCAGTATTATCTTTAGTTAACTGACCTGCGATCAAGTCAAAATTCGTTGATCCAGTAAATCCATATAATAATGAACATCCGTATAGTAAGAGACCAGAGGACAAAGCGCTTAAAACAAAATATTTAATTCCTGACTCTGTGGACCTTAAGTTATCTCTATCTATTGTCGCCAATATATAAAGTGATAATGACTGCAACTCTAAGCCAAGGTAAAAAAGTATTAGATCATTGGAGCTTACCATAAAAAACATTCCTAAAATTGAGAGCAAAACAATTATCGGATACTCAAATTTGTCTAATTTATTATGAATAATAAAATTTTTAGAAGAATTAAGAACAAAAATTGCTGATAAAAGTATAAGTATCTTGAAATAATTCGAAAATGCATCTCTTGTAAAACTATTTAGGAATATTTTTACCTCGTCATTAGAGCTACTTAGAATTATTGCCATTGTAATAATCATAATTAGTGTTGTTAAATTAAAAATTATATTGAAGCTTTTTTTTAAAAAGACACCCAGCATTAGTATCGTAAAAATAGAAAGAGATAAAAATATCTCCGGAAGCATTATATTTAAATTATACAACATATTTAATTTGCATTGAGTGCTATCTGATGATTATCAATTAAACTATTAACTGAAACACTAAATGTCTCCATAAGTGGTAGAGGATAAAAACCAAAAAAAATAACAAAAAAAGCTAAAGTAACTAACATGACAATTTCCGACTTATTTACATCATTTAAATTTTTTATTTCAGAATTATTAACTGTTCCGAAAATTACTCTTTTGGTCAACCACAGCATATATGCTGCACCAAGAATAACACCAAAAGTTGCTAACATTGCCGCTAAATAACTTTTTTGAAAAGTTCCAGTTAAAACTAAAAATTCTCCTAAAAATCCAGAAGTTCCAGGCAATCCAAGAGCTGCAAGGGCAAATATTAAAAACAAAAAAGAATATTTAGGTAAATAATTAACTAATCCCCCATACGTGCTTATCATTCTTGAATGAAGCCTGTCGTACACAACGCCAACACATAAGAATAATGCTGCAGAAATTAAACCATGACTGATCATCTGATAAATGCTACCTTCAATACCTTGTTTGGTAAAAGTAAAAATCCCTAAAGTTACATAACCCATATGAGCTACAGAGGAATATGCAATCAATTTTTTCATATCCTCCTGCATCAAGGCAATTAAAGAGGTGTAGATTATTGCTATTATGCTTAATGTATAAATTAATGGTGTAAAAAATTCAGAGGCAATTGGAAACATTGGGATTGAGAATCTTAGAAAACCATAACCAGCCATTTTTAATAAAATTGCAGCTAGAATAACTGATCCAGCTGTTGGTGCCTCAACATGTGCATCAGGAAGCCAAGTGTGCACAGGCCACATAGGCATTTTTACAGCAAAAGAACTTAAAAATGCTAACCACAATATGTTTTGATATTCTTTTGGAATAGTTATTTCGTAAATTTGCGTTATGTCAGTTGTGCCAGTCAACCAATAAATCATTATTATAGCTAAAAGCATTAAAACAGAGCCTAGCAGCGTAAAAAGAAAAAATTTAAACGCTGAGTAAACTCTTCTTGGACCTCCCCAAACACCTATAATTAAAAACATTGGAATTAAGCCTGCTTCAAAAAATAAATAAAAAATTACTAAATCGAGAGAACAAAAAACTCCAATCATAAAAGTTTCTAAAATTAAGATTGCAATTAAAAATTCTTTTACTCTCGTCTTAACACTGTTAATGCAAGAGATTATACAAATTGGAGTAATGAATGTTGTTAAAACAATAAATAGTATAGATATACCATCAACCCCTAATTTAAATTTTATAAAATTATTAATCCAAGATTTCTCCTCGACAAATTGGAAATCTGCAGAATTGATGTCTAAAGAATACCAGAGAAATAAGGATAATAAAAAAGTAGCTACACTACTAAACAATGATATGTATATCGGACCAAAGTTGTTTGATTTGCCTTTTGATATGAAAATAAAGAGTGAGCTCACTAAAGGTAAAAAAATTAAAGTTGATAATATAGGAAAATTCATTTTATTTTAAAATTAGATAAGTTAATAGTATTGACAATCCTAATAGCATCACAAAAGCATAATCATAAATAAAACCAGTTTGTAATCGTCCTGCTTTATTGGAGATGATTTTTATTATTTTTGAAATACCGTCAGGACCAAACTTATCAATTATGCCGATGTCACCTTTTTTCCAAAAAAAAGAACCAATTTTTTTAGCTGGTTCAACAAATATTTTATTGTATATTTCGTCAATATACCATTTGTTTAATAAAAAATAATATAATGGTGCATTAGTGTTTTTAAAACTCTCAAGAGATTTTGGATTTATTATAAAATAATAAAATGAAATAGGTATAGATATTATAACTAAAATAGGGGTAACGAGTAAAAACCAAAGAGGTATTCCATCGTGTTTGATTTCGTTTAGAAAAAAAATTGACGTTTGCCAAAAATCTGAATTATGATGCCCTATAAATAAGTTTTTGAAAAAGTATCCGGAAAAAATTGCTCCAATGCTGAGAAAAAATAGTGGGACTAACATAACAATTGGTGACTCATGTGTATTCTCGAATGGAATCCTCTTGTTATTATAAGACCCATGAAACGTTTTAAAGAAGAGTCTCCAGGAATAAATTGATGTTAAAAATGCTGTGAGTATTCCCACAGTTGCTGCATAATTTCCTAATTGAGAATTCTTTAGATATGCAAACTCAATTATTGCATCCTTTGAAAAAAAACCTGAAAGAAGGGGGAATCCAGTTAAAGCTAAAGTTCCTATCAACATAAAAACATACGTTAAAGGTAGTTTTTTATAAATTCCTCCCATATTTCTAATATCCTGTTCATCTTTAAATGCGTGAATTACAGATCCAGCACCTAGAAAGAGTAATGCTTTAAAAAAAGCATGCGTAAACAAGTGAAACATCGCAACGTGGTAAGCTCCAATTCCTGCAGCAAAAAACATATAACCTAACTGACTACAAGTTGAATAGGCAATTATTTTTTTTATATCGTTTTGAACTAATGCCACCGAGGCCGCAAATACTGCCGTTATCATTCCAACAATAGTTACAAGGTTTAATGCAACTTGAGAATATTCAAACATTGGTGAACATCTTACTACCAGGAAGACACCTGCTGTGACCATTGTAGCTGCGTGAATTAATGCTGAAACTGGTGTAGGACCCTCCATGGCGTCTGGTAGCCAAGTATGAAGAAAAAATTGAGCAGATTTTCCCATCGCACCAACAAATAAAAATACACAAATTAATGTGATTAAACTTGATTCAAGTCCAAAAAAAACTAATTTTTTTTCAACATATAAACTAGTGTTTTGAAATACCTCATCAAAATTAATTGTACCAAAAAAGAAAAATATTAAAAATATTGCAATTGCTAGTCCAAAATCTCCAATTCTATTAACTATAAATGCTTTTATAGCTGCATCATTAGCTGTTTCTTTTTTAAACCAAAAACCTATCAATAAATAAGAGCATAAACCAACGCCTTCCCAACCGAAAAAAAGTTGTAGAAAATTGTCTGAAACAACAAGAGTAAGCATTGAAAAAGTAAAAAGAGATAAATAGGACATAAATCTTGGTTTGTGAGGATCATGACTCATATAACCAATTGAATAAATATGTACTAGCGCAGATACAAATGTAACAACTACGAGCATAACTGAACTAAGAGGATCAATTTTAATAGACCAATTAGCTGTGAAGTTACCTGAGGTTACCCATTCAAAAATTTTATAATTTCCATATACATCGCTATGAATGCCGTTCCAAAAAACTACAATTGATAAAATCGCAGAAACACAAACAAATAAGCTAGTGGTTATTTCTGAAAATAACTTTGTTATAGATCTCCCAAAATATCCAATTAAAGAACCTAATAATGGTGAAAATAAAATTATGTACTCCATTTAGCCTTTCATGCCATGAATATCTTCGACCCTAATAGAGCCTCTATTTCTGTAATAAACTACGATTATAGCAAGACCTATTGCAGCTTCGGCAGCAGCAACTGTTAAAATTAACATTGTAAAAATCTGACCTACTATGTCACCTGAAAAAATTGAAAATGATATCAAATTTATATTCACCGCTAAAAGGATTAATTCTATTGACATTAATATTACAATTACATTTTTTCTGTTTAAAAAAATTCCTATAACGCCTAAGAAAAAAATTATAGCACCTAGTGATAGATAATGTCCTAGTCCGATTTCAATCATCTATTTTCACACCTTGGTAGGATTTTACCTCTTTAAGTTCAACTGAAGTTGATGGGGTTCTAGAAATTTGATTTATATAACTTTGTTTTTTAACTCCTAATCTTTCTCTAAAAGTAAGAAGAATAGCTCCAATCATTGACAAAAGAAGTACTATCCCTGCAAGTTGAAAATATAAAATATAGTCAGTATACATTACTAAACCTAATTGATGAGTGTTTGATATCTCTGATAAAATTAATGTGCTACTTGACATCAAATCTTCTTTATATTTCCATCCACCTACTACCACCAAAAGTTCTAATAAAATCAATACGCTAACGGTTAAACCAGTAGGTATATGAGTTGATTTCCTACCTATAAACCAAGATTGTTTTTGCTCAGCAACATTTAACATCATAACAACAAAAAGAAATAAAACTGCTACAGCTCCAACATAGACAATTAATAGTATCATTCCTAAAAATTCAGCTCCTACCATAATGAACAAGCATCCCACTGAAATAAAATCTAATATCAAAAAGAAAACTGAATTAATTGTACTTCGTGATGTAATAACCATTAAAGATGAAAAAATTGCAATTACCGAAAAAAAATAAAAAAAAATTGAATGGATAATCATCTATCTATATGGTTTGTCCAATTTAATGTTTTTAGCTAAAACAGACTCCCAACGGTCACCATTCTCTAAAAGTTTTTCTTTGTTATAATATAGTTCTTCTCTTGTTTCTGTTGCAAATTCAAAATTTGGTCCTTGCACGATAGCATCTACAGGACATGACTCTTGGCACAATCCACAATATATACATTTTAGCATATCAATATCATATCTAGTTGTTTTTCTACTACCATCTGGTCTCTCACTTGACTCTATTGTGATAGCTTGAGCAGGACAAACTGCTTCACACAGTTTACAAGCGATACATCTTTCTTCACCATTTGGATATCTCCTAAGTGCGTGTTCACCTCTCATACGTGGACTAATATGACCTTTTTCAAAAGGATAATTGATAGTTTTTGATTTTTTGAATAATTCTTTTACGGCCATATATAATCCAGAAATAAATTCTACTAAAAATACGGTTTTTAAAAATCTACCAAATTCCATTAAAAGTTCCCCTTCGGTAACTTGTCAAAATAAAACAAAAAACTAGCTGTAAACACTAGATAGATAAGTGAAAATGGTAAAAATATTTTCCATCCTAACCTCATAAGCTGGTCATATCTATACCTTGGGACAATAGCTTTAATTAATGCAAATAATAAAAATAAAAATAAAATTTTTGCAATCATCCAGATTGGAGCAGGTATTACATTAAATGGATATATATCCATTATTGGTAACCACCCTCCAAGAAAAAGAATAGACCCCATTGCACACATTAATAAAATATTTGCATATTCCCCTAACCAAAACATTGCGTACATCATGCCAGAATATTCAGTTTGATAACCAGCAACTAATTCTGCTTCTGCCTCTGGTAAATCAAAAGGT
>MDTD01190025.1_pt1 | contig 16702 bp, 15 predicted proteins | sample 811221 | NCBI WGS metagenome assembly MDTD01 (sample SAMN05326646, study PRJNA326480) | marine metagenome | isolation source: seawater | place: Pacific Ocean: South West | collected 2011 | reverse complement strand
TTCATTCCAGAAAATTTTAATCTCATATAGTCGACTAAAAAAGCCACAACAGTCAATTTAGCCAAAGAGAAAGTCATACTGTTTTTGTCTAAATCAAAAAAGTAAAAACAAAAAACACCTAAGGAGCCCGTAAACATGTGCCAAAGCTTTCTCATAAGATGGATATCTGATCTTTTTTTTAAATAAGAATCAAAAGAAACCTCAGAATTAACTCTTTCCAAAGTATTCACCCCTGTTTCAGATTTTAATAAACGTCTTTTCTCGTCAACTAAATTTAAAAAATAGTTTGACTTATTTTGCCTTCAAAGCGTTACTTTTTTTTCTTTTGTTCTTATAATATCATTAAATAAAGGAAAAGACTCACCCTATAAAGGCTCGGTCAAATAGGAAACTTCCAAGGACTAGGAATTGTCTTCTTTTTTAGAAAATTCAAAAAACTCTCCTTACGATCCAAAGTCAAACTATAAGCTTGGATTAAATAAGAAAAGAGATCAGCAAATTTGGGCCATTGCAGGTGGTAAAGGTGGAGTTGGTAAAAGCCTTGTCACCGCGAATGTTTCAATTTGCCTTGCTCTTATGGGTTATAAGGTCTCCTCGGTTGACTTAGACCTAGGCGGTGCAAACCTCCACACATGCCTAGGGGTTCCAATTCCTGAAAAAACCTTATCTGATTACCTATCGAAAAAGGTGAGAAACTTCTCTGACCTTTTAAATGACACCCCTATAGAAAACCTTTCTCTAATAAGCGGCGCACAAGACGATCTAGGAATTGCAAACCTTAGGCATATGCAAAAGACACGTCTTATATCTAAGTTAAGAGATATTGATTCAGATTATGTCCTCATGGACCTCGGTGCTGGCACTTCATTCAACACACTAGATTTTTTTATAAACTCGGATATGGGAATTCTTACGGCCCTTCCGGAACCAACATCAATTGAAAATACTTATCGATTTATTAAATCCTTCTATCACAGAAAAATGAAGATGATTGAAGACCTCCTTGATATTGGGCCTATAATTGATAAGCATCTTAATTCAAAGCTTTCATACAATTTCAGTCCTTCAGAACTCTTTGAAAAAATGAAGGAAGTAAACCCTGAAAAAGCAGAGCTTCTTCAAGCAGAACTCAATAAGTTCTCGCCAAAACTCATTATAAATCAGGTTAGAACACAAGCTGATATTGATATCGGCTTTTCAATGAAGATAATATGCAAAAAGTATTTTGGAATAGACCTAGATTACATTGGTTATCTAGAATACGACTCCACAGTATGGCAAAGCGTTAAAAAGAGAAAACCCCTTCTAATGGAGTTCCCAAACTCTGCGTTGGTAACAAACTTCGATAGAATTGTTCATAAGTTATTAAAAATTTAAAAAGAGATTTTAGTCAAAGAGGTAAGAAAAGTGGAAAAGGGTGAAAAAAACTATTACGAAATTTTGGAAATCTCACCTCAAGCAAATCAGGATGAGGTTTACAACGGTTATATAAAAGCAAAAAACGCATACTCTCAAGATAGTCTTGCCCTTTATTCAATTATGACCAAAGACCAATGTGTCGAAATGATTAAATCTATAGATGAAGCTTACTTAATTATTAGTGATCCGGAAAAGAGGGCAGAGTACGATAAAGCGAAAGGGCTCAAAAGCTTCCTACTGTCTAAAAAAGAAGAAAGAAAGAGTTCTGCTTGGGAAGAAGATGAAGAATTCCGCCAAAGCCATAAACCTACTTCTTCGAGCCAAATTGCAAAAATTGTGTCTTGTAAGAAGTTTTCTCTGAGCTATGAAAAAAACCCTCAATTTGAACAAGAAATAGAAAAAACGACAGAGTTTAGCGGAGCATTCCTTAAAAAAATTAGAGAGTATAGACAAGTAGATATTAGTAGAATGTCAGATATGACAAAAGTCTCCAAAACATACATTGGTTGTCTAGAAAAAGAAGATTTAAAAAACCTTCCAGCATTAGTCTATGTTAGAGGCTTTGTTTATCAATATGCAAAATGTTTAAAACTAAACCCTGATTTAGTTGCCACCTCCTATCTTTATCGTATAAAAAAGCTGCAGAAAGAAGGCAAAATTTAAACGCTGCACAAAAACGACTACTTCCTCATGAGCCAAAAAGAAAAGCCCCCTGCTTCAACTGAATCAGAGGAAAACGAATCTGAAATTGAAGAAAGTGTAATAAGAGTTATAGTTTCAGAGCAAGATACTAGGGCTTTTAAACGCCTCGACCATTTCCTTTCAAAAAAAATCCCCCAATACAGCAGAACTTTTTTAAAAAGTCTTTTCTTAATGAACAATATTACAGTTGAGCCAAGTCAGGAAAAAAAAATACCCAAATTAGAATTAAAAAAAATGCCTCCAGAAAACACAGTCCTATCAGTTGAAGTTCCTCCACCCATACCTATTAAAGCCAAACCTGAAGACATTCCACTTCAAATTCTTTATGAGGACGAACACCTCGTTTTCATAAACAAAGCACCTGGAATAGTCACTCATCCAGCGCCAGGTAACTATACGGGAACCCTTGTGAATGCCATCCTCCATCACTGCCCAAACTTAGGGCGAATTGGAAATGCAGAGAGACCTGGGATTGTTCATAGGCTTGATAAAGGCACAAGTGGAGTCATGGTCATTGCTAAAAATCAAAAAACCCTCGAAGGACTTATCGAAATTTTTTCTAAGCACGATATAGAGAGAATTTACGAAGCTCTCGTTATAGGAGTAAAGATACCTCCCAAAGGTACTTTGGAAAGCCCGATAGGAAGGCACCCAAAACATAGACAAAAGATGGCTTGCAATATTGCCCATGGAAAAGACGCCATCACTTATTACAAGGTCCTAAATTATTTTGAAAAGTTCTCTCATTTGGAACTCAAGCTCGAGACTGGAAGGACTCATCAAATTAGAGTCCATTTAAGCACTTTAATAAACGCATCCATTCTCTGTGATCCTCTTTATGGAAATCCTGCCCAGCACTTGCTAAGGCTTGGAAATGCATTTTCTTTTCTCAAACAGTATCCTCACCCTCTTTTGCATGCAAAGACTCTCGGTCTAAGACATCCCATAACAAAAAAAGACCTCTCTTTTACTGTTGAAGCTCCAGAAACCTTCCAAAAAGTTCTAAAAACGGAGTTAAATCGGTGACAGCACTCGTTACAGAGAAAGATTTCATCATTGGCGATCATTTATTCACCTTTAAAACTTATTCCTCAAAACCTACAGGCTTTTATAAGCAAATCCAACAGGTTCACGGCAAAGAGGTCCTTCTACTAAACGAAACCTGTGAGGAAATACCAGCTGACGGGATTTATACCTTCTTTAAAAATAATCCTAAAAACATTAAACCCTTGAGCATATTAACAGCGGATTGCCTTCCTGTAGCGCTCATGAGCAACAAAGGGATGGCCTTGATTCATGCAGGCTGGAGGGGCTTATATTTAGGTATTTTAAAAAATCCTTGCCTAAATCAACTGGCTCCATCACAAGCTTTTTTAGGGCCCCATATTGGTAAATGTTGCTATCAAGTTTCAAAGGACTTTCTAAAAAACTTTCCAAAATCACCTCCCTATTTTCCAAAAGATAGGCACCACCCACATTTTTGTCTTAAGTCTGAAGCCACAAACCAATTAAAATCTTTATTTCCGAGCATCAAAGTTGAGGTATCTAAAAAATGCACCATGTGCACAGAGTCATTAAATAGTTTCAGAAGAGATAAAACCACTCAAAGAAATTGGAATACACTAGAAAAAAGGGTTCTCTAACAACGTTTTTAAAGCGGAAGCTCGACCTAATGGGTCCAAATCGGTATAATGACCAATGAAAGGAATTGGTTATTCCGAAGTTAAATCAGATGGTAAAAAAAGAAGTTTTTGTCAGTAAAACCTAAAACCACAAAATGAGGATGACTATGGAAAACGAAAATAAGTCCCTATACAAGAACGGCACATCTACGACACATGCTTTGCTTGTCATGTCTTCATTGATTATGATTGGGCTTTCAATCTACTTAACAAATCATTACTTCCAAACCCATTTTCCTCAAGGGCTTGGCAGTAGTACGCTATGCGAAATCAACAGTTTTTTAAACTGTGGAGCTGCTACCTACTCTCCACTATCTAATATTGCAGGTGTTCCTATTGCTGTCTTTGGAGTTTTTATTGGTTTATTTCTCTTAGGTGGTTACCTCTTTAACGACAAAAGTGTGGAAGAAACCAATTACCTTATTCTTATTTTAAACGGAGCTGGATGTGTTCTTCTATTCTTATACTCCCTCTTTATCCTTAAATCCTTATGCCCGTTCTGCACCCTTTATTACGTCTTCTCTCTGCTTGCTCTATATCTTTTTTGGAAAAACTCTTCGATTTCTAGCTTAAGTCTTAAAACACTATCAATTTATGGCGTTGCAGTTGCTTTCGGAGCAACCGCAGTTGGATCAAACTCTTGGAAAAAGCAAGATTACCATGAAAAGCTTAAAGCTTCCCTCATTAAACAATTTGATTCATTAAAAATAGTCGGAGACCCTAAAACAGAAAGTCCTCATAGACTTGTCTCAACAACTAAGAGCTTTAAAGATGCTCCACTTAGAATTACAATCTTTTCAGACTTCCAGTGCCCTGCTTGTAAGCAACTTGCCCTCTCTATAGAAAAGATCATTCCTAGATACAAAAAAAGCCTTAATATTCAATATATGTTTTACCCACTTGATATGAATTGCAACCCGTCTATAAAAAGACCTTTTCACAACTACGCCTGTAGTGCGGCTTTTGCATCAAGTTGTCTTAGTAATGATAAATTTACTGAGGGCCATGATGAAATTTTTGAACACCAGGATAAAATAGATGGACAATGGATTAAAAACTTTGCCAAAAAATTTAAAGTAACTAGCTGTTACCAAAAGAAAGAAATTAAAGAGAAAGTTGTCGAAATGATTAAACAAGCTGATGAGTACAATATAAAGTCTACGCCAACCCTTCTTATTAACGGGAGAAAAATTGAGGGAGTTCTCATGCCTAATCAACTCTCAATTATTCTCGATAGCCTTTTAAAAAAAAAAGGTAAGTCATAGATTATAATATGGGAAAAAAAAGAGATTATTTTGAAACATTGGGTAAACTTGAAATTATGGAAGAAGGAGAAAATAAAACTCCTTCTTCTAAATATCCCTTGTTTGAGACTCATTGTCACTTAGACTACTTAAAAGAAAACGAGCTTAACAAAGTTATCCATCTCTCTAAAGATGTCGGAATTAAAAAGATTGTAACAATCTCCGTTTCTCCATCAAACTTCAAGGATGTTCATAAACTTTGCCAAACGGATGACATGATTTACGGTACTCAAGGTGTCCATCCTCACGAAGCGAAGGATTGGAATCAAAGCATTTGCCAAGAAGTAAAAAAAGACCTGTCAAATACTGATAAAATCGTTGCAATAGGTGAAATAGGTTTAGATTATTACTATAATCACTCAAGTCAAACAGATCAAAGAACTGCTTTTGAAGAGCAGCTTCAATTAGCTTCCGAATTAGACTTGCCTGTGGTCATTCATTCAAGAGATGCTGAAGACGATACCATTGCAATTCTTAAAAATTTTTCAAGCTCTCTTAAAAAAAAGGGAGTTATCCACAGTTTTACATCAAAATTAGCTCTTGCTAAGTTTGCACTTTCTGAAGGACTTTTTCTAGGATTTAATGGAATTGTTACTTTCAAAAATGCTCATGACGTAAGAGAAGCTTTAGAAATTTGCCCCACAGACCGTATTTTAATTGAAACTGACTCCCCTTTCCTAACCCCAACTCCTCATAGAGGAAAAGAAAATACACCTTTTTATTTACCCTTTATTGCCCAATACATTTCAGACTTTAAAAAAGAGAAGCCTGAAATTCTTCTTCCAAAAGTTTATCAAAATTCACTAAAGTTCTTTCAAATTGATTAAGAAAATAAATTGAGAACAACCTTCTCTTACTATAGAGCTTTTTATAAAGGAATGTATTATGAGCCTAAGAATTTTCTGACTAATTCATTGAAGCTGCGGTTTTCAGTAAGAGTTCCACTTATTGCCGAAAATATTTTTTTTTGAACTTCTTTTGAATCATCAATTCCAGTATGCATTTCAGATCTAATTTCATTAAAAACTTTAGTTCTATCTTCATCCCTAGCGATGTTAGGACCATCATTAAAGAAAACATCCTCATCCCCAATGAAATTCAAGTTTCTTTTTACATTGGGAGGAATAAGGTCATTATCAAAACCAACTGAATCGAGAGTTACTAATAAATCAACATTTCTAAAACCATGCTCCATGCTATTTAAACGGTTTGCCAAACTAACGGCAGCATCCCCTCCTAAACTATGCCCAACAAGAATAATAGGTTGTTGAACTGATGTTCGAGTTATTTCTTCTAATACTTGATCCTCATTCTTCCAAGAGAAATGCCTTCCGTTAGGAACGTTTTCAGCCATTCCACTAACTCCTCCATCACCAGAGCTTAGACCCTTAATATCAAAGCCACTTATAAAGAAAATTCCTGGCCTATTTTTTAATGGAAGACTTTGTTGGATCTTCTTGATGGGTTCCATTCCCTGAATTTGCTTTTTTCTCTTATTAATGACTTTAGCAGTTTGAGAAATTTCCACTTTCGATGAAGGCTTTTCTATGGGTTTTGTTTCTTTGGCCTCTCCCTTTGGTGGGGGAGGAATTGTTTTAGAACGTTTAAAAGGCTTCTTAGAAAAAGCCTTCATATTTTCTTGAGCCTTAGAAGAAGTTGAGTTTTGTTGAACTGATTCCATACAGCAATTTTACCACGCAGATGGTCACGCACAAATTACCCTCAAGAGGTCAATTTTTACTCAATTTTGAAGTCTTTTAAAAGACTTCCTAATTTTGGAGTCGGAGTCAAACTTTTTGGGCCCGTTTTTTTTTCCTTGGGCTTTTCCCTGGACTCTTCCTTTATTAAACTCGACTCTGATTGAGGGAGGTACTCCTTGAAAAAAGGCAACTCTTCCTTATAAACCACTCTATCAAGATGCTTGACATATCCGCTCCACTTTCCTGGATTTAAATCTGATTTTTTAATTGAACTCATCGCACCCATTTTTGAATCCATTAAGTCAATCAAGTGAACAAGGTAAGCTTCAGAAGTTTGGGGTAACTTAGGAGATCCGTATTCGTACTCTCCATGATGAGATAGCAGGATATGTTTTATATGAAGCTTCAGAGACTGAGGAAATCCTTGAATTTTCGAACTGAAGTGGTCAATAATTTCAACGGATTTTACTAAATGACCCACCAATTTACCCTCGTCAGAATACTCTACAAGAGGTCCTTGGCTCAATTCATAGATTTTGCAAATATCGTGGAGAATAGCACCTAAAACAACATAGTTCTTATTCACTCCATAATGGGGCGAAAGCGTAATGGACAATTGAGCACAGGAAAGAATATGCTCCAAAAGACCCGATTGATAGGCATGATGGATTGTCTTTCCCGCCTGCCACACTTTTAACTTCTTCGTTACCTCAGGATCAAATAAAATCATTTCCAATAAGTCTTTTATATAAACATCATCCAACTTATTCCTGACAATATCCACTAACTCATCAAACATTTTATCAGGGTTATTTTCTGAACGGGCCACTAAAGCCTCATTTAGAGAATTATCAGCGTCTTCAACTTTTTCAATATCTTGGATAATAACCTGATAACGGTTTTGGTAAAGGTTCACTTTACCTTTAACTTTTACGGTGTCTCCTTTAGAAAGAGAGCTGAAAACTTTTTCTGCTTCTGTCCACTTTCTTGCCTCTATGTCACCTGAAGAGTCAGCTAGAATAAGGTTCAAGTAACTTCTTCCATCCCTGGATTGCATAACCGCCATATATTTAAGAAGAAAAATATCTTCCACTTTATCCTTAGGATTAAGATTCTTTACAAAAACCTTTTTAACCATATCGACCATTCCAAGATCCTTTTTTTTAATTTTTGTCTGTCTTATACGAAATTCTTTCCTTTATCTACCCCGTATAAAAAAACTGCATGCGCATCGCGTCGCAGTCGTTTTTTTTTAGTCAATCTTAAAAGACCTACCCAAGCTGGAAAGGATATGGCATAGTCCGCCTCAAAAGCGAAAATAAGAGAATCGACTTCTATCGGGGGGAAATCTATGACCAAAATAATCAAGGTCGGAATCAATGGAATGGGTAGAATTGGAAGAACTGTCCTTCGAGCTATCCTCCAGGAAAAAAATCCTTTTCTTAAGGTTGTTGCTATTAATAACCCTGGAAAATTAGAAAGATACATCCACCTTTTTAAATACGATTCAACTCATGGCAGGTTCCCACTCCAAACTGAGTTTAATGGAGAAGAGCTCATTGTAGAGGATAACCGCATCTCATTTTTTAATCACTCAGATCCTTCAGATATTCCATGGGCCGATAGAGAAGTAGACGTTGTTATTGACTCAACAGGAGTCTTTAAAAACAAGGAGTCACTAAGCCGCCATATTAGAGGTAGCGTCAAAAAAGTCATTCTTTGCGCACCGGGCAAAGACGTTGATAAAACAATCGTCATGGGAATTAACGAAAAAGACTATAACGCTAAAGAACATAATATTATTTCAAATGCTAGCTGCACAACAAACTGCTTAGCTCCTATTGCAAAAGTCCTTCACGATAAGTTTCATATTCAGTCAGGGTTTATGACTACAATTCATGCCTATACGTCAGATCAAAAGCTCTTAGATGGAGCTCATAATGACTTAAGAAGAGCCCGTTCTGCTGCACAATCTATGATTCCAACGACAACAGGAGCTGCAAAAGCTGTTGGAATTGTAATCCCAGAGCTCAAAGGAAAACTCGATGGTTACGCTGTTAGAGTCCCTACCCCCAATGTTTCACTTGTTGACCTTACGGTTCAAATTGAAAAACACACGTCTGTTGAGGAAGTTAACAATGCAATGAAGGAAGCTTCAGAAGGTTCTCTTAAGGGTATAATTGGGTATACCAATGAACCACTTGTAAGTATTGACTACGTTGGACTAAGAGAATCTGCACAATATGACGCTACTATGACTAGTCTTATAGACAACACTTTAAAAGTTGTTGCCTGGTACGATAATGAAGCTGGATTCTCCCATAGAGTTGTAGACCTGGCTGTATATGTTGGGGAGAAACTTTAAATGCCATTAAAATTTATAGATGAAATTGATTGCCAAGGGAAAAAAGTTCTTTGCCGCTTTGATTTTAATGTTCCTTTTCAAAAAGAAACCAAGGACCTAGAGGGAAAAGTAATTTCAGACCCAACCAGGATTGATGCTACTCTGACCACAATTAAGTACCTTTTAGATAAGGGCGCCAAACAGCTCATTCTCATGAGCCACCTTGGAAGACCCAAAGGATCATATAAAAAAGAGTTTAGCTTGGAGCCCGTTGGGAAGTACTTGGCTGAAGCCCTTAAAACGGATGTCATACTTACTGAGTCTTGCCTAGACCTTAATATAAAGCCTCTTCTTGACTTAAATTCTACAAAAATCATACTTTTAGAAAACCTTAGGTTTCACGCTGAAGAGGAAGAAAACGACTTTGAGTTTGCTAAAAAACTTGCAAGCTATGCCGATATCTACCTCAATGACGCCTTTGGCGCAGCGCACAGAGAGCACGCATCGACTCATGCCATAAATTATTACTTTAAAGAAAACGCCGTAGGAGGATTTCTTCTAAAACAAGAAATTCAAGCTCTAGAAAAAGTGACAGAGAAACCTAAAGACCCTTTTGTTGCGGTTCTTGGAGGAGCTAAAGTCTCTGACAAAATCCAAATTATTCAAAAACTTCTTCCAATGGTCGATAAACTCCTTATTGGAGGTGCGATGGCCTATCCTTTCCTTCAAGCAAAGGGCTTTTCGATAGGAAAATCTTTATGCTCTGAAGAAGATAAAAAATTGGCCGATATGATTCTTTCAAGCCAGCAAAAATCAAAACTTGTCCTCCCTCTTGACCACGTTGTCTCTCATGGCCCGGATGGTGAACCTATGTCTACATCATCTGCTGAAATTGATGATGATAAGATGGGCTTAGATATCGGGGAAGAAACAATTTCACTTTTCAAAAGTGAACTTAAAAAGGCAAAGACAATTTTCTGGAATGGCCCTATGGGTCTATTTGAAAACGAGTCTTTTTCCAAAGGTACAGTTGAAGTCGCCCTTGCGCTTTCAAACAACAATGGCTTCACAATGGTTGGAGGCGGAGACTCAGTTGCAGCAGTTAAAAAAGCCCAACTTGAGTCCGAAATTTCTCACATCTCGACCGGAGGCGGCGCATCACTCGAATTTATTGAAAAGGGCCATCTTCCAGGTATCCAGGCACTAAAATTTGGAGTAACCCCGAAATAACGTCAGGCAACAAACCTACTCAATACTCTTTGACTTTACTTGCCAAAGTTGTCTAATGAGGATAATTTAACTGCCGCAGGTTTAATTCAAAGACTCCCTTAGAAAGGTGGAAATAAATATGATTCAGACTCTCATGATTATACAAGGTATAGTATCCGTTCTTCTCATCCTCGTGATTCTTGTTCAGTTTGGAAAAGGTGCTGAGGCGGGCCTCATGGGTGGAAACACTGAAACTGTTTTTACAAGCTCACAGCAAGGAAATATTCTTAGTAAAATTACAATAGGCCTCTCTGTTATTTTTTTAGGCCTTTCTGTTTATCTTGCGAGACTTCAGGGAGCAAAAACAAACTCCTCTCTTCTGGACTCTGAAGCTCCCATAGCAGCTCCACTAAACTCAGACTCTGCACAAGAAGAAAAAGCTCCAATTGCACCTAAAGCTGCAAAAGAGCAAGAAAAAGCACCTAAAAAGAAAGACAATTAAGCTGCCTTTTTATCTTTATCTTCCTTACTGAAAATATCACTCTTCTGCTTCTTGGCCTTAAACGACTTAAGGGGCAGAACATTCTGAGGTTGGCATGGATCAAATCCTTCCTCCAATTCCAGATAATCCTTCTCTTTTGTACCAACGAGGTTAAAAGCACTTCTAAAAAGCTCGAAAAGCTTTGGATCAACTTTCTTTCCTGCAGTCTTGTTCATAAGGTCGATGGCCACCTGGGGACTCATAGCTTTGTGGTAAGAGCGCTTGGTTGTAACCGCATCAAAAAAGTCCGCAATCGCCACTATTCTTGCGTAAAAATGTATTTCCTCTCCCTTTAATCCCAGAGGGTACCCTGAGCCATCGAAGTTTTCATGGTGCTCTAAAATTATCCTCTTGATGGCATGAACCTCTAGATCTTTTACATCATTAAAATGCTTTAAAAAAATATCGTGCCCTTCTTCTGGATGCTTTTTTATAAGGCAAAACTCCTCTTCAGATAATTTATCAGCTTTATTTATAAGCTCTGTCGGCACTTTAATTTTTCCTAAATCGTGGAACAAACTTCCCAAGCCTAAACTAATGAGCTTTCTCCTCTCTGCACTGGGTTTTATGGCCTTTAGAAATGCCATCGAGTAAATGGACACATTAATTGAATGATCAAAAGTATAAAAATCATGAAAACTTAGGGTTCCTATTAATTTCTGGATATCACCAATGTCATTACAATGTGTTAACTCCAAGAGGCTTTCTACTGAGGATCTACATTCTTTGATAAAATACCCTAAGTTTTCATTATCTTTCGAACCTTTCCTCAGAAAAATGCTCGAAAGGTGGCACACAGCATTTCCCTTCACCACCTCCATCTTTTCTTTCCTGCTTACATTAGAAAAGTCGGTCAATGTATCCAGATAAATATCCCTTTCAGACTCATGGACGTATAATTGTGCATATTTTTTCTCAAAAGATAAAAGATCACTCCCGGTCAAAACCTCTCCCGCTGGGTATATCCGTACATAACGAAGCCTTTTATCATCAGCCGAGGAGTTGATATAAATATTGTAAGGTACTACTTTTTCAACGGGAATAAGCTCTTTTGGAACAGAAAAAAAATGCGAGTCGGATGCCACTTGTCTCATCAAGCCACCTCTCCTTTTAGGGCTTTCTACAACCCATATCGGATTTTTCCTAAAGGACAGTAGTGACTTAATAAGAAAAAGTGGCCAAAAATAAAAAATCTTTAGACCCTCATAAAGGCCAGAGTTTTTAGTTTTTTATAAGCAAGCAATAAGATTAAAAAGGGATATCGTCTGCTGTAAAGCTTGTTTCTGTTGAAACATTATAGCTTTGGTTATCACCAAACTGATTTTGCCCCCCAGAAGAAGCTTGTGAAGATCCCTGAGGTCCTCCAAAATTACTCTCATAACCGCTGCCAGAAGATTGAGAGGAGCCTCTTTCGGAAGGCTGTGCCTGGCCACCTACAAACTGAACGTTTCTTGCAACAATTTCAGTCGTATATCTTTTAGAACCATCTTTACCTTCCCAACTTCTCGTTTGTAAGGATCCTTCAATAAAAGCTTGCCTTCCCTTCGCAAGATACTGATTGCAAAGCTCACCTAATTTTCCCCAAACAATTACTCTATGCCACTCTGTTTTCTCCTGCTTTTGCCCACTTTTATCGGCCCAACTTTCAGAAGTTGCCACAGAAAAGTTACACACAGCAGCACCAGATGGAGTATATTTTAATTCAGGGTCTTGACCCAAACGCCCAAGAAGAATAACTTTATTTACGCCACTCATAATTCGTTCTCCTTACAATTAGAAAATTCTTCTTCGAATCACTTATTTCTCTAGCAAAAATCATGCAAAACCATAAGCTTTTAAAAGCTAATTTAAAAGAAATTTCTTTCCTTCACCGCTAAGAAAGAAGCAAAAATCCTTATAACGAACTAAGTTAGAAAGTTGGAATAACAGAAGCTTTGCAAAAATGTGAGGAAAATTTCTGAGCAATTGAAAAAAAAATGACATTAAGAAATAGCTTCAGCTTCCAGTTTTTCATCTTTTAGCGCTGAGCTCTGCCCAGCCTTAGTTAACCAAAACTCTTCTACTATTTTTCTTGCCACCTTTACATCCCTTTTATACCAAGATGCATCAAAACCACAATGAGGACAAGCTATTTCTTTTTTAAATAAAGACCTTTTTACAAACTCAAAGACTCCCCAAACCGGAAAAATAAAAAAAAGACCTTTCGCACCTGTAAAAGGAAAAACACAAATATTAATAACGATAGTGATAAGAACAATTTGAAAAAAGTTGCCCTTCGTAAGCCTGAAATTATGAATGATACTTCTTTTCGTTCGACAAAGGGGGCAATAAAAGCTCTTAAAAGGCTGTTTGTAACGATAGACCCTCTCTTCAAGAGGCTTAACATCAATTCCAATACTCATAAAACCACCTAAATTGAGGTTTTGAAATTATCATAACAACTTCTATTTTAATGGATAGCTCATGCGTCTTCCCAGAGGGCAGTTTTTCCTGCCTTAGAATGAGAGAATTTGAAAACAAAAGAGAAGAGAATTGACCCTCTCTACCTCCTCTTTTAGCATTAGTTGTAAGAGTTATTAAAAAGCTCAAGAAGATAAATAAGGCAAAAATGCAAAAAAAACAGCAAAGCCTCAAAAAAACATCTGATAAAGGACAGCTAAGTATTTTTTTAGGTATTTGCCTTGTCATTCTGATGACATTATTAGCATTTATAATAAATATTGGACTCTTTGTTAAGGCCAAGATCAACTTACAAAATGCCGTTGATGCAGCTGCTTGGTCTGGGGCTGCGACACAGGCAAGGCAGCTTACCAATATCTCATATCTAAATTGGGAGCTTAGAAATACCTATAAAGAGTGGATGTTTAAGTACTATGTACTGGGACAACTCAGCTTAGACAAAACTCTCAGTGCGGGAATCGAGAGCTCTGATCCAAAGCTAGGACAGCCCCATCCTACAAATATGAACTTTAGGAGTAATCCTTTTGGCAACAACACAGATCAAGGAAGTATAGATAAGTTTAATATACCTTCCATATGCATAAAATGGTCTCCAAGTGTCAATATCTGCCAGATAAAAAAGCCCCCCGGTCTTCCCATTTTTAAATCAGTAGGAATCCCAGGCATCCAAGAAATTCATGAAACAATGGTAAATCAGCTTGTCACAGACAAAGCAAAAAATTGTTCTGATATGGCAGAAAAAAACTTTTTTGTTGCTATCAAATGGGCTTTTGGTGTTCCTCCAGAAGATCCTGCTGCCTCGCAAGGCCCCAATATTGCCACAGACCTTATGGGAGCATGGCCTCAAGCATTTGAACTAGCTCTTAGAATGAGAAATCTCGAAATGATCGTCAATAGGCCTCCAATAAATAATGGTATTTGCTTAAATGGAGATGGTGGTTGCACTCCTGTAAGCGACTTAGATAACGGTGCCAATATTCCCATTAATGAAAGGCCTATTAAAGCCTTCTGGTCTGCGTATAAAAACCTATCAGGAGGGTCTGAAAAAGGAGGGGATAACAATACAGACCTCTTTTCTGGCACACTAAAAATCACAGAACTGTCTCCAACCCCTTTCAATGCTCCTAGCGATACCTTGAGTGGTTATCTCATCCCATCGAGTGCTCGTTTCCCAACACCAAATGCTCTAGCCGTTTCTCAAAAAAGTTATTTAGACCTTCAAATTTATCCCCTTAATTACGTAACCTTTTTTTCCTTTTTTGTAACTACAACTGAGAAAAATGCTGATGGCTCAGGAGTTGACCGACAAGGAGCATGCGCGGCATCTTATACTGGAATACCAGTCCCAGCTTACGTTTTCGGGTTTATAAAAAACCCTCAGGTACTAACTTATTATGCGGTAAAGGCTGAAGCGGATTTCTTGGGACTTTTTTTCCCATTTTCCAGTAATGGTATTAGGTTACAAGCTTATGCTTCAGCAAAGCCTTTTGGAGGTCGAGTTGGTCCTAAACTTTTTGATATTAAAGATAATAAAGCTGTCACACCTCTCATTTCTGGAAATAAATCTAGATCTCTTCCTTATATCATCGGTTTAAATACTCAATCGGGTTCGTCTACTTATGACGCCGGCGCGCCACTACCTTTCACTAACGATTTCTGGGTTCAAAACCAATCTGACTCTATTGGAGGTCACCCAAAACTTGGCGTGCCAAAGTTTGCAATACCAAACCTGCTTTACGACTGGGTGGAAGGTGAAATGGAGCCACAAGAACAAGGAAGTGAACCCTTGATTAGTATCGAAGGGGTTTTGGACTATAATGGAACTTTAAACCCACTAGAAGACAAGGGTCTCTATAATAAAAATCAATTTAAGGCCTTTAGTGACCATCTTCATAGTCTTGTAGAAGGAGGTACAACAATTGCGGCAGATCAATACTATAAGGCCATTAGAAAAGTCAGAGGCCCAACGAAGTATGAAGCTCTTAATTACCTTATACCTACGGCTGGAAATAAAAGTGAAAATATAAACTCTGTCTCTCAGATATCTGTTGTTGGGGAAGATTCTTACTCTTTATTTGCACCCCTTTTTTCAGAATCTGGACTTTATAAAAATGAGGAAGATATAGTAAATGTCCTCAGCGACTACTTGAGAGAAAATGAGCCTTCTATAACATCCTTTCTTGCAGCATTACGAAAAGCATCAGAAAGTATTCTTAAGAAGGATGGCGGAGACCTTTATAAAAAGGCTGCTAGTTCCATTTTTCCAGAAGGAGTGCCTGCTGAAATAACATCTGTTAAAGCCACTCTTAAAACTCCCTGCGAAGAAAGCAGTCTTGCGGCTAAATACGCTTACTTTTTTTCACCGACAGATGCCCAAGAGCTTTGTGGTATTATACCTTTTGCTGAATCTTTAAAAAATTACTGGGAAAGAAAAAGAGAAACGGATAATTCTTACAGCCTTTATTATAGGTCTGCCTATTCAAAACCAACTAATTTAAGAAATACAGATCTCATGACGGCATTTATGCCTGGACCAAGGCAAGGTGTTGATAATACTGGACAAATTATTCACCCATTTCCTGAAATGAGTAGTGTTACCAATAGCTTGGCGCACAGAAATTTTTACTCTACAAAATTAACTCCTCTAAAAAAATATATTGTTGGAGAAAACAATATTTTTCACGAAAGAAACATCTATCATGAAACTGGTGCCGTTCTCAGACTTGATGGAACAAACCAAGCCGAATTTCTCAATCCTCTTGACCCTCAAGACCCTGGAACCCTGGGTATCAAGCAAGACTTTCCTAATTTAGATTTTTAACAAATAATGAAAAGAACTTGAAAATTTTTAAATTTTGTATATATAATTCTAGCCAAAACTTTTTCCAATAAAAAAGGATCTTATTGTGGCCAAGAAAAAAGTAATAAAAAAAAAGAAAGCCAAAAAAGTAGCTAAGAAAAAGGTAGCCAAAAAAAAGGTCACTAAGAAAAAAGTTGCCAAGAAAAAGGTAGCAAAGAAGAAAACTACTAAGAAAAAAGTTGCCAAGAAAAAGGTAGCCAAGAAGAAAACTACTAAGAAAAAAGTTGCCAAGAAAAAGGTAGCAAAGAAGAAAACTGCTAAGAAGAAAACTGCTAAGAAGAAAACTGCTAAGAAGAAAACCGCTAAGAAGAAAACTGCTAAGAAGAAAACCACTAAGAAGAAAACCGCTAAGAAGAAAACTTCTAAGAAGAAAACTACTAAGAAAAAAGTTGCCAAGAAAAAGGTAGCCAAGAAGAAAACTGCTAAGAAGAAAACTGCTAAGAAGAAAACTGCTAAGAAGAAAACCGCTAAGAAGAAAACT
>MDTD01099830.1_pt1 | contig 16702 bp, 21 predicted proteins | sample 811221 | NCBI WGS metagenome assembly MDTD01 (sample SAMN05326646, study PRJNA326480) | marine metagenome | isolation source: seawater | place: Pacific Ocean: South West | collected 2011 | reverse complement strand
ATTCCTGGAAAAAATTTAGGTATACATGCGCACAATGATACCGAAAATGCTGTTAGCAATTCTTTAACTGCAGTATTGGCTGGAGCAAGGCAAATTCAAGGAACAATTAATGGTTTAGGAGAAAGATGCGGGAATGCAAATTTAATGTCGATAATTCCAACACTATTTTTGAAAAAATCATTTAATCTAAATTTTTCTTTAAATATAAAAAAAGAAAAATTGTCCTCACTTACAGAATGTTCCAGATTTTTAGATGAAGTCTTAAACAGAAAACCAAATAAACATATGGCTTACGTGGGTGGTTCAGCATTTTCCCATAAGGGAGGGTTACATGTATCTGCCGTTAAGAAAGATCCAAAAACCTACGAACATATAGATCCACAAGAAGTTGGTAATCATAGAAATATAATAGTTTCAAATCAGGCGGGAAGATCTAATATTTTGTCCAGATTGGAAAATTACGGAATAAAGATTAATTCTAAAGACCAGAAAGTTCAAAAAATATTAAATGAGGTTAAAGAGAGAGAATTTTCTGGCTATTCTTACGACGGAGCTGACGCATCTTTTGAACTACTTGCTAATAGGCTTCTAGGAAAGTTACCAGAATATCTAAAAGTTAAAACTTACAATGTAAGTGTAAAAAAAGGAAAAGATCTCAAAACTTCTGCTGATGTTACATTTGTTATTGATGGAAAAGAAATTTATTGCTCAGGTGAGGGTAATGGTCCAGTTAATGCATTAGACAACGCTATAAGATCAAATTTCAAAAAAGTTGAGAAATATTATAAATACTTCTCAGATTTAAAACTATTAGACTACAAAGTTAGAATATTAAATACAGGCACAGGTGCAACTACTAGAGTATTAATAGAAAGTACTGATAAAACTGGGAAAAGTTGGTTTACAATTGGAGTTTCTCAAAACATTATTGAAGCATCTTTTAAAGCATTAATAGATAGTTTGGAATATAAATTATTTAAGGAAAAAGCTCCAGCAGATATTCATGAAAAATAATATTGGTTTTATATTAATAAAACCGCAACTTGGTGAAAATATAGGAGCATGTGCAAGAGCAATAAAAAATTTTGGTTTTTCAAATTTAAATATTACTTCCCCAAGAGATGGCTGGCCTAATGTAAAAGCAAAAGCAACATCAGTCGGTGCCTATGATATCTTAAATAAAATAAAAATTTACAAAACTACAGAAAAATCAATTAGAAAATTTGATGTTATATTTTCCTTTAGTGCTAGAAAAAGACATATAAATAAAAAACATATAAATTTAAAAGAGTTTTTAAGTAGAGTTAAAAAATTTGAGGGAAAAAAAATAGGATTAATGTTTGGACCTGAGGCATCGGGTTTATCAAATTTTGATTTATCTTATAGCAATTATACTGTGCAAATTCCTACAGCTCGTAAATTCAAATCAATTAATTTATCACATTCAGTTTTTTTGGTATCCTATGAGCTCTTTAAAATGAATATAAAAAATTCGAGATTAACACAAAAAACTCCGTTTAAAGGAAGTCTTTTACAGATTATGAATTTGCTTAAATTCAATCTTGAAAAAAGAAATTTTTTTAAACCTAAAGAAAAAAAAAATGCCATGATTACAAATATAAACAATCTTTTTTATAGACTAGAGCCAAATGATAAAGAATTAAGGATTTTAGCTAGCATAATTGGCTCATTAAGTAAAAATTTTAAAAAGCACAATTGACATTTGCCCTTTAATTCCTATAAATCCACTCGATAATGACAAAAAGATTAAAATCTAAACATAAAGTAGACAGAAGACTTAAAGCTAATCTTTGGGGAAGACCAAAAAGTCCTTTTAACGTTAGGGCTTATCCACCAGGCCAACATGGACAAAATAAAAAAGGAAAACCAACAGACTACGGCATACAATTGCAAGCTAAACAAAAACTCAAAGCATATTATGGAAATATTAACGAGAGACAGTTTAGAAACATTTATAGAAAAGCTTTAGCTAAAAGAGGCGATACAACAGAAAATTTAATTGCACTTTTGGAAAGTAGATTAGATACAGTAATTTACAGAGCAAAATTTGCCCCAACTGTTTTTGCAGCGAGACAACTGATAAATCATGGCCACATTACAGTTAATAAAAAGAAAGTAAACATTTCAAGCTTTATAGTGAGAGACAAAGATACTATTCAAGTCAGAGAAAAATCAAAAAAATTAAATATAATAGAAGGAACTATACAGAGCAAAGAAAGAGATATTCCTGATTATATTCAATTGGACAATAAAAATAAAATTGCCAAATTAGTAAGAGTGCCAAAGTTTTCTGAGGTGCCATATCCAGTAATTATGGAACCTAATTTAGTAATTGAATATTATTCTAGATAATTTTTTTTTCAGCTAATATTTTTTTTAGTTCACCACTATCAAAAAGCTCTTTAACAATATCACAACCGCCAATAAACTCTCCATTAATATAAAGTTGTGGAATAGTAGGCCAGTCGCTAAAATCTTTTATTCCTTGCCTTAAGTTTTGATCTTCCAAAACATTAACTCCTTTGAATGATACGCTTAAATGCTTGAGTATATTTGAAACTGTCATTGAAAAACCACATTGTGGAGACTCAGGAGTTCCCTTCATAAACAAGCAAACTTTATTACTTTGAATTAAATTTTTTATATTCTCATTTACATTCATACCTTTTATTCCTCTAGAGTATTAATTGATAAGGCGTGCAACTCGTTACCCATTTTACCTTTTAATGATTTGTATACTAACTTGTGCTGATTAATTTTGCTCATACCCTTAAATACCTTAGATTTTATTGTTGCAGAATAGTGATTATTCTCGCCCACCAAATCTTTAATATCTATAGAAGCATCTGGAATGCTTTCTTTTATTAATTCTTTTATTTCATCGATTTTTAGAGACATTAATAATTATAATACCATTTATTGTTTAAATTATATAGCTCATTAACGTTAATTTTTATATTATTTTCAAGCTCAAAATTATTTTTTTGTGTAATTCCAATAAAATCAAAAAATATATTATTTTCATTTAAATATTTTTTAAGTAAGCCTATTTTTTTTTCCTCTACTTCAATTATATATCTTCCTTGGTCTTCACCAAAGAAATAATCTAAGATGTTAATATTTACTTTTGGTTTGTTTACCTTCACACCAATTTTAGAACTCATTGACATTTCAGCTAATGCTAAAAGTATGCCTCCAGTCGACACATCATGAACTGATGATATATAACCTTTTTTTATTAAATCAATAATTGCGTCACCATTATTTTTTTCATTTTTTAAATTTACTTCTGGTGGTGGACCGTCTGAGATTTCAAAAACTTCATTTAAAAAAGCACTTTGGAAAATATGACCAAATGTTTTACCAATTACATATAAATGAGTGTTCTCTGCCCTGAAAGAATTACTTGTAATTTTTTTTGAGTCTTGAATTAATCCAACTGCCCCTATAACAGGAGTAGGGAAAATATTTTTTTTATTGGTACCATTATAAAAAGATACATTTCCAGAGACTACTGGAAAATCTAAAAATTCACATGCTTCTTTCATACCTTTTATTGTATCAACAAACTCTCCCATAATACTTGGGTTTTCGGGATTTCCAAAATTAAGACAATTTGTTATCGCGATGGGTTTAGATCCAACAGCAATTAGGTTTCTCCAACTTTCACAAATAATTTGTTTACCACCGGTATATGGGTGGGCTTTGCAATACAACGATGATGAGTCAACAGTTACTGCTATGGCTTTATTTTTATTGTGAACTCTTATTACAGCTGAGTCCGAACCGGATTTAATTATAGTATCACACATAACCATCTGGTCGTATTGTTCAGTTACCCAATTTTTATTAGAAAAATTTGATGAAGAAATTATTTTTAAAAAAGCATCTTTAATATTAATTTTTTCATAAGTTTTTTTTAAATTTTTTTTCTCTGGTAGTTTAATTGATTTTGATTTTCGATTATACATGGGAGCTTTTGCAGATAATGCTTCTATCGGAATATCTGCAACATTCTTTTTGTTAAAATTTAAAACCAGATTTTTTGTATCTGTGGTTTTGCCAATAACAACAAAATCTAAATCCCATTTTTCAAAAATTTTTCGTGCTAAAAACTCTTTTCCATCCTCCAAAACAATTAACATTCGCTCCTGACTTTCAGATAACATAATTTCATAAGGAGACATATTTTTCTCTCTGCATGGCACTTTATCTAAATCAAGCTCAATACCTAAATTTCCTTTGAACGCCATTTCAACACTTGAAGAAGTTAATCCTGCTGCTCCCATATCTTGAATTGAAATGATCGATTTGTCTCTCATGAGTTCTAGACAAGCCTCCATCAAAAGCTTTTCAGTAAAAGGATCACCGACTTGGACTGTAGGTTTTTTTTCTTCAGAATTTTCATTAAATTCGGCCGAAGCCATAGATGCACCGTGTATTCCATCACGACCAGTTTTGGACCCAACATATACAACTGATTTGTTCAAACCTTTTGCTTTAGAATAAAATATCTTATCTTTCTTCGCATGCCCAACTGCCATAGCATTAACTAGAATATTTTCATTATAAGTTTTATTAAACTTTGTTTCCCCACCTACAGTTGGAATACCAATACAATTACCATAACCACCTATTCCCGAAACTACACCGTTTAAGAGATTTTTAGTCTTTTCGTTATTTGGGTCTCCAAAGTGTATAGAATTTAGCAAAGCTATTGGTCTAGCACCCATCGTAAAAACATCTCTCAAAATTCCCCCAACCCCTGTAGCTGCACCTTGATAGGGCTCAATAAAAGATGGATGATTGTGACTTTCAATTTTGAAAACTAAAGCATCATCATCACCAATATCAATCACACCAGCGTTTTCTCCTGGCCCTTGGATAACATTCTTATTTTTTGTAGGTAGAGTTTTTAAATGAATTTTAGAAGATTTATACGAACAATGTTCGTTCCACATCGCAGAAAATATACCAAGCTCAACCATATTTGGCTCTCTTTTTAATAATTTTTTAATATTATTGTACTCAGTTATTTTAAGACCATGTTTCAATATTATTTTTTCACTAATACTCATTTAAGTCAAAATACTTTTAAAAATCCCTGCTCCTTCATTAGAAGAAATAGTTTCATCAATCATTCTTTCAGGGTGTGGCATCATCCCTAAAATATTTTTTTTTTTATTTAAGATACCTGCAATATTATTAATCGATCCGTTTGGATTATTTTTGCTGTCTATACCTCCATTTTTGTCACAATATTTTAGGGGAATTAAATTGTTATCCTCCAATTCTTTAAGATGATCACTATCAGTAAAGTAATTACCCTCGTTATGTGCGATATTTAATTTTATAATTTGGTCCTTTTTATATTTATTATAAAATTTATTTTGATTATTATTTATTTTTAGGTAAACGTCTTTAGAAATGAACTTTAATTTTTTATTTCTTAACAAAGTTCCTTTTAAAAGACCAGTTTCAATTAAAATTTGAAATCCGTTACAAATCCCCATTATCAAACAACCCTTTTTTCCTTCTCTAATTACTTCTGTAAGAATATTTGATTTTGCTGCTATAGCCCCTGATCTTAGATAGTCACCGTATGAAAATCCTCCTGGTAGTACAATTAAATCACTTTTTGGCAATATACTCTCTTTGTGCCAAACCATCTTATTTTCAAATCGCATTTTTTGTAGAGCTATCGCTATATCTCTGTCACAATTAGAACCTGGAAATACAATTACTGACGACTTCATTTATATCTTTTTTATTTTGTATTCCTCTATTATTAAATTTACCAATAATTTTTTACACATATCATCAATTTTTTTTACAGCCTCTTTTTCATCTGAGTCATTTATATTAATTTCAAAATATTTTCCTTGTCTTAAGCTAATCAAAGAATTCATACCCATATTTATCAAGGTTTGTTCTATTACTTTACCTTGTGGATCAAGGACATCATTTTTTAGAGCAACTGTTACAGCGAATTTCAATTTATTTTTTTTTAAATTTGATTGACGTATTTTTTTTGAAATTAATTTTTTTTATATTAGTTTCCTCAGGCATAATTCCTAATCTTCTTGCTACCTCTTGATAGGCTTGTATGATATTACCTAAGTCTTTCCTAAATCTATCTTTATCTAGTTTTTTTTCTGTTTTAACATCCCAAAGTCTGCAAGTGTCGGGACTTATTTCATCAGCTAATAATATTTCTTTTTTATCTCGATTCTTATTCCAGGTTTTTCCATACTCTAATTTAAAATCGACTAATTTAATTCCTATACCTCTAAAAATACCTTGTAATAAATCGTTAATTCTTAGAGACAAGTTATCAATTTTTTTTAAATCTTTCTCTGTAGCCCAATTAAAAGTTAATATATGTTCTTTTGAAATTAGTGGATCGCTAAGTTCATCATTTTTTAAACAATATTCTAATAAGGGCTTTTCAAGAATAGTTCCCTCTGGAATTCCCAATCTCTTAGTCAGAGAACCTGTAGCAATATTTCTGACTATAAATTCAATAGGAAAAATCTCTACTTTTTTAATAAGTTGTTCTCTCATATTCAGTCTTTTTATCAGATGATTTTTTATTCCAAAATTACTTAGACTAAGTAATATAAATTCTGAAATTCTATTGTTTAAAACACCTTTTCCTTCAACGCTAGTTTTTTTAAGATTATTAAATGCAGTTGCGTCATCTTTAAAGTGTTGAATTATCAAATCTTTATCATTCGTTTCATAAAGTATTTTAGCTTTACCCTCGTATATCTTACTGCCTTTATTCATAAATGAATTTAATTTTTAAGTCCTCTTTTAAAAATTATATTAATTCTTTTTGTATGGTAACTAAAATCAAATAACTTTTTTAATTTATTAACAGGTATTTTTTTTCCGATCGATGCGTCAGATTTTAAACTCTCGTAAAATGAGGTATTATTATCCCAAGATTTTAAAGCTTTTTTTTGAACAATAGAATAGGCTCTTTCTCTACTTAACCCTGCATCAGTAAGTTCAAGCATAACTCTTTGTGAGAAAAACAATCCATTTGTTAATTCTAAGTTTTTTTTCATTTTCTTAGGATAAATATTTAAATTTTTAATTAAATTACTTAATCTTGCTAGAGCAAAATCTAATGTGATTGTACTGTCTGGACCAATATTCCTCTCAACGGAGGAGTGAGAAATATCTCTTTCGTGCCATAAAGCGACATTCTCTAATGCTGGTATCACCGATGATCTAATTATTCTGGCTAAACCTGTAAGATTTTCACTTAATATTGGATTTTTTTTGTGTGGCATCGCTGATGAACCCTTTTGATTTTTTTCAAAAAATTCCTCCACTTCAAGTACCTCTGTTCTTTGTAAATGTCTTATCTCAACAGCAATTCTCTCAATTGAGCTTGCGATTATTGCTAAAGTAGAAAAAAATTGTGCATGTCTATCTCTCGGAATAATTTGAGTAGAGATTGGCTCTATTTTCAAATTTAATTTTCTCGCAACAAATTTTTCGACTCTTGGATCTACATTAGCAAATGTTCCTACTGCTCCAGAAATAGCACAAGTAGAAATCTCATCTATTGCTGTAATTAATCTTTTCTTATTTCTTAAAAATTCTTGATAGAAACTAAGAAGCTTTAATCCAAAAGTTGTAGGTTCAGCGTGTATACCGTGACTTCTACCTATACATAAAGTAAACTTATGTTTTATAGCTTGCTTTTTAATTTCCTTTAATAAAATATTTAAATCTTCCAATATTATTTGACCAGACTCTTTTAATTGTAAATTAAAACACGTGTCCAAAACATCTGAAGATGTCATTCCTTTATGTAAAAATTTTCCACTTTTTCCAGTTTGTTCGTTTATTGAGGTCAAAAAGGCTATAACATCATGTTTTACTTTTTTTTTCTATCTCTATTATTCTTTTGACCTTAATCTTAGCCTTTGATCTCACTTGTTTTGAAATACCTTTTGGAATTATTTTAAATTTTTCCATTCCTTCTGCTGCAGCTAATTCAATTTTGAGCCACAAGCTATATTTGTTATGATCTGACCAGATCTTTTTTAATCGCTCTCTAGAATATCTCTCAATCATATTTTATAGGGAGGGAAATCCAAACCTTTTTTGGAAAGCGTAAAGATTTCGTATCCATCTTTCTTTATACCAACAGTATGTTCAAATTGTGCCGATAGAGATTTATCTTTTGTTACTGCTGTCCAGCCATCATTTAAAGTCTTAGTCTCAAAATTTCCTGCATTTATCATTGGCTCTATTGTAAAAATCATACCTTCGGTTAATTTTAGACCAGTTCCTTTTTCTCCATAGTGCAATATATTTGGTTCTAAATGGAATGATTTCCCTATTCCATGTCCACAAAAATCTCTTACAACAGAAAATCCTTTTGCTTCAACATGCTCTTGAATAGTATTCCCAATATCACCCAAATGAATTCCGTCTTTCAAAATTGAGATTGCTTTCATCAAGCATTCATAAGTGCTTTTAACTAAATTTTTAGCCTTAACTGATACATCTCCAACATAATACATTCGGCTGGTATCGCCGTGCCATCCATCTTTAAAAACAGTGACATCAACATTAACTATATCTCCCTCTTTTAAAATTTTGTCGGAAGGTATGCCATGGCAGACAACATGGTTTACGGAAGTACAACAAGACTTTGGGTAACCTCTATAGTTTAGAGGTGCAGAAAAACCATTATTATCATTTATATACTCAAAACATATTTTATCAATTTCATCAGTACTTACTCCAGGTTTTATAAAAGAGCAAATTTCATCAAGAGTACCAGCTGCTATTGCACCTGCTATTTTTGTTTTTTCAAACTTTTCTTTATAGTCAATCATAGAGATTAAATTTTAATTTTTTACCTATATTTATTCCTTTTGAGTTGAATTTACAATCATAGCTAATTATTTTTAAATTATTTTTTTTTGCGATTGTTAATAATTCAAAGTACTCTTTATCTATATCCTTCGCTATCTCCATATACTTACAATCTTCTCTTTGAACAACAAAAACTAAGCAAATTTCAAAACCTCTTTTTTTAGCCTCTATTAGTTTTTTTATATGTTTTAGTCCCCGTGAAGTTACTGCATCTGGAAATTCAGCATAATTTTTTTTTCTACTTAAAGTGACATTTTTTACTTCAATGAAGGTCTTTTGATTGTCTTTTTCTAAAAGAAAATCAAATCTAGTATCTTTTGTAAATTTTACCTCTCTACTTAGATTATCAAAATTCTTATATTCAAATATTAAATTATTCAATAAAGCTTCCTCAAAAATTTTATTTGTTATATGTGTGTTAACCCCCACATTAACCTTGCCGTCTTTTATAATTTGCAATGTATATTTTAATTTTCTTTTTGGGTTGTTATTTTCTGTAAAATAAACTTTATTTCCAGTTTTTAATAAACCCATCATTGAGCCTGTATTAGGGCAATGAGTCGTAAATACTTTTCCTTTTGTTTTAACATCAACAAAAAAACGCTTATATCTTTTTATCAGTGTTCCTGGTATTAATTTACTTTCAAAAATCATGTATTTTTTAATATGAAGAAAAAATCAAAAAAAGTAAATGCGAGTATTTTGATCATAGGTAATGAAATTTTATCTGGGAGAACACAAGATAAAAATGTAATTTTTATCTCAAAATGGCTTAATAACAATGTTGGTATTGAAGTTAGAGAAGTAAGAATTATACCAGATATAAAAAAAATAATTATTAATAATATTTTATCATTGAAACGAAATTACGATTATGTCTTTACAACAGGTGGTATCGGACCCACTCACGATGATATAACTGCAGAGTCAATATCTAAAGCTTTAAAAATATCTTATACTTTTAACAAAGAAGCATACTCAATATTAGAGAGGTATTATGGAAAAAAAAATTTTAATGACGGTAGAAAAAAAATGGCCAAAATGCCCTTGGGGTCGAAATTAATATATAATCCCTCAAGTGCAGCACCTGGTTTTAAAATAAAGAATATAATTTGTTTACCAGGCGTCCCATCAATTTTAAATTCAATGATAGAAAATTGTAAGCCGTATCTAAAAAAAGGTGTTAAAGTTTATAGTGACACTATTAACTGCCTAACAGTAGAGAGCAACATTTCAAAAAATTTAGGTCAAGTACAAAGTAAATATAAAAAAAATGTAGAGATAGGCAGTTATCCTTTTTTCAGACTTGGGAAAGTTGGGGTGTCATTAGTTATAAGATCCACATCAAAATTAAAAATTAAATTAGTCGTAAGAAAAATAAAACAATACCTTAAAATTAAAAAAATTAAAATTTTTGAAAATTAAATTTGTTTTATTACATCTTCAATTTTTATCTTAGATACATCTTCACTATTATAAATTTTTTTACTATCTAAAACTTTAATATTGTCATTTTTAGGCACAAATTTGGAAGCATTAGTTGGCCCAAATAAAACAACCATTGGAATATTTGCCAGCCCAATCATATGCATTATACCATTATCAATTGTAACAGCTTTTTCTAATCTGGTGCTTAAAGCAGTCACGAGAAGTGGGCAAGATAATGAACTGTCAAGCTCAGGAAATGATGCATTAGGTAAAGATCGTCTAATTTTATCTATCGCATCTTTATGACTTCTCTCAACAAAAAAAATTATTTTTTTTCCTTTTAGTTCTAATTCTTTTGCTAAATTAATAAAATTATTCAATGACCACATTTTTTTTCTATATTCATTTCCTTGGGTAAAAGAAATTCCAATATAATTTTTATCGGGAAGAAGGTGTTTTGCTTCATCTAAGTATAATTTAGGAATTTTATCTATATCATAACTAATTTTCTTTAAATTCAAATTTAAAAATTCTTCTAAGTCAGAAATCAATTTATCTGGTATATATGAATTAACATCAAGTTTTTGTCTACCTTTTTTGATTTTGCTACAAAATAAATAATTAAATGTTGACGAGTAAAATAAAGAGCTAGGAATTTGCTTTAAAATTAACGTATTTCTAAGTTTAGATTGACAATCTATTATAAGATCAAATTTACTTATTTTTAAATTCCTAAAGTTTTCTTTTACTTTAAGTAAATGCCACCATCTAAAGCCAAAATATTTAAGATTCATTTCAAGATTTTTAATTTTTATGTTGTATTCTTTGAGTTTATTTGAAAAGTGATTTTCATGAGCACCAAGATAGTAGATTTCAGAATTATCAAATTTATTTTGCAGACTAAGAATTAGTGGGATTAATAGTATAGAATCTCCTAAACCACCCCCTGAATTATAAATTAGTATCTTCCTAATCATTTTGATAAACTTTAAAAAAAATATTATATTAAAGCAATTTTGAATACTTAAATAGGAAAAAATGAGACTTTGTAGAATTGGAAAAAAAGGTAAAGAGCTGCCCGCGGTTATAGATAAAGATGGACAATATAGAGATTTGTCAAAAGTGTTAAAAGATTGGGATCCAGATACACTTAACTTTAAAACACTGGATAAACTTAAAAGTATTAAAATTGAAAATCTAAAACTGCTAGATCAAAATCTCAGAATTGGTGCTTGTGTAAACAATCCATCGAAGTTTTTAGGTATAGGTTTAAATTTCGAGGATCATGCAAAAGAACAAAATTTAACAATCCCAAAAGAGCCAATAGTTTTTTCGAAGTTTACTAGTTGTATAACCGGACCTAATGATGACATAGAAATACCAAAAAATTCTTTACATACAGATTGGGAAGTTGAGTTAGGTTTTGTAATAGGAAAAAAAGCAAAATATGTAGAGGCAAAAGACGCTTTAAATTATGTTCTGGGTTTCTTTTTAGTTACAGATTTTAGTGAGAGAAATTTTCAAAAAAATAAAGGATTAACATGGGACAAAGGCAAAGGTTTTGATACCTTTGGACCTATAGGACCATATATTGTTACGACTGACGAACTTAAAGATTATAAAAATTTAAAGATGTTTTTAAACGTGTCTGGTGAAAGGATGCAGACTGGAAATACAAGTAAAATGATATTTGATGTTGAACACCTAGTTTCATACATGAGCAAATGTATGACTTTACATCCAGGTGACATTTGTTGCACTGGTACTCCCCCAGGTGTTGGTGAAAACATGAGTCCTCCTAAATTTTTAAGAGGAGGGGAAGAAGTAGTTTTAGGCGTTGAAAAACTTGGAGAACAAAAACACAGAGTTGTAAAAACTTAAAAGTTAGAATAAAAATAATGTATTAGATATAAATGCCCTCGTGGTGAAATTGGTAGACACAAAGGACTTAAAATCCTTGCCCTTTTGGGAGTGCCAGTTCGAGTCTGGCCGAGGGCACCACAATAATGATTAAAAAATTTAATATACTTTTAGTATTTAAAGAAAAAAAGAAAGTTACACCATTGCATGAATTTTGGTTTGAGAAATTTAAAAAGGGTAATGATGTTAATATTTTTTTTATAAATGAATATGCCAATAAAACTAACTTTGAGATAATTAAAAAGATAAATGAGATAATTAGTATTAAAAACGTAAATTTAGTTTTGTTTGAGGGAGACCATGTATCGATAATAGATTATGATTTCATTAATAAGATAGATCAAAATGTGAAAAAAGGTTTGTTCCTCGGAGATAACATGGAATGGCACCAAGTAAATATGATTACAGGAAGCGCATGTAATTTTATATTACCAGAGGATCCAATATCTGTGCTTAAATTTAGGGAAGTTGGCTATGAGAGTTTTTTTACACCAGTGGAGGGAATGAGGAAATTTTTAAAGACTATAATTTAGAGAAAGATATTGATGTTCTATTTTTTGGAAGATTAAAGGCCGATAGAGAAGATTACATAAATGTTCTTAAAAAAAATAATATTAACTATAAATTTGTAACACCATATCTTGATGAGTCAAATACAATGGAAAAGTTAGCAAAGCTTATCAATAGATCTAAAATAACAGTAGCTTTAACAAAATCACAAAATGGAAAAAGATACTTTAACCCTTTAAAAAATTTTGAAAATTTTTTTCAACTAAAAGGTAGAGTTTTTATGACAGGATTATGTAATTCTTTGTGTGTGTCAGAATTTTGCCCAAGCTACGATCTTATATTTCCTAAAAACTTGATACCAATTTTTAACAATAAAGATGAGTTTTTAAAATTAATAAAAAATTATCTTTTAAATGATAACTTGCTTAAAGAAAAAACAAAATTATTTTATAAAGAGACACAAAGATACGCTGATATAAATTATATTAATGAAATAAACGAATTTATTCAAAATTGCCCAAAAATTTCACACACTAAACCAAAGATTCCTATATGGTACATTTACCTATTTCAAAATCAATTTTTAAGACTAAGATTTAAAAATAGTTTATTCATACCTTTTCTCTCTCAAATTAGAGAGATAATTTTAGACTTTAACAGAAAAAATATTAAAAATTATTTATTCAAGATTTTATTTTTAACATTCTTAACTTTAAGATATTTTCCTCTATTATCATTTAAAAAAATAAGTAATATATTCAAATGAAAAAGTTTTTTTTTATTTTTGATAAGACAAAAAAAGCTAAGCAATTTAAAAAAAATATTCTAAAGGACAATATAAACTATTCACCAAGTAATGCTGATATTTTTATTATTGGAGGAGGAGATGGGTTTATGCTTTATGCTTTGAAAAAATATCAAAAGTATAGAAAACCATTTTATGGTGTAAATTGTGGTTCCTATGGTTTTTTGATGAATAAGATGGATAAAATAGATTTACAAAAAAAAATTAGACGATCAATAAAGTCAATTATAAACCCACTTCAAATAATAGTATCGGCTAAAAATAGTAAAAAAAAACTTATAGCGATAAATGAAATATCTTTGTTGAGGCAAAGCAGACAAACTACATCACTAAATCTTAAGATAGGCAATAAAAGCATCATTAAAAACTTTGTAGGTGATGGAATTCTTGTTTCAACACCTGCCGGCAGCACTGCATATAATTTGTCAATTCACGGTCCAATTTTAAATTTAAATTCTGGAAAATTAGCTTTGACCCCTATTAGTGCATTTAGACCTAGGAGGTGGAAAGGAAAAATAATTTCTAATAAAAGCATTGTTAAGGTTACTAATATTGATCCAAAAAAAAGACCAGTCGCAGCTAGTGCTGATAATGTTGAAGTAAGAAATGTAAAATCTTTAACAATCAAAAACGATAATAAGAATAAAATTATTTTACTATACGATAATAAAAGAACACTAACTAACAGAATTAAAGTTGAGCAAAACAGAAGGAAATAGAATGATTACTAATATTTTAGTTCTTACTTTCCTTTTTTTAACATCGAGTTTTTTAATTAATTATATTAAGAAATTAAAAACTGGAGATGAAAGAGAAAATGATAATAATTTTTGGATGTTTACTTACGACTTCAGATCAAAAAAAAAACTAGAATTTAATCCAGAAGAAAAAAATATACTGATTAAAAAAAGATTTAAAAATAAAATGATTTTTTTGCTATATATAAATATTCTTTTTATATTTCTTTTTTTAAATAGTTTTGTTTCACAAATATTAATTATTATCGCAAATTAGGAATAAATTGAAATTTTCTGCGAAATTTAAGTGGTGCCCTCACACGGACTCGAACCGCGAACCTACTGATTACAAATCAGTTGCTCTACCAATTGAGCTATGAGGGCAATAATTGTTCAATTCTATACATAAATTTTATATTATCTTCAAGAAATTAAAATAGCGTTAAATTAATATTGTTAAAAATACCTAAATTATTTAAAGTGTGAACATGTTTAATTATATTTTAAAGTGGTTATTTATAATAAGAAATAAATTAATAATTAAAAATATTTTAGACTTAATAGAGTTCATATTATCTTATTTAGTTGAGGTGATTAATTATAAAAGTAAGATTTTTGGTTTTTTCCAAGTATTTTCTAATGGTAAATTAATTTCAAAATTAAGACTCAAAAAATCTCTCGATCTTAATAAGTCTAATGATGAAATAGTTTCTGCAATAAATAAAAAATCTTTTAAATACCTCGGTAAAATTGAGGCAGATAAAGTGCAAAAATCCAAAAATTATTTTTTAAATGTAAACAAAATATTTGACTCACATATTCCGCGTGCAAAGAAAAATAATCATATTTATTTAAAAGATTTTTTAAGTAAGAAAGACTCAAACTATGCTTCCTATGATATCGCTACGTCAATTAATTGTCCTGATTTGGATAAAATTTGCAAAAATTTTAAATTTAGAGAAATTGCCCAAAAATATTTAAATACAGATGAAGTTTATATTTACTCGATAAACACTATGCTTTCAAAAAAAACTGAAAATAAACATGGAGTAACAAAATTACATCGTGACTTTGATTCATCAAATAGTATTGTTTTTTTTATATATTGGACATCAGTTAGCAAAAACGATGGTGCAACGTCTGTTTTGCCAGGTAGTCATCTTTTATCTCATAATAAAAATTTTCACAAAAACTTCTCAAATTTTAAAGAATTAAATTATCTTGAAGGAGCAGAGGGATCAATTTTCGCTTTAGATACGTGGGCTTATCATAGAGGAAATCCAGAGATAAATCAAAATAGATTAGTAACGTGGATAAGGTATACAGCAGTTCCAGCTAAAACATATTATTTGGATGAAAATTTTTTATTTAAGAATGATCTAAATAAATTTAACAAAGCCTTAATTTAATTTACTATTTTTTATATAGTGACATACAATCGATACTGCATTTGAAACGTTTAAACTTTCTATATTATTACTTATGTTTATTTTAAATTTAAAATCAGAATTATTAAGAGAATTTTTTTTAATACCATATCCCTCTGAACCAAATAATAAAATATTTTTGCCCTTCCAGTTATGACTAGTAAAATCTTTGTTTGAGGATAAGTCAAACGCACTTACCCAGTAATCATTTTTTTTTAAAAATCTCAAAGCTGTATTTAAATTTGAAACTAAAAATATTTTAATGTGTTCAGTTGCTCCACTAGAACTTTTATACATAAGTTTACTTTTAATAGGAAACGATCTCTCCTTTGCAATTATTCCGTCAATGTTAAATGAGGCAGCTGATCTAATAATAGAACCTATGTTTCTAGGATCTGTAATTTCATCTAAGGCTAATAAATTAATATTTTTCTTTTCATTATTTTTAATAACAAACTCTTTTAAGGAGATTTCCTCTAATTCTTCTATCTCGGCCGCGTAACCTTGATGATTGATATCTTCTCTTCCACATAAATTATCTAATTCTCTTTTTGTTTTAAACTGAGGTTTTAAGTTTTTAAAAAAATTAATATTTTCATCTAGTTGAATAATTTTTTTCCTAGCATCCTCAGTTATTAATAGTTTTAATATTTTTCTTTTCGGATTTTTTATAGCTTCCTCTACAGAGTGCTTTCCAACGATGTAAAATGTCTTTTTTTTCATAAATTTAAAGAAATTACCTAAATAACTAGCATATTTTAATGTAAAATGATTTATTGCAATTATCTCATAAATGCTTATAAAACCCTTGTTATTAAATACTTTTTAAGTTAGTGGGTATCCCTAAGCAATATATTAAAGGAGGGGTACCAAAGCGGTCAAATGGGGCGGGCTGTAAACCCGTTGACTTCGGTCTTCGAAAGTTCGAATCTTTTCCCCTCCACCAATTT
>MDTD01050026.1_pt1 | contig 16703 bp, 14 predicted proteins | sample 811221 | NCBI WGS metagenome assembly MDTD01 (sample SAMN05326646, study PRJNA326480) | marine metagenome | isolation source: seawater | place: Pacific Ocean: South West | collected 2011 | reverse complement strand
TGTTGGGCTAATAGGATTTGGTTTTATTGGTAAAAAAATAAAACTAACTTTAGATCAGATAAATTTTCCCTGTAAGATATATGATCCATATCTTGATGAAGCTAAAGATTCGCTTGAATCTGTATTGAAATCAGACTTAATATCTTTGCATTGTTCCTATTCAAAAAACGGAAGGTTTCCTTCCCATCATTTGATAAATAAACAAACTTTACAAAATTTTAAAGATGATCAAATTCTCATCAATACATCCAGAGGAGAGGTTATTGAAAACACTTTATATAACTCTTCTTTTAAGAACCAATTCATATTAGATGTTTGGCCTAATGAACCAAACACTGACAAACAATTATTTAAAGGAGCTTTTATGGCAACACCTCATATCGCTGGGAAAACTTATAATTCAGAAGATTATTTTATAGAAGATGCTATTAAGAAATTCAGCTCTTACTTTGAGCTTGAATATAAAAACTTAAGCAATAGCTTAGAATTGATTCCCTTTCACTTAGAGTCCAAGGTAGAAGATGAAATTTTAAAATTTGGATTACCAGTTTCATTAATTCTTAAAATCTACGATGTAAGAAGAGATGAGATTGAATTTTTAAAATTTTTAGAAAAAATTGAAAAAAATTTCTTCAAAGAATTTCAAGTATTAAGAAAGAAAATGAAGAGACCAGGTTTTGAATCTTTTTTATTACGAGGAAATTTTGATAATAAAACAAAAAAAGTTTTAAGGACTTTAGGCTTCAGATTAGAGGCTTAATTAAAAAAACGATTTATAATATATCCATGATAAATCCTAGTTCACTATTAACTAGCGAAGAAATAGTAAAATTAAAAAAACCTAAAGATTGGTTAAATTATTTTACAGTATTCAGTATCTGGTTTCAGATAGCCTGTAGCGTATTTCTTTATGCGTTATACCCATACTGGTATGTTTTTTTGATTTCTGCACTTTTAATTGGAACAAGACAATTTGCTCTTGTGATTCTGATGCATGATGGTGCCCACAACCTCATTAATAGAAATAGCCGCATTAATGATTTCATTTCTCAATGGCTGTGCGCATTTCCAATGATGACAGATACCTTTGCCTATAGGATCTATCATTTACAACATCATAAACATACAGAAACTTCTAAAGATCCTGATAAATCATTAACAAATCCCTTTCCGGCAACTAAATGGAGTTTCCTTAGAAAAATTACAAGAGATGTAACAGGAATAGCTGGTTTGAGGAGGTATCTTGGGTATTTTATTTCTGCCTGGGGAAAGGATGAAAAAACATTCTTTCAACATCTTAGACATTTTATTATAAAATTAAAGGGGTTTTTCATTTCCCAAATAATCATTTTTTCCTTTTTTCTTCTTGCTGATATCCCTTTACTTTATTTCCTTCTATGGTGGGTTCCCAAATTAACGGTTTTTAGTCTTTTTTATCGTTTAAGAAATATTGCAGAACATGCTTGCACATCAGGGAAATCTGATTTTTCTAACACACGCACAACTTTATCTCCTTGGATTATTAGATTTTTTATTGCCCCTCTAAATGTTAACTTTCATCTAGAGCATCACTTATTCATGTTTTGTCCTTGGTATAACCTTCCTCTTGCCCACAGAATTCTTAAGACTAAATCTTTTTATAAAGATTTAGAAATTGATAAAGGTTATTTAAATGTTTTTTCCAAAGTAATAGCAAATTAATGAGCAAAGAAGAACTAAAAGACAAATTATCACCGGAATCTTATGCAGTAACTCAGGAACATGCTACTGAAGCTCCATTTTCTGGAAATCTTTTGGATATTAAAGAAGAGGGCAAGTTTATTTGTATATGTTGTGAAAATATTTTATTTGAAACAAAAACTAAATATAACTCCCACACAGGCTGGCCTAGTTTTTGGGAGCCATATTCAGAAACATCAGTTGGATATGAAATTGATACTAGTCATGGCATGCATAGAACAGAAGTCCATTGTTTAAACTGTAAAGCCCACCTTGGACATGTTTTTCCTGACGGTCCCCCTCCAACAGGAAAAAGATACTGTATGAATTCAATTGCAATGAGCTTTAAAAAATCTGACAAAAAATCTTGAACAAGGTTGATATAGATAAACCTGAAAGAGTTTCAAGGAATACTTTCAAAGTTTCCTTTTGGACATTAATTTCAAGGATATTTGGAGTACTACGTGACATTACAACTACCTACCTTCTTGGCGCAACAGTCGCTCATGATATTTTTGTTGTAATGCTTAAAATACCTAATCTATTTAGAAGACTTGTTGCTGAGGGAGCATTTAGTCAAGCTTTTATCCCCGTATTTTCTGAATATAAAGAAAATAAAACAAAACAAGAGCTTAAAGATTTATTAAATTCTACATTTTCAATGATTCTTTCAGCAACATCAGCTATCTGTCTAGTGTTTATGGTATTTGCTCCGATAGCAGTCTTAATTTTTGCACCTGGTTTTTATTTTGATCCAATAAAAAGCACTCTTGCCACTGAGATCCTTAGAATAGTTTTTCCTTACTTATTTTTTGTCTCAGTTGTAGCTTTTTTTGGCTCTGTTTTGAATACATATGGTTTCTATTCAGTACCTGCTGCCTCTCCAATTGCTTTTAATCTTTCTATTATAATTTTTGCTTTATTTCTTTCTGATTTTTTCAATTTTCCAATCTATGCAATAGCATGGGGTGTTTTTTTTGCCGGTTGCTTTCAATTAATTTTAAATGCTACAGCTATAGCAAAAATTAAACTCTTTCCTGCTATTAGACTCGATTTTAAAAATGAAGGCCTAAAGAGAATTCTTTGGTTAATGCTTCCTGCAGTATTGAGTGGCGGCGTAATCCAGATAAATATATTGGTAGATACTATCTTTGCTTCTTTATTAGATACTGGAAGCCCAACTTGGCTATATTTGTCAGATAGGTTAATACAACTACCTTTAGGAATCTTTGGAATTGCTGTTGCAACAGTTATTCTGCCAACATTATCTAAAGCAGTTAATACTAGTGATATAGATACCTATCAGAATAAGTTTAACTGGGCGTTGAAATTTGTTTTTCTAATTGGCGCTCCATCTGCCATAGGACTTTATTTTTTATCTATTCCCATCATATCGACTTTATTTTTAAGAGGAGAGTTCTCTTCTCTAGATGTATTGATGACAAGTTATAGCCTTCAAGCTTTTTGTTTTGGCTTAATTGCATTTATGGCTATTAAAATATTAAATGCAGCCTTTTTTTCTCAGCAAAATACAAAAACCCCACTTTATATTGCTATCTTTTCTCTATGTACTAATGTCTTTTTAAATTGGTATTTAGCTTTTCAATTGGATTACGGTCACATAGGATTAGCTCTTGGTAGCGCTATTGCTTCTATTATTAGCCTATTAATTCTATTCTTTATACTATTAAGAAATTCAATTTTGATACTAGAAAGAAGCTGGTTTAAATTTGTTTTCCAGATTCTAGTAAGCTCTATATTTCTGGCTACATTTTTAACCTTTGTTTCTGATTATTTCTATGTTTGGACTCAGCTAAACCTAATCACACAACTAGGTCTTCTAGGTCTTTTGATGTCTTTAGGAATTTTTATCTATTTTGCTTCAATGATTATTTTTGGCTTTAAAGTAAGTTTTTTTAGGGAATAAAAGATGTTTTTAATAAGAGGTTTAAATAACTTGAATTATTTCAAAGAGAAGTTTCAAGATCAAAAACTAGTAACAACGATAGGAAATTTTGATGGGCTTCATAAAGGACACAAAGAAATAATAAAGAATATGAAGACTGCAGCAAAGAGTTTAGAAGCCAAAACTCTAGTAGTTTTTACAGAACCACATGCAAAGGAATTTTTTTCAAGTGATAAAGATATTAAAGATCAGCCCACAAGAATTTCTCCATGGAGAGATAAATACATGAGACTAAAAGCATCAGGAATTGATTTCGCTTTTTATTTAAAATTTAATAAAGCTTTGCAAACTATGACTCCTGAGAGTTTCATTGAGGATGTTCTGGAGACCTTTAATATATCCCAATTAATGATCGGTGATGACTTTAGGTTTGGAAACCAAAGAGAAGGAGACTTCGAGATGCTTGTTAAATGGGGAGAAAAAAAACATATTAATATCTTGAAGCATGAAACCTTCGAAATCAGTAATCGAAGAGTAAGTAGCTCTTGGGTTCGTGAGGCCTTGTCAAAAGGAGATTTTGATCTTGCAAAAAAATTACTTGGCAGGCCTTATACATTTTCAGGTAAAGTAGTTAAAGGCAATCAATTGGGTAGAACTATTGGTTTTCCTACTGCTAATATATGGCTTCCAAAGAACAATCTTCCAATAAGGGGCGTGTTTTCTGTAAAGATTCAAATAGATGACTCTATTATGAAGGGTATTGCTAATATGGGAGTAAGACCTACGGTAGGGGGTACTCATCCTGTGCTTGAAGTACATGTTTTTGACTTAGAAAGAGACTTATACGGTAAGCGAATGGATGTAGAATTTGTTAGCAAGATCAGAGATGAAAAGAAGTTTGATAACCTTGAGGAATTGAAATCTCAAATCTCATTGGATGTCGAGGAAGCAAAAAAAATCTTAGAAAAATGAAAAAAATAAAAGATACACTGAATTTACCTTCTACAAGCTTTTCTATGAAAGCAAATCTCGCGCAAAAAGAGCCAGATATTATTAAATACTGGGAAGAAATAAAACTATATGATTTATTACAAGAAAAAAATAAAGAAGGTCCAAACTTTTTTCTCCATGATGGGCCGCCATACGCAAATGGCCCAATACATCTAGGCACCACCACTAACAAAGTATTGAAAGACATTATTGTTAAATTCAAGCAACTCTTGGGTTTTAATTCCCCTTATATTCCAGGTTGGGACTGTCATGGTCTTCCTATAGAACTGAATGTTGAAAAGAAAGTAGGCAAGTCAAAAGTTGATATAAGCGACAAAGAATTTAGGGAGCATTGTAGAGAGTATGCCAATCAACAAATAGCTATCCAAAGAAATGACTTTAAGAGGCTTGGAGTTATCGCAGACTGGAAAAACCCTTACAAGACCATGAATTTTGGATTTGAAGCAAATATAATTAGAGCATTAGGGAAAATTGTTGAAAAAAATCACCTAACAAGAGGATCAAAACCTGTTTATTGGTGCCCGGATTGTAAATCTGCATTAGCCGAAGCTGAAGTAGAATATTTTGATAAGGAATCTAAATCGATTGATTTCTTGTTTCCCATTTCTTCTGAGAATGCTATAAAAATATTTGCTAAGGATTACAAACAACCCATATATATGGCCTCATGGACCACCACTCCCTGGACAATTCCAAGTAATAAAGCAATTTCTTTTAATCCTAAATTTAAATATGAATTAATAGAAATTGAATTAAAAAATAACTCAGCGCTTATTCTATTAGCTGAAAATTTAAAAGAACGAACGTTAGAAAGAATAGGACAAGATAAATTCAACTTAAAAGAATCTATTGAAGGTAATAAATTATCAGGGGTTATCGCAAAACATCCTTTTTTAGATCAAGATTCAATACTTATCGAAGGACATCATGTCACAGACGAAATGGGGACAGGTCTTGTGCATACTGCTCCTGCACACGGCTTAGAGGATTATCATGCTTGCTTAGGAATGGATATAGATTTTCAAAGTCCGGTTGGAGAAGATGGTAAATTTAAAGAAAATATAGAGCATGTTGCAGGTTTAACTTTAGATGAAGCAAGCATAAAAGTTATAAATATTTTAGAAGAGTCTGGATTACTTCTTAGTAAAAGCACATATAGACATAGTTTTCCTAATTGTTGGAGACATAAAACACCATTATTTTATAGGGCAACTCCCCAATGGTTCATCTCTATGGAAAATAATAGCCTTTTAAAAAAATCTAAAGAAAAGATTAACGAAATAAATTGGTTGCCTGAATGGGGTAAAAGCAGAATAGAAGGAATGATGTCAGAGAGACCAGATTGGTGTATCTCAAGACAAAGATCTTGGGGTGTTCCAATTCCATTTTTTACAAATAAGGAAACAGGAGAGCTTCATCCAAATACCGCTGAAATTATAGAAATGGTTGCAAAAGAAGTAGAAAAAAAAGGTATTCAGGCTTGGTACGATATAGATACAAAGTCTCTTATGAAGGATTCTGAATTCTATGAGAAATCAAATGATATTCTTGATGTATGGTTCGATTCTGGAGTGACCCATTTTTGTGTTCTTGATAAAGAAGAAAATTTATCTTATCCAGCTGATCTATATCTTGAGGGCTCTGATCAACATAGAGGTTGGTTTCAATCTTCTCTTTTAACCGGAATTGCAATAAACGATGAGGCTCCTTTTAGATCTGTTCTTACACATGGATTTGTTGTTGATGGTGAAGGAAAGAAACAATCTAAATCTCTTGGAAATACCGTCTCACCTCAATCGGTTTGGAATAAAAAAGGAGCAGACATTTTAAGAGCATGGGTGGCTTCTTCAGACTTTAGAAATGAAATTTACTTTTCTGAAGAAATTTTAGATAGAACAACAGATTCATATCGAAGGATAAGAAATACCATTAGATTTCTTCTTTCAAATCTAAATGACTTTGATATTGATAAAGTTTCAACAAACGAAGTTGAATTAGTCGAACTAGATGCATGGATCTTAAATGAAGCGAGAAGTCTAAATGAAGAAATTATTGAAGACTATTCAAATTATGAATTTCATCTTGCCTTTCAAAAGATACTAAATTTTTGTTCTAATGAATTAGGAAGTTTTTATTTAGATATAATCAAAGATAGGCTTTACACATCCCATAAGACAGGACAGGCAAGAGTTTCTGCTCTAATTGTTATGCATAAACTTTTATTGTCATTATTATCTTGGGTTTCTCCAGTCTTGAGTTTTACCGCAGAAGAGGCTTTTAAAGAATTAAAGCAAGACATACCATCCATATTTTTATCCGGGTGGCATCAGGATTGGATAGATTATGATTTTTCTTTAGATGAAGAATCTTGGGCATTTCTTGTAAATCTAAAAATAGATGTTAATAAAATGCTAGAGGATAAAAGAAATAATGGGGAGATAGGTTCTTCTCTAGACGCTGAAGTAAAAATATATTGTAACTCAGAAAATTTTTTAAGATTAAGTAGTTGTTTAGACGAATTGAAGTTCTTGCTAATAGTTTCAAATGTTTCAATCGAAATGATTAGCGACGAGGAAGAACAGGCTATAAGGATTGAGGCGGAATCATCAAAAAATAAAAAATGTGATAGGTGTTGGCATTTTGTTGACAAACTCGTTCCTCATTTGGATTCAAATATATGTTTAAGATGTCTTGAGAATATAGAGGGTGAAGGTGAAAAGAGAAAATTCTTCTAAAAAACCTTACAATTTAAGTATTCTCCTTTTTATCTCTTTTTTAACAATCGTTGATCAATTATCGAAGATTTATATTGTTAATAGTTTTAACCATTTTGAGACACTTAATTTTTTTTCATTTATAAATATTACTTTTGTAAAAAACTTTGGAGGCGCTTTCAACCTATTTAATGATCCTTTACTAGAAATTTCATTTATTTTTACCTTACTTACAACTTTGATATGTTTAATACTTTTTATAGGTATTTTTACAGATCTTTTGTTAAAAAATATCTCTAACATAGAGAGGTTCCTTTGGGCGATGATACTCGCTGGAGGCTTAGGAAATGTTATTGATAGATATTCTAGAGGATATGTAGTGGATTTTATTGATATAACATTTAATCCTTACATATTTAATTTTGCAGATTGCTACGTCACACTAGGGGTAGTATTTCTAATTTTATATTCTTTTAAGAAACCAAAAAGTAATGACGGATAAACTCATAAAATTAGCTAATCCAAGAGGATTCTGTGCCGGCGTAGATCGAGCTATTGATATTGTAAATTTAGCTCTTGAAAAATTTGGACCACCTGTATATGTAAGACATGAGGTAGTCCACAATAGAAAAGTTGTACAAGACCTAAAACTTAAGGGAGCAAGATTTGTAGATTCTTTAGAAGAAGTTCCTCAGGATTCAATTACAATTTTTTCTGCACATGGGGTTTCTGAAAAAGTAGTTGAGCAAGCTAAAACTTTTAAACTGAGATATTTTGATGCTACTTGTCCCTTGGTGACGAAAGTGCATATGGAAGTTATTAAATTTGCTTCAAACGCTATGGACGTAATTTTAATTGGACATAAAAACCACCCTGAAGTTGAAGGAACTTTGGGAAGGTTTCCAAATACCAGCTCAGGGAATATTTATCTAGTTGAGGACGAGGAGCAAGCAAGAGAAATTCAAGTTTCACAGCCTAAAAATTTAGCTTTAGTCACTCAAACCACTCTCTCTGTCGACGACACATCAAAGATAATAAATATTCTCAAAGAAAAATTTCCTTCGATAAAGTCTCCTAATGCAGATGATATTTGCTACGCAACCCAAAACAGACAGGACGCTGTAAAACAATTGGCATTAGAAACAGATTTCATAATAGTGGTAGGATCACAAAATAGTTCAAATTCTAATAGATTAAAAGAACTATCTGAGATAATCGGTACTAAATCTTGTTTAGTTGATCACGTATCTCAGCTTTCTGAGGATATGTTCAAAGACGTGAAAGTTTTAGGCATTACTTCCGGAGCTTCAGCACCTGAAGAGCTCGTGGAAGAAATCATAAACTTTTGTGAACAATATGGGTTTAAGGAAAAAATTGAGCTAGATGGGCTAAAGGAAAATATGTCTTTTAAACTGCCGTTAGAATTGAGATGAAAGAAAAAATAGCAATTATAGGAGCAGGCATTGCGGGTATAACAACTGCTTACGCTTTAGCAAAAAAAGGTTGTGATGTTACTTTATTGGATTCAAGAAGATATCCAGCTATGGCAACGAGTTACGCTAATGGTGGCCAACTTAGTGCCAGTAATTCTGAAACTTGGAATACTTCAAAAAATATTCTGAATGGACTTAAGTGGATGTTCAAAAAAGATGCACCTTTATTATTTAATCCATCTCCTAGTCTACAAAAATATAAATGGATGTTAGGTTTTTTAGCTGCGACTTTTAATGGAAAACATAAATCTAACACGCAGGAGACTATAGATTTAGCAAAAAGAGCAAGAGAAATATATTATGGAATTGCTGACTCTGAAGGCCTTAAATTTGATCTACTTAAAAAAGGAATTCTCCATTTTTACAATGATAGTAAAGAACTTAAGTCTGCAGCTAATAAGGCTTCATGGTTAGATCAGGAGGGCATGGAATGGGAAGTCCTGTCTTTAGATGAAATCGAGGATTTAGAGCCTGCATTTAAATCTGCAAGTAATCAAAAAAAAATTGTAGGAGGCATTTATACAAAATCAGATGCAAGTGGAGATATTCATAAATTTTGTGTGGGTATGCAAAAAATTCTTGAAGAAAAATATGGTGTAGAAACTATTTTTAATACTGAAATAGATACTATTTATAAGGATCAAGACAAGATAATTCTTTCCGGTGCCGATTTGTCATCAGCTAAAGGCTTTGAGTTTGATAAGGTTGCTATCTGTGCAGGAGTTGAAACTCAAAGATTTGCTGATATTCTTGGAGATTCTATGAGAGTCTATCCTGTTAAAGGTTATAGCGTTACCATCTATCTAGATGACATGATTTCTCAGGAAGCTGCTCCTCAAGTTTCTCTCTTAGATGATCCTGTGAAAATTGTTTCAAGTAGATTAGGTAATAGACTGAGAGTAGCTGGAACAGCTGAATTAGCTGGCAAAAACAAAGACATAAGACAAGATAGAATTAGACCTCTACTAAAGTGGGTAAGAGAATATTTTCCTTCTGTAAGTACAGAAAACTATACTCCTTGGGCAGGATTAAGGCCAATGACGCCGGATATGATGCCTTTAATCTTTGAAAGCAATATAAATGGTATTTTTTATAATACAGGTCATGGACACCTAGGCTGGACATTAGGCGCAGCTACTGGAGAAATTTTGGCTGAAAAAATGCAAAAATAAAAAAATGATAAATGATGAAGGCTGGTTAAAAGGAGCCGAAATACAGAAATCTCCTAATTTTGATTACAGGCCCGAAAATACAGAAGTTAATTTAATTGTTATTCACAATATAAGTCTGCCGCCAGGGGAATACTCAGATACAAATGTTATTAAACTTTTTACTAATACTCTTGATTTTGAATCACATGACTATTTTAAAAAGATTAATGGTCTGAAAGTTTCTAGTCATTTTTTTATTAAACGAAGTGGAGAGATTATCCAGTTTGTATCTGTATTGGATAGAGCGTGGCATGCAGGTAAATCAAAACATAAAGGTAAAATAAATTGCAATGATTTCTCAATAGGTATTGAGCTATCTGGATCAGATGATTGTCATTACGAAGAAGAACAATATAAAGGGCTTATGTATTTAATTAACGAATTAATGAAAAAATTTGAAGGCATAAATTTAGATAATATTGTTGGTCATTCTGAAATCTCTCCGGGGCGAAAAACTGATCCTGGTCCTTTTTTTGATTGGAATAGAATAAAAGGTAATATATAAAAATGCCTTCATTTGATATTGAATCTAAAATCGATAACCACGAGCTTTCAAATGCAATAGCTCAAGCTAATAGGATAATTTCTAATAGATACGATCTAAAAGAGGCTGATGCTTTGATTTCTATCGATGAAAATGTGATTAAATTATCTGCTAAAGAAACCTTTCAAATAGAACAAATTACCCCAATCCTTAACGAAAATATTTCTAAAAGAGGGATAGATCTAAAAGGCCTTAAATCTGGAGAAATTTATACAACAAATAACTCTGCTTCTTTAGAAATTAATCTCATACAGGGTATTTCTCAAGAAATAGGAAAAGAGTTAAATGCATTAATAAAATCTCATAAATCGAAAGTTCAAAGTTCCTTTCAAGGAGATAGTGTAAGGGTTACAGGAAAAAAAAGAGATGATCTGCAAGATATAATTTCTCTCATAAAAGAAAAGAATTTTGATATACCTCTCCAATTTAAAAATTTTAGGGATTAAAGGATGTCTTTTTTTGATTCCTTGAGGAATTATTTAAAACCTCAAATTTTATCTGTACTAGCTTTAGGTTTTGTTTCCGGTGTTCCTTATGGGTTGTTGATGGATCCTTTAAATTATTGGCTTTCAGAAGAAGGAATTCAAAAATCTACGATAGGTCTTCTTTCTCTTGTTTTTTTAACATACTCTCTTAAAGTTTTCTGGGCCCCTCTTGTAGACAGGCTTAAATTACCAATACTAGGTATTTTTGGGCAAAGAAAAAGTTGGTTATTTATTTCTCAGTTTTTAGCCGCCTTAATAATATTATTCATAGGATCCGTAGGCCCTAAAGAAAGTTTAAATGTTTTTGTATACCTAGTTCTAGTGTTAGGTTTTTTATCAGCCACACAGGATATATGTACAGACGCGCTAAGAATTGAGTTGGTTGAAAAAAAAGAATTAGGTGAAGCATCCGCCGTTTTTGTTATTGGTTGGAGAATAGGAGCAGTTCTTCTTTCGGGAGTTGCAACATTCTACCTAGCAGAAAGTTTTGGATGGAACTTCGCTTATCAATTCATTGGATTAACCTTAATTATTTTGTCCTTACTTTTTTTTATATTCCTATCTGAGCCTGAAAGAGAGGTAAGGCCATATATTGATATTATTCAGGAACCATATGAATGGTTTAAAGATTCATTTCTAGAGCCTTTAAGAGATATTTACCTAAGATATAAAAGTGAGATTATTCTTATTTTATTTTTAATTATCACTTATAGGTTAAGTGATATGTTTTTAGGACCTATGGCTATGCCATTTTATAGAGAAACAGGTTTTACAAAAATTGAGGTAGCAGAAATAACCAATTTCTATGGGCTAATAATGACTATAGTCGGAGGCTTATTTGCAGGAGCTTCTGTTCATAGGTATGGATTAGCAAAAAATTTGGTTGCGGGAGCAATCTTAACTCCCCTTACAAACCTTCCTTTTATCTACTTAAACTTACTAGGGCATGATATAAATTTTTTAATTTTTACCATAACAGTGGATAATTTTACTCAAGGGTTCGTAAACGTTGTGGGTGTGACGATACTCGGCACAATAGTTTCAGCAAGTTTCACAGCAACACAGTATGCTTTATTAGTTGCACTAGTTTCTATTCCGCCAAGAATTATGTCAGGCTCTTCAGGGATGGTTGTGGATAATTTAGGTTTTCAAAACTTTTTTATCATTTGTGCAATATTAGGTATTCCAGCAATTATATTTTCTGTATTGGCATACAGAAAAAAGGACATTTTAGGATTTGAATAACCAGATCAACAAATTTTGGTTTACTTTTTTCTGCTTTATTCTGTCCATATCGTTTTTTCTTTTTTTTTATAATTTTCCTAAAACAGAAAGTAATTTCTTATTTTTAGACAAAATCTTTCATTTTTTAATTTTTTTCTTTTTATCCCTTTCTCTAACCAAATCAGAATTTAAAATTATCTTTGTTCTCATTTTTTGTAGTTTATACGGGGTAATTATTGAAATTACTCAAACCCTTTTATTTTATAGGACAGGGGACTTTTTAGATTTCTTATTTGACCTGTTTGGCACGATAATGGCAATTTTTTATCTAAAAACACTTGAAAAATAAAACTTTACACATAAATATCAAAATATTGAGTTGTGTATTGTGGTTTCGTTTAATAAAATGCGCATCTCAAATATTACTATAGGTATAAAAGGAGTTTTAGTATGAAATTTAATCCACTAGGAGACAAGCTTCTTGTTAGGAGAAGCGAAGAAGAAGAAACTTCAGCAGGAGGTATAGTTTTACCTGGCTCTGCAGCAGAGAAACCTTCTCAAGGAGAAGTGATGGCAATCGGACCCGGTAGAGTTTTAGATAGCGGAGAAAAGGTAGATATTCCGGTTAAAGTTGGCGATACAATAGTTTTTGGTCAATATGCTGGAAGCAACACAATAAAAGTTGATGGCGAAGAACTTTTAATTTTGAGTGAAAGCGATATTTTGGGAACTATTTCAAAATAAAGATCCAAACAAATTAATAATCATAATAATAAGAGGTATTAAAAATGGCAAAAGACGTAAAATTTAGTGATTCTGCAAGGCAAATGATGTTAGAAGGAGTCAATGTACTTGCCGATGCAGTGAAAGTCACGTTAGGTCCTAAAGGTAGAAATGTAGTATTAGATAAGTCCTTTGGTGCTCCTACAGTTACGAAAGATGGAGTTTCAGTTGCCAAAGAAGTTGAGCTTCAAGACAAATTTGAAAATATGGGCGCTCAAATGGTAAAAGAGGTTGCTTCCCAAACTTCAGATGCAGCAGGGGATGGCACAACAACAGCAACAGTATTGGCGCAGTCAATAGTTAACGAAGGACTGAAATCTGTTGCGGCAGGTTTTAACCCTATGGATTTAAAGAGGGGTATAGATAAAGCTGTAGCAAAAGCTGTAGAGAGTATTCAAGAAATGTCAGCTCCTTGTGCTGATAGCACAGCAATAGCTCAAGTAGGAACAATATCAGCAAATAGCGATAGCGAAGTTGGAGATATCATTGCTGAAGCTATGGAGAAGGTTGGCAAAGAGGGAGTCATAACTGTAGAAGAAGCTAGTGGAATCGAAAATGAACTTGAGGTTGTTGAGGGTATGCAATTTGATAGAGGATATCTTTCTCCTTACTTCATTAACAATCAAGACAAAATGATTACTGAATTAGAGGACCCGATGATACTTTTGCATGATAAGAAAATTTCTAACATAAGAGAGCTTCTTCCTCTATTAGAAGCGGTAGCAAAAGCAGGAAAATCTCTTCTCATAATCGCTGAGGATGTTGAAGGGGAAGCATTAGCTACTCTTGTAGTTAATAATATGCGAGGCGTGGTAAAAGTTTCAGCTTGTAAAGCTCCAGGATTTGGAGATAGAAGAAAAGCAATGTTAGAAGATATTGCTATTCTAACCGGTGGAACTGTTATTTCAGAAGAAGTAGGGCTTAATCTTGAGGGAGCTACCCTAGAATCTCTGGGAACTGCAAAAAAGGTTGTTTTATCAAAAGAGAATACAACGATTATTGATGGAGCTGGATCTCAAGATAATATTTCCGGTCGAGTAAATCAAATCAGAGCTCAAATTGAAGAAACTTCTTCAGATTATGACCGCGAAAAATTGCAAGAAAGAGTGGCTAAATTAGCTGGTGGAGTTGCAGTAATTAAAGTTGGTGCAGGTTCGGAAATGGAAATGAAAGAGAAAAAAGCTCGAGTGGAAGATGCCTTACACTCTACTAGGGCTGCTGTGGAAGAAGGAGTTGTCCCAGGCGGTGGAGTTGCTTTAATAAGAGCTTTACAATCTTCAGAAGGCCTCAAAGGTGATAACGAAGACCAAAATATTGGTATTTCCATTGCTTTGAAAGCTATGGAAGCCCCAGTTCGTCAGATCGTTATGAACTCTGGCGAGGAAGCATCAGTAGTTGTTGACAAAATTAAATCAGATAAAGGAAACTTTGGTTTTAATGCAGCCTCATCAGAATATGGAGACATGATTAAAATGGGTATTTTGGACCCGGCTAAAGTGACTAGAACGGCTCTACAAGCTGCAGGCTCTGTAGCTGGTTTAATGATCACTACAGAAGCTATGGTCTCTGAGATTCCAGAGGAAGCTCCAGCTGGAATGCCTGGCGGCATGCCTCCAGGAATGGGTGGTATGGACGGAATGATGTAAAAACATTTAAAAAAAGGAGCCAAAAGGCTCCTTTTTTTGGTTCGGATTCATTAATCGTCTATAGGTTTACTTTCTTTAAAAACCACTTTAGCTATTTTAATCATATTATTTCTTATTAAGATTGTTTCTATAATATAGTTATCAAGTTCAATTTTTACATTATTATCTGGAATATCTTCTATTTTTTCTAGAATTAAGCCATTTAAAGTTTTAGAAGCATTTAAAGGGAGATTCCAGCCAAGTTTTCTATTAATTTCTCTAATTGGAACAGAAGCATCAATTAAATAGCTGCCATCCTTTTGTTCCATTATTTCAAGACTTTCTTGCTCAGTTTTAGTTGAGAGTTCTCCAACTATTTCTTCTAAAATATCTTTAATTGTAATAATTCCTTTAATTGAGCCATATTCGTCAATTACTACTGCTACAGTCTTTTTATCTTTCTGAAAGTTGAATAAAAGAGTGCTTAAAGGAGTATTTTCTGGGGTGAAATACGGTTCTTCAACACAATCAATCAGGGCTTCTATAGATCTATCTTCTTTTGAAAGAAATATAGTTATTCCTCTTAAATCAACAACACCCCTCAGATCATCTAGGGTTCCATCAAATACCGGAAGAAAATCTTTAAGATTTTTTTGGAGATCATTTAAGATAATGTCCATGGATTGTGAAACATCAAGTCCAACTATTTCACTTTTTTGAGTCATTACTTCATCAACTGATATTTTGTCTAATTCTAAAATACTAAGTAACATCTCCTGATAATGCTTAGGTATTAATTCTCCTGAACTTTCTAAAATGCTTTTTAATTCATCTGTAGAGATATCCTCTTCCATTGAAATTTCTCTATTACCTGTTAGTTTCATGAAAAAATTAGTGAAGTAATTTACAAATACCACTAAAGGCCATAATAGTTTTTGTAAATACTTAAGTATAAAGGAAGCTGGTAGGGCGACTTTTTCTGAATTTAGCGCTGAAAAGGTTTTTGGGGTGATTTCAGCAAAGATAAGAATTACCAGAGTCAAAACTAAAGAGCCAATCACAACTCCGCTATCTCCAAAAATATTCAAGCACAAAACGGTTGTTAAAGAGGCCGCTAAGATATTAACAAAGTTGTTTCCTATTAGGATTACACCAAGCAACCTATCTGGGCGTTTCAATAGTTTTTCCACCCTTTTTGCGGCTTTACTTTCTTCCTTTACTAAATGTTTTAGTCTATAACGATTCAGAGCCATCATTGCAGTTTCAACACCTGAAAAGAAGGCAGATAGGAAGAGGAGAAAAAGGATGCTTGATACAAGCAACCAAGGGCTTACATCAGTCAATTTACTAAATTACAGTAGATATTATGCATTTTAAGCCAATTATAGAATGTTTTACTTGAATACCAAATTAAATTACTTAGAATAGCCTCCTTTAAGAATATTTATGGTTATAGTTAGACTAGCAAGAGGAGGCGCAAAGAAGCGCCCTTATTATCACATTACTGTTGCAGACTCGAGGAGAGCAAGAGATAGCAAATATATAGAAAGAGTTGGTTTTTACAACCCTATAGCTTCAGGCCAAGATACTAAGTTAGATATTGATCATGAAAGATTAGAATATTGGGTTAGCAAAGGGGCTCAAATATCAGATACAGTTAAAAACCTTGTAAAGATCTCTAAATTTTCTCCTGAGCAGTTAGAGAAGTATGAAGCTAGAAAAGAGGTTTTAAGGTTATCAAAATTAGAAAAGAAAAAATCACAAGCATCTGAAAAAACCGAAGATGTAGCAGCGGAAGGGGCCGAGAGTTCTGGACAAGAAGAAGAGAAGACTAAAGATTCAACAGAGGGTGGTGAAATGGAAAAAACAGAAGACATAATTGATAAGGTGGCTGAAGAAGTAGCAGAAGCAGCAGAAGAAGTTGTTGAAGAAGTAGCAGAAGCAGCTGAAGAAGTTGTTGAAGAAGTAGCAGAAGCAGCAGAAGAAGT